>Ga0098044_1001547_pt1 | contig 12054 bp, 10 predicted proteins | sample 10_taG_FD_75053 | JGI IMG/M metagenome (GOLD analysis project Ga0098044, IMG submission 75053) | Marine viral communities from the Subarctic Pacific Ocean - 10_ETSP_OMZ_AT15264 metaG | ecosystem: Environmental > Aquatic > Marine > Oceanic | place: Pacific Ocean | collected 2015-01-16 | reverse complement strand
TTTATAAGAAGCACGGTTTCTACTACTTTGACAGTGCAGCAGATCCTACAGTAGGCGCAAGAGCAGGATCACTTCTACAGTCCGATGCCTATGGTAAGTTCGTAGGTCAGGGTTCTGCAGAAACACAAGCAGTTAACGTAGCCTGAAATCAGCAAACTGTTGGTCGTTTGCTTTATACGGATGCAAGATATCCAAAAGATCAACTACAGGCAGTAGATACTTATCCTGGTTCTGGACTGCAAGGTACAGAAACAAATGGTATCCCTGCGTTTATTTATAACTTCGCAGTGGATGCTCTGACTGGAATGAGTCTAGGTACTTCTGCAAGACACGTCAAAGATATGGTAAAGAGCGGTGCTATTGGTGCAGCTTATATCCAGGTCGACGTAGCTTAACAAAATAAAGAAGGGGTACGGGGCAACTCGTACCCCTCATAAGGAGGCTGTTTAACCTTGAGAATTAGAGATTTAAAGTTGCCTGACGGATCTACAATGGATCCCGAGGACGTGCAACGTGTGGAACATCTACACTCAGCCTTTGTAAACAATGGTGTTGCCTACGATGAGGATAACGATAAGTTCATCACGATGAACCTGAAAGATGCACTTACAACAGGTGAAGTAAATCGTTTCATCCCAACTGTTGTAACAACTATTGTGCGCGAAGCTCTAGAACCAGCAGCGGTTGTAGTTAATACTATATTCCAAAGCATGGAACTGGAAAGAGGTAGACAAGTACAGATTGGTTCAATCGGCGCTATGACTGTAGCGGATATTCCCGAAGGAACCGAATACCCAGAGACCTTCCCTGACATGGGAGAAGGTACAATGATCGCAACCAACGTAGACAAGGTTGGTATTCAGATTCACTTCACAGATGAGATGATCGAAGACACTCAGTTTGATGTTATCGGCCTTTGGCTGAGAGCAGCAGGTCGCGCTTTTGCACGTCACAAAGAACTGAAGGGTTTAAAACTTCTTGATGAGATGGGTACCGTAGTATTTGATAACGATACCGGTAATACATCTATAGAAGGTTCATGCACAGGTAGAAACATTGCTGGTGCACAGAACGGTACCATGACGCTGAACGACGTATTTCAGCTTTATGCGTACCTTGTAACTCGTGGCTTCTCTCCTTCTCACTGGATTACACATCCTCTTGCATGGACAATGTTTCTCACCGATCCTGAAATAAGAGAAATCATCATGTCTGGAGATGTACTTGCTACTAACAGAATTCCACAGGGAGTAGCAGGTGGCGGATGGCCTACTGAGTTTCAGGGAGGAGGTCAACGCACAGCGGCAACTGGTGAGTACTCGGAAACTGGTACTGCTCCAACTAACATTCAGGGAAGAAATGGTGCTAACGCATTCCTTACCTCTCTGAATCCGCTGGGTAATACTCATAATATTCCACCAAGAGGGCTTCCCGCTCCTCTTACTATGATCGTAACTCCATGGATGGCTTACAATGCTACTGGCGGAAACCTCGCTGCAGCAGCAGGCTTCCCATCTACATCTATCGCAATGGTAGATGCAAATGCTACTGGTGTTCTGATCAATAGAGAATCCTTGAATATCGAAGAGTTCGACAAGCCACTCGTAGATATGCACGGATTAAAGTTAAGAGAAAGATATGGATTTATGTCCATCGAACAAGGTAAGGGTGTAGCTCTTGCTAAAAGCGTAATCCTTGATAGAAATTACGTATTCGATAACACTAACTCCGTAACGCTGTCAGCACTTGCTGACACAGACTTTATCTAACAACTAATGATGGGGGGCTAGTTTATCACTATCCCCCCATCATATGAGGAAAATATGGCTACACGAGCAAAGAAAGAAGAAGAAGTAGTAGTTGAAGACGTAGTAATCGCAGAAGTTGAAGAAGTTGAAGAAGATGATAACGAAGTACATATACGTTTAAAGAAAGCTCAAATTTGCATAGATGAAAACCTAGGGTTGAATCTAAATGCACTTATGAACAGAACTACTGCAATACTAGATAAGAGAGATCTCAGTGACATAGATAAACAACGTCTTAGATCTCTAGTTGGTTCTAAAGATATAGAAAAGTTCGATCCATCCTTGCCAGAACCAATGAACATTCCCGAATATAAATTAGATCTATCAGATACAGTAGAGTTTAAGTTTCTTAATGATGCTAAGACAACAGACAAGCAAGTTATGAATTACGTTACTAACGCACTTAATACTCCTCGTGCTGCTAGAATCCCATTAAAGGTTTTGTACTCCCTTGAAACTCTAGGGCAGAACAAAGCACTAAAGCCCAGACTACCCGTAGTCGAAGCTATAGTAAATGGTCTTGAAGCGATTGGAATAGCAGAAAAGGATGCTGCTCTAACTCCAGTAGAAAAAGATAAGTTGGTAGATGCAATCGAACAACATACACGACAAGTTGAGCGTGGAGTATCTGCTACTATGAGTGACGAATCTGATGAAGTATTAAATTCGGTACAATAATGGCTTCTAGAAAAACTAAGAAGAAATCAACTAAGGGTACTAAAAAGAAGAAAAAGGGGACGAGTAAATACTAATGGCAACGCCTTTCCATGTTATATCACATTCCCCGAGCGGACATATAGTTCCCGTTAATTCAAATATAGTAGTTGAATTTAACGAGAAAGTAGATCCTTTAACGGTGAACCCTCTTACACTTACAATAGTGGAAGCGGATACCCTAGATGTTCCTCGTGGTACTGTAATAACTTCTGGTGCGCAAACGCAGTTGGTCTTTCAACCCGAATCTTATTTAAACATTTTAACTAAGTATAGGGTATCGGTACCAACACCAGGAATAAAAGATGTAGATGGAAATAACCTTGCAGATCCCTTTGTATGGAACTTCACGACATCACAGAATGAATTAGTTGGTGGATCGGAGATAGAATGGGCAGCAGGACAAGCTTCTGCAGTCACTACACGTACACCAACGTTATGGAATTCTATACTAACCAACGCTAGTGGTACCATAGAACACGGCGATGGAAAGATAAGTACCACAGTTAAATCACTAGAATTAGTATTAAATGGTTCACCTTCAGGTACCTTTAGCGATCTTTCGGGCTATTTTGGTATTAAGGCAGTAGATGTTTTAGGTTATACCTTAACAGGGGACCATATAGCAGGACCTTCAGGATACTTCATAACTGCATCTGGTAATGCGATTCATGTAGCACTACCTACAGGAGCAGTATCTGGAAGTACATTCCTAGCTAATAATGCGGAATATACCGTAACACTTAAATCTGGTGCAACAGCTTCGGGGTTTGCCCCAACTACAGAAGATCAAACTAAGTCATTTATGACTGAGTTTTATCCGATGTATACAACTGACGTACTTGTAAGATTATTTGCCGGACCGTTCGTAGCAGATATTCCAGATGACACAATACGCAGAGTTGCACTTCAGCATTCAAGAAAACTAACTGTCTTCAATGGTAGTACAGTTTATGGTCCAGTACCATATTACGTAACAGACTATGTAACATGTCAGACTGCAGTAGATGTAATACGTCAAGAGTTTTCAGCTATGGCTCTTAAGGCAGGAGAGAAACACCTTGGTGATCTCTCTATAGATGCTGACGTTACATCAGTAAAGAAGTTAATGGATGATACTATAAAGCATCTGCAGGCATGTGCTGATGAAGCATTTGGATTAGTTAGAACTGGTGGAAGAAGAGTCAAGCCTCTAGTAACAACTAGGGGTAAATACAACTTCCCTAATCATTCTAGACTATTACAAATGGGAGATACGTACGTTTGTGATGGACCAGCATCATTGAGAGATAGCGGAGGAAGAAGAGAGATCATAGAGAAGTGGCTAAATGGTGCTCCACTACCTTCAAGATTACATTGGGGTCAGTACATATATACAGTAACTAACTATCCGTTGGTGAGTTAAATTGGGTTTAGATCTATTTAGAAAAGCAGTACCAGATACAACTAAAGTAGATAGATTCGGAAATGGAATCAGAGGAGTAGATCTAAGAGAAGAGTTTGATTGTTTTGTAAATGGTAATCAAGATTCACAAGGACACGGTTACTGGGCAGTATATAGAAGATTTGATACTAGTCAAAACTCAGATCTATATAACAGAACTACGGGTAAAGGTAAATATTTCAAACCTACTGGTGAAGGTGTAGGTGGACAATCATACCCATACGAAGATGAATTAGTAAGAACTGCTAAAAGAGCATTAACTGTTACAGCTTCAAGATTCAAAGTAGAACAAGAAACACCATTTGGAAATATACCAGTTCTATATAGGCAATTTTACTTTGCACATGATATGAAACCTAAGGAATCAGATCTCATTTATGAGATTGATTACGAAGGTAATGATGAACCAACAGGTATTGAACCTCCATACATGCAAGCATGGAATATTAACTTAGTAGAACCATATAGATCGGATGGAGGACGCATAGAATACTATGCATGTATATGTGGTATTGAAGTTATAGGTAGACAATAATGGCACAACAAACTACAAACACAACCATTACTACAGATGATCTACCTATAAGTGAGTTTGAAAATTGGGAAGAGCCAGCGTGGGTTGGTACTAGATCAGAAAAGCCAGCATCTATAGAAGATGCGATGATATTAATCTACCAGATAATGTCAGTAATGAAACCTGATCTACGATTCACTCCAGCTTATCCAGATTACATTATAGATTCAGAACTCACACAAAAGATTGAAGACGCTCCACAAATGCCAGATGAATCTATAGCATGGAGCGTTATAAGTATGAGACCGGGGTCTCGTTCTAAAGTACCATTCGGTAGAAATAAAGAATTGAGACCAAGACTCAGAGAAGTGGGAATACCTAACAATAGAGAGATAGCGTTAGGAAATGAAATTCCCGAAACCGAAATCATAACCTATGGTCAACAGTTTGATAGTATTATACAGTTTGATTGTTTTGCTAAGACTAACTTTGATGCAGAACGTTTAGCTACTGATTTCATTAAGACTATGACGAATCACTCTCCGACTCTGATTAAATTTGGAGTCTCCAGATTTTACTTCTGGAGAAGGTTACGTGATGCATTTCTGCTTCAATTTAGAAATGGGATCATAGCAAGGTCCGTGCAGTATTATATGAAGAGCGAAGAAGTTACTTTCGAGGAAGTTTCTAAACTCAAAAGTATAAGGATTGCATTAGAAGAAATGCGCGATGAGGGTACGAACTACCCTGATTGGGCAACTCGTGTAAAGGAAAAGGCTTTAGAAAAGTAAAGACTAAATGCTGACTCCTCTTAACAACTAGTCGTACGAGGAACACGAAATGTTCCTTTTACCAAGGAGGCGATTTACCTTGGCAAATCTTCCAGGGGTAAGTTCAATATGGAAGGACACTGACTTCTCACAACCGCGTCAGCAGTTGCAAGGAGCACCTTCAGTCCTGGTTATCGGTACGGCGGTAGATGGACCACCTAATGTTCCGATTGCTATTAGAAACGTCGATGAAGCTAAAGCAATCTGGGGCAACTTTTCTGGTGGTACACTTATCAGAGGGATCGAAGAGGTATTCATCGGAGCAGGTTCTGCCGTTCTGGACATCAGAGGACTACGTCTAGATGGTGGCTCAAAGGCAACTCTTGAGATACTTGAAACAACCGGATCTACTACTGCTGCGCAGCAAACAGATGCAGATGCTTATGCACTCTTGCTTACTGCCAGACAACCAGGAGAGATCTATAACCACGTATCTTTGGGATATAGAGATGGTCAAGTAATTGAGATCTTTAACCCTAAGACCGGTATTACTTCGAGATTCGATTACGATCCTAACCGAAACAATGTACAAGCAGATGTACATAACGTAGCTGATTTAGTTACAGCTATTAATTCCGATCCAAACCTAAATGATATAGTAATTGCTCAGTATAGAGAACTTACTGCAGCATTTGAAATGGCAGTAAGGTACGACCCAGGTTCTTCAAGACCAAACGCATCAGGTGTATACCAAGATTCAACTGGTAGACATTCGATTACTATTGCCGATCGTGTAGCGCAATGGGATTCAGCGTATGATCCTGAAGGTGTAGGTGGATCTGCCATCTACGCTAATAACTGGCTAAATAATGCAACACCATCTGGTGGTCAAACAGCAGGTAATAATATACAGAAAGTTAATAGAGTTTACTCTATCTCTGATATTGGTGCAGATGAACGTTTAGCAGTTGCCGGAGGAAGTACCGCAACATTAGTAAATCAAGCAGTTAACATGAGCGATAGAAGTGGTTATACAAGTATAACTGCTCTGAAGGATTATCCTTCAGCAACTACTGGCTCACTTGATGGAGACCTATCATATGGACCATCTGGTACGACTGCTGTAAGTGAAGTAAGACAGGTTGTAACTGGTCTATACGTTGGTACCGGAGACGGAACCACAACTACATTCTATTGGGATGCAGCACAATGTATAGATGATGGAGATCCTTGGGATGATTCCTTAGTACATAAGGCAATTGCATCAGGTGAAAACATTCTTACAACATCAACAACCGGATACACTGGTTCTGGTGATAATAGAGATCTAGTTGGACATCTTATCGAGACTGACACAAGAGAGAAATTGTGGGATGGTGTTTCCGTTGGAAACGGCGGAGTAGCAACTGCTTCAGGTTCATTTGAAGCTTTCCTCGATACAGATACATCTGGAGTTCCTATTTCAGGTTACACGATAGCTTGGGATGGAGCAGCAGCAACAGTAACAGAATATGGATCACCTAGAGGTAATATTTCCTTCTTGACTGCTCCAGCTAACGGCGTGGACATCTCTGTAACTTATAAGAGTATTCCACATACAATGTCTGAGTCAACAACAAAGGCAGCCGCAACAGCAACATCTACAGCATGGGACAAGTGGAGAAGATACTTCGTTAGTGGAAACAACATTACATTCGGTGCAACAGTACCTGCTGATGTTGAAGTTCGCTATAGAAAGATCCAAGATTTTGAACTTGGAACACAAGTTGATGTAATTGCAGATCCTGTAGGAAGAATAGGAACACCTACAAGTTCTGATACTTACTCAACAATCAGATTCCTTGACGCAGGGAACCAGCCTGGTCCTGGATCTACTTCAGGTTTGGTAGACAATCAAGATACCATAATTGGTATAAATTATGATTTCCTACCAGAGTTTCCTAACCTGACATCCTTTAAGTCATTGGGTGGAGGAAGTAATGGAAACACTCTATCAGCAAGTGCACTATATGATCAACTATCAGATACTGCAGATGCTATAGAAAACTACGCGGTGGATTTCATTGTCCCAATGGGTGTTAACATTGATGCCAATAAGACAGTTCCAAATCCCCGTACCGGACTTGACCAAACAGTCAACGCAGGATACGGCGATCTGTTTAAGACTCTGGTCAATAATTTGACACAAAATGTTGATGAGAGTCAGATTATGCTGGGAGTGGAATCACCTTCAGCCACTGATCCGAAGACAATCAATACTTGGGTAGAAGAACTAACACTTAAGGTTCCTGGAGAATTAACTAAATCTGCTAATGTTATTGCGGACTTCGATGAGAGACTTATATCTCTGGTAGCGTTTGAACCAGTTATAGGTAACAAATTCGAGGGTACTACTTATTCCGCAAATGGACAAGCGATTTATACAGGACTAGTCGCAAGCTTAGACGTGACTAGAGCTTCAACTAACCAACCATTAAGAAGTACTAATCAGCTAAGATTCCCTCTGTCAAGAAGACAACTTCTAGACATGATTGATGGTAGACTAGTTGTAGCCAAACCAAGCATCGGTAACCCTAATGAGTACGTTATTGTTAAGGGTATAACTGCTGCAGCAGTTGGTTCTAAGTACCAAAACGAATGGGCAACCAGAGTCGTAAGACTCGTCATGAATATCGTACGTGCAGCAGCAACACCTTTTATTGGTCACGCCAATACAAATGCCGCACAAATAGCTATGCAGACAGCCATTAACTCCGGCTTGAAGCAGATGATCGGTGTCGCACTTCTAGGTTATGACTTCAAAATCATAACAACTCCACAGATGCGCGCACAGGGTTTGCTCGATATAGATCTATCCTTAGTACTAGTAGGGGAAATTTCTGAAATTCGTACAGTCGTACATATCCAAGATACAGTTTAACTAAGTCTGGGGGAGGGTTCTCCTCCCCCAGCTTTTAAGGAAGGTGACTATCAATGGCTAACGCCACAGATCTACTTGATAATACGTATACATCTACGTATACCAGTTTCGCTGGAACTGATATACAGGCTGTATTAGATGGTCGCCCTATTGGGAACTTGATGGGTATATCATACTCTGTAACTCGTGAGAAAGCTCCTATCTATACGATGGGTTCTGTAGATCCGAGAGGATACTCAAGAGGTAAAAGAGGTATTGCTGGATCATTAGTATTCACAATATTTGATAGATCCGCTCTAAGCAATTTAACTGATAAGGATCAACCACGACATGCGAAGTATTTCGCTAAGTTCACTGACGTTGCGTCTCCTGGAGATTTCGCAGCATCAGGTGGTAGTGAAGTTCCAAGAAACGATGCTGCAGGAATAATAGATGCTGCAGGTGGAACAGTAGGACCTAACGGTCAACTATTCCATCGTGACTTGAGAAACGTTAACTATGTTGATCAGATGCCTCCATTCGATATTGTACTCTCTGCGGAAAATGAACTAGGTACTCGTATGTTCATGCAGATTCTGGGAGTAGAACTATTGAATCAGGGATCAGGTGTATCGGTTGATGATATTGTTATTGAGAGTCAGATGACTTTCGTTTCAAGATCAATCATTGATTGGAAGCCAATCGAGAACGCAAGAGGAGCTGCTGCAGGCAGCACGCGTCCAGCCGTATAACTAATTAGGGGGCTAGTATAAGCTAGCCCCCCTAATCCCCCTCATAAAAATATGGCACTAGACTCACTAGACAAAAGAATAGAAGATCTACAGAAACAGATAAGACTGGGATATCAACAGCTTGAAGCTGCGGCTGATGCTGGTGCTCCTCTTCCTATAGGTTCAACTAAGGTAGATAGATTACCCACTAATACTCAAAACATTAGACGTGGCATAAATAGACTAGAAGCTGAGTTTAGAAGGTTAATGGACCAGAAACGGAGTCTAAGTAACCTACGTGAGGACGAGGTTGTAGATGGATTGACTTCTGGTATTGTAGCACAAGATTTTCCTGAACCAGTATCACCATCAGCACAGGACGTACTGGAGCTTTTGTATCTAACACCAGAACCAGATCCTATAAACAGAACACAAGCAGAAATATCATTATTGGATGAAGAGATAACAAGAATTAGAAGGGAACTAAATGGAGAAATATCGTCACCCCAACGAGATATACTCAACGATAAATTAGATGTTAAACTAGCTAAGAAGAAAGAACTACAGCTTATTCTTGCAGGTGCTAATGATGAAACCGCAGGAATTGTATCACAGGTAAATCAAGGACCACAATTTAAATTCCCAGAGAATGGGAATGAAGGTCCTACGATATTCTCTGGGTGTGATATAGTACCAGTAATTACAACACAAGGTAAGGTAATCGAACTTGGTAATATTGGTACATTGTCCTATAGCACACACAGAGATAAATTTCCAGTTAGAACGTTAGGTAGAACATATGCCAGAGGTTACACTAGAGGCGGAAGAACTATTGCTGGTACGTTAGTATGGACAGTATTTGATACGCATGCACTATCGCAACTAGCAGATATATTCGATTTTGAATCTGGTTCCGATGACTTGATGAGTACAGTTGTACCAGATCAATTGCCTCCCTTTGACATAACTATTACTTACTTTAGTGAAGTGCCTTCTGTAGATTGGAAGGATACTGGCAGACCAAAGTTCAAGGGCGCTGTAATGAGATTATATGGCGTTGAAATTGTAGATGAAGGACAGAACCATAGTATATCCGATCTATATGTTGAGAATGTTATGCAGTTCGTAGCTAGAGATATAGAGCATATGACTCCGGTAGAAGAGACTGCACCTCTTGCAGATGGTACTGGTATAATGAGAGTTACTCCATTCAGTGCTGGCAAGTTTAATGGTCTTGATTTTAGTTCTGCTGATATCAACACACTAAACAATGTAGTAGATGGTACACTTAGCGATAAGAATAAATTAGAGAAACAACATAGTACATTAACTAGTGTACTTGTAAGATTAGATCAGAATGATCTATCTGAGACTGAAGCAGTTAATGAATTATATGCATCAGGTATTGTTACTACTAATAGAGATTCCATAATGGATGAGATATCTAAATTGGATGGTGAACTATCACGAATAGCAGACCAGCTACATGAGCTAGATGTTAGAAAGGATAAGCAATTAGCTGAAATTAGATATAAGAATATAACAGATCCAACTAGAAATTTCAGAGATAACCCATACGACTACCTTAGACCTAGAGAGCTATAATGCTACAACCATACAAGGATACTGAGTTCTTTAGTGGTGCACAAAGTAGAGTATACTTTGGTAGCATACTTGTTGATGATATAGCATCTATAGAATGGAGAGGAGCATCTTCTAAGAGACCCGTATATGGATATGCTTCTGAACAATTCGATGCAGTAGCTAAAGGACAGTACATAGTTAATGGCGCATTCATGGTACCCTTTAAAGAAGTAGGATATCTACATGCTGTGATGGCTGCAGGTAAAGAAGGACACGAAGCATTAGACTTAGTACTTTCATCAGTGAAAGGATTGCAAACTCCCGCACAACAAAAGCACACAACAGTAGAATCAAATTCAGCTATAGATCCTAATAGAAATCCATTAGTAAAGATAAAAACGGTAGGAACATCTAATGATGCAGGAACAGATGAACCGGGATTCACGGTAACTTCTCTCAATGCAGAACAAGTATTAGCGCAAGCAGCGCAACAGGAAGATAGTAAGAGCTTCAAACAACTAACGAATGAATACGAAGAAGCAATATGGAATAGAGAACGTACCTCTGAAGATAGACTACCTAGAGCAGATGAATTCGATATAGTAAACGGAGTAAATGGAATGCGATTCGTAGAAAACGGATTCAACATATTAGTTAGTTTTGGTGACCTGAATAATCCTAAAGCAGCAAGTACCATAAAGACTATCGTAGATGTGCACATAGTTTCTGATGAGAGAATAGTAGACAGTACAGGTCAACCCATATACGAAAGGTATTCATTCTTTGCTAGAGGAACCGATGAGACTGTAGGCGAATACTCATACGGTCCCGGATTTACTGCTAGAAAAGGTCCCGGTTCACCGAGTGTACCTATTAATGAAACTCAAGATGACGGTACTACTGAAGCATATGTTCCACCTCAACATCGCCTATTAGGTGATGTCCGCGATTTATTACATCCACCTACTAATCCCGCAACCCTACCTTTTACAAGTACTGATCCCGAAACTGGACGGGTGACATTTAATAATGGCCCTACTGAAATAGACAATTACTTAGATATATTTGGGGTATATCCGATAAGTCCTTCGGAAGCAAGTAAAACATATTATATTGATGGAGCTACCGATTTTGCAGACATTCCAGATTGGCTTTTTAATGCAGCAAAAGGTGACCCCATATTAATTAATCATCTATTCGATGGCCATCCATATATCAGAACTTGTAGAGGAGGTAACGACGACCGATATGATAGGTTCACTATAAGCGCAAAAGCTCTAATTCGTGGTATTGGGCTATTTGTAAAGCTGAAAAACAAAGTAACTAATGAACTACATTGGCTAGCATTCACAGGTGCAATTAAAGTAGAATAGGAGAACTATGTAATGGCAGACCAAGAAACGGAAACACCAGTAATTGATATACCAGAAATTGAACCACCAAGATTCAGCGATGAAGATCTCGCTAGTATGACACCACAAGAGCGAGAGATAGCTACTAGAGAGAAGGATTTAGATGAAGCAAGAGACGAACTCTTTGCTAAGAATAATATCACTCCGGAAATGGTAGCAGAATGGAAATCCCAACATG
>Ga0098044_1001544_pt1 | contig 12071 bp, 9 predicted proteins | sample 10_taG_FD_75053 | JGI IMG/M metagenome (GOLD analysis project Ga0098044, IMG submission 75053) | Marine viral communities from the Subarctic Pacific Ocean - 10_ETSP_OMZ_AT15264 metaG | ecosystem: Environmental > Aquatic > Marine > Oceanic | place: Pacific Ocean | collected 2015-01-16 | reverse complement strand
GTCCTTGTGGAGCGCGTACACATCGCAGGCGTAAGTCGCCGTGCTGAGTGAGTACCCGGTTCCAGCGGACTCGGTGCCGTCGGCCCGACGCTGTACCTGATCGCGGAAGAAGTCAGCCTGAGAATACGTGAAGTATTTGTCGGTCTGCTTGTTCACGTTGACTGTCGGGAAAGCCCGAGCAGCGACGAAGGCGTAAGCCTCCTGCATGTAAGCGACGCTCATGTTGGTCAGGATTGCATCAACATGAACATCGGTTGAGGTTGGCTGTGGCATGTGTCAGTCCCCCTATGCCGCTCGGCCGTTGGCGACGTTGAGAATCATCGACGTCGTTTCGCCTGCCGAGGCTGCCTGTAGACACTGACCCATCATGTAGACGGTCGTGTCGGTTCCGGGGCTGATTGCGTCAGCCTGCGCGTCAGAGGAAGTCCCGATGAAGTTACCGGCGGCGAGTGTGCCGTCGGCAACGACCTTGGAGACCCCAGAGATCGCGACGATCGCCTGCTGGCCTGACTCCGGGTTGTTCTGGAGTATGCCAATCGGTGCGTTCGTAATCGCCGTAGCCACATTCACCGTCGTGGCCGAAGCCAACACGACGAAGTGGTACTGCTTGGCGGACAGGTCCGCACCAGCGGTCAAAGTCCCGATAGTGACGAGAGGTGATTCATAAGCCATGTCCTACACCCCCGCTTCGGTCCGGTACCTGTCGTACAGGTCCGGGTTTTCGACCGCTACGAGAGCGATCGCTTCGGGCTGGTTCTTCGCTCGGCCTGCCTCGACGGCAGACTTGGCGAGGGCTTCGATCTGGTCGTAGGCGTCCGTAGACGAGTCCAGATCGTTGCCCAGTTCTTTGAGCACTCCGGCTTCAGACAGAGCCGCCGCACAACCGTCGAGGATTCCCTCAACGATTGCCGTGGCTTCTGCGTCCGCGCCTCGGAGTGAACGAAGGACCGGAGCGAAATCGGCGCCGACGACACCCGGAAGGATGCGCCACGCTGAAACCCGCTCAGTGGCCTTCTCCATTTCGCGCTCCTCGCGCAACGAAGCCGCCTCAGCGGTTACGTCGTCGAAAGCCTTGCGGAGATCAGCCAGTTCCTTCGTCACGGACTCCGAGGTGCTGTCGTCGCTCTTGAGCACCGGGGCTGGTTCGATGACCACCTCAGGCTCGTCGATGACAACTTCTTCTGCCGGAGCATCCATCGTGGGTGTGAGGTCCACGGGTTCTACTCCTTGGTCGGTGGTCTGTGATTCGTCTCGCACTTCGGTGAGTACCTCATCCAAGACGGCAGCCGAGTCCTTGCGGACCAGCCACCCCTCGTACAGATGCGCCGGGTGGTCAACACCTGACGTTTCTTCGATCTCAAGATCGACGAGTTTCCTAGTGTTCGGCATGTCACCTCCGGTGAGACGGGGCGAAGGTTACATGGTTGTGATTCGTTTGTCCTGTATCTGGCTTCGGGGTGTTCTGGTTGGCCGTCAGACCGGCGTACAGGCACCGTCTGGGGATGTGAGGGTTGGGTCGGGTAACCGGGCCGGAATCGGGTTTGAGGCCGTTAGAACGGCCCGAAAAAGTTTCTGAGAAATCTGCCTAAAACACCCCGTTTGACTTGCCCCGGCTAGGGAAGTGTGTATACTAAAGGCATGGAAACAACCACAGACACCACCACCCGCTACGAGGTCGAAGTCGACACACGCATCGCCGATACCTACGGCGAGTTCCTCGCAGCCACCTACGACGCAGCCAAGGGCACCGACCCCCGCACGCTCGACGAGTACGCAATCTGGCAGAGCGCCGAGAACGAGTACGACGGCTGGAGCCGCTTCTTCGCAGTCTCCGGCGGCCACATCCACTCGTCGATGAACTGCTCGACCTGCAACCGGGTAACCAACCAGTCAGGCCAAACCTTCACCGCCTTCGCATGGCTCCCGGCACTCTCCGGCCTCACCGCCAACGACGCAATCGCCGCCCACGGCCACGCCCTCTGCTCGGTCTGCTTCCCGAACGCACCGGTCAGCGACACCAACAAGAACGTCAAGATCGCCGACCCGGTGCAGGAAGCCCTCGCAGCCCGCAAGGAGCGCAACATCGCCGAGGCGCAGGCCCGGTACGAGGCAGCCATCACCCCGGAACTCGACGCCCTGATCGTCGCCTTCATCGAAGCCGAAGCCGCCCAGAAGGAATACTTCCGCACATGCACCGACGACAAGTTCTACGAGGGACCAGCGTTCGACGCAGCCAAGGCCGCATACGCCGCCCTCAACGCCGGGATGCCGGAAGGGTTCGACTTCTACAAGCGGGCCAAGGATCTCGGACTCCGGTAGCAGCCCCGGCGAGTGGCCCCCGGCTTCGGTCGGGGGCTTTCGTCGTTTTCAGACCCCTTCGTCACCCCGGCCACGATGCCACGCAGCATGAGCAGCGATCTCCTCACCATGCCGATCCAACTTGACGTCCATCGCCTCCGTGCGCCGGTCAATCGAATCGAGCACCCGGCGGTTCGATTCGTGCGTCGCGTTGTTCTCCCGCCGTATCCGATGCGCCAGCACCGTGAACGACCCGCCGACCGCAGCCGTAGCGACCGCGCCGATAGCGGTCACAACCTCAGCGGTCACCGCTTCCCGCCGTCATACGGAGTCGCGTGACCGAGGCTGATCATCTCGTCGTTCAGGCACTCGCCTTCATCGTTCAGGATGCGCCCGAGGATGCGACCGAACTTGCCCCGATCATCAAGCGACGTCTGGATGATGACCCGGTTCTCCAACCCGCTGACCCAATCTTCGACGTACCGCTTCGCAGCGAGGCCCGCCTGCTTCTCCACGGCGTCACGGGTCCGAGACTCCGGGGCGTTGATCCCGTGGAACCGCACCCGGCCCCGGTACGAGATGTCGAACCCGAGGTCGAGAGTGACGTCGATCGTGTCCCCATCGACAACCCGATCCACGGTCGCCTTGTAGTGAAAGAGTTTCTGCTGACTCACGACAGCACCTCCGTTTCTGCGTGGAGTGTAGACCGGCGGGTCGGCTGCGGCTGACCTCTCCCTCGCCGTGCGGGCCTGACTGGACTGGTGGCGCAGGTTACGCCACGACCGGCGCGGGCCGATCAGTCGTCCTCTCGGATCGTCAAACGGTACCAGCCGTCGTGACTGGAGTTGTAGACCGAACCTCGGACCACATAGTCGCCGGGTGCAAGGTCGATGCGTTCGATACGGCTGTCCCAAGCATCACTGACATTCACGATGACCGGGGTGTCGCCCGAATCCCACGCGATCACCGAGTTGGGGAACTCGTCCGGGTCGGTGGCGTTGCTCGGCGGGTTGATGCACGCCGAGGTTGGGGAGCAGTCGCGGCCTCCGTCGTCGTCGGATTCGATCAGGCTGCCGAGCGTCACGGCGCTCGCGTCGCCGGAGTGCGCCCCGTCTGCGGCGTTCGTATCGTGGTTCAGGAAGATGTACGGGTCGCCGAACTGGTTGTTGCCTGCGACGAACTCCGCGTAGGTCAGGTTCGTGTCGGCGTCGATGCGGATGTTCATCGTCTCGTCCAACGTGAACTGGACGTACTCGTAGTCGGTGCGGCTTCCCGACTCGACGATGCACCAGTCTCCGAGGCCGCTGAACCCGCCTTGGCTACACGACGCCGGGATTGTCGAGTCGACTGTCGTCACCACGGTTGCCGTAGCCGTGGCCGTGGCGCTCGTTACGACGTCTGCCGTGGCAGTCGTCGTGGTCGCCTCGGTGTACGGATCGCCAGCAGTAGCCGTCGTCGTCGGGTCGTCCCACGCCCTTTGAGTGCTGCACCCGGTCTCCACCCCGTCCGAAAACAGGCAGGTCACCGAGTCGACCCCCGTGCGGGACACGACGCTCGTCGTATCAACGAGCGTGTTGGTAATCGTAGTCGCCGTGGTGGTCTCCGTCGTAGTGGCGGTCGTGGTATCCGTGGTCGTAGTCGTCGAGGTCGCTGTGGTGACTGCCTCGTACCAGTAGCCGTCGTGGTCGTTGTTGGTCAACGAGGTCGTGACGTTCGTCGTCACTTCCGTAGCGGTCACCTCAGTGGCCGTAACCTCGGTGCCGGTGACCTCGGTGGCCGTGACCTCCGAACTGGTGGCCGTCCCGGTCTGAGTCGTGATGACTGAAGTCGATAAGGTTTCGGACAGGCCGATCGTGGTCGTCTGGGATGTGAGGACGGGTTGGGGGACTTCGGGGGGTTCGTAGACTTCCACTATTCCTTGATCCAGCACGAAGCCGGGCAGTACCTCGCCAGCGACATCGGCATCGACATCTCCTGCTTCCACAGCAACGACGACCGCAGCCCACCCGGTGAACCCCGCCGGAACTGCGCCCCAGTCGTCGTAGTAGGCCGGATCGTTGGCTGCGTCGTAGTCGTCCCAAGTGGCGAAGCCGCCGGGGGCGTCCTCGCAGGCCGAGGTGCCCCGGCACCCGGCGTACCGGTCCCATGACGGGACCGTGACCGGAACAGTCGTGACCGGAGGTGTGGTCGTATCCGGTAGCGCAGTTGTGGCCGGTAGTGGTTCTCCGTCTACCTCGGGTTCGTCGTCCTCGGGCGGTTCCTCCGGTTCCTCCACGGGCTGTTCCGCTTCATCAACTTCAGGAGTTTCTTCCCCGTCGGTTTCAGGTTCGACATCCGGCTGCTCCTCGGGTTCGGGTTCGGGTTCGGGTTCCCCTGATTCTGGCTCAGGCTCCGGCTCCGGCTCCGGTTCGGGATCGGGTTCTGGTTCAGGTTCCGGTTCCGGTTCCGGCTCAGGTTCCGGCTCAGGTTCCGGTTCCGGTTCCGGCTCAGGTTCCGGTTCCGGTTCCGGCTCAGGCTCGGGTTCGGGTTCCGGCTCAGGTACAGGTACAGGCTCAGGTTCGGGGTCCGGGTCAGGTTCCCAAGCGGCGAGCGCCACACGGTCATCTGCGTGTTCCTCGATGAACACCTCAGTCCAACCCTGAGGCTCCTCGCCCCACCACTCCTCCTCCTCAACCACGGCGAACGCCTCGACCTCGGCTGCCGCCTGCTCCTCGAAGTAGTCGTCGTCGTAGGTGACCTCCTCCCACTGTTCATCCTCCCAGTAGTCGTCAGCGACAATCAGCGTCTCGGCGAGGTCCGGGCCGTCGTCGAACTCCGGGGGCGGTTCCCACTCGTTGCGTTCCTCGATCTCGTCGACATACGACTCGCCGAGCACTTCGTCTACCCGGTCCTCGACGATCGCTTGGAAGTATTCGGCGTCCGACGCGACCCACGCCTCGACCGCTTCCTCCTCCTGCTCGACGATGCCGGTTTCCTCATCGAACGTGATCGCCACGACGACCGGCGCGACCGGTGCCGGTTCAGGCGCGGTCGTCGGTTCCGGTGCGCCCGGTTCGACCGGTTCAGGTTCCGGCGGTAGTTCTTGGACTTGGTACGGCGTCAGGTCGACTTCGACCTCGGCTACCACCTCGCCTGTGTTGTCGGCGATCTCGATAGCGAGCGTGGCGACCGGTTCCGGTGCGGGGGCTGCCGGGTCGTCCACGGGAGGCGGTTCGGGTGCGAACTCGACTGCGATCTGCTGCCCGTCGTCGATGTCGATCTCGACCTCTAGGGAGTCGACGGCGATAGCAACCGTTGCTTCTTCAATGTCGGCGATCTCGACGGCTTCGTCGGAGAACTCGATCAGCGACGTTGCCGCCCGCTCGGGTTCTGGCTCTAGTTCGGGTTCGCCCGGTGCCACCGGTTCCGGTTCGGGTTCCGGTTCGGTCGGCACTTCGGCTTCGATTTGTACCGCGCGTTCGTCGTCGAGAATCAGAAGCGAGAACGCCTGCGTGGTATCTTCGTCGGGTTCCGGTTCCAGCGGGGCTTGATCACCGGAGGGGCGCACGGCCGAGCGGCTGGTTTCAACCTCCGCTGGTGCCGGGACGTCAATGACATCGACGTCGGCGCTGAAGTCATCGACGCCCGGCGGGAGGAACACCAGCACCGGGTCGGCAGTCGACGGCCCTGAGATCAGATAACGATACGTCGCTCCTTCGATTTCGTTGATGAACGTCCCGTCGTAGTAGCCGAGCCTGTCGCCCTCCCCGGTCTGGATCTGGATGGACATTTGCTTGCTGCCCGACGCGGCGACCGTCAGCATCGTTCCGGCTTCCTCATCCTCGGTGGGGCAAAACCCGCATGTGAACGGCCCCGACCGGGACGTCATCGGCGTCAGTTCCATCGTGCCGACCCCACCGGCCCACGCCTCGGATGCCTCTGTCGGGTTGGTCGCGGCGAGGGCGTAGGCCCAGCCCTTCTCGTCTACGTCGATCCATCGTTCCGAGGTCGGCCAGTTGGAGTCGTAGATGTGGATGCGCCACCGGTCGCCGTCGGTGGTGACCCGATACGGGGTGACGGCGTGCCCGCCGTGCTCGGAGTAGATGCCGATCGTGTAGCCGACGGACGGTTCCCCGGCTTCGGCTGCTGCGAAATCTTCGTACAGGATGCGGGCCAGAGCGAGCGGGGACAGTTCAAGGAACGCCGACGCCTGCTCCTGAACCTCGGTCGCGAACTGCGTGACGTACCAGTAGGCGATCTCGGACAGAAGCGCCGGGTCGGCTTTGACGAGCGACGCGACCGCTTCGACGTTCTGGAACGACGCCAGCGTGATCGGGTCGTTAGCGAGCCTCAGTGACAGGACGGTTAGCCCTTCGCATAGCCCGCCGCGCATCGACCGGTTGGCCTGCTGGATCAACTGGAGGATCACCGGGTACGGGGTGCATTGGTTGTCGACCACCGACGAGCAGACCTGCCCGTCGCCGTAGAGCCGCCGGGCCATGTTGACGGTTAGTTCGGCTGGGGCTTCGCCGCCTCCGAAGTTCTCAAACGAGAACCCGTCACGGTCCGGGGCGTAGGCCAGCGATGCGACGACCGCTGTGGGCTGGGGGGCTGTCGTGGTCGGCGCAGGGGCGGTGCTGGTCGTCGTGGTGGCGGTAGGCGTGTCAGACCGGACGGCCTCGGTGGTGGCCGGGGGAGCAGCGGTTGTCGTTACCGTTGCCGGTGCTGCGGTCGTGGTGACCGGTTCGGGGACCGTCGGGGTCGGGTCACCCTTGGCGCATGAGGCGAGCAGGCTTGCCGCCGCTGCGGCTGCGAGGAGTCTGCGGGTCAACGGCGGCGACGCCGCTGATACCAGACCAGCAGCCCGACACCCACCACGATCAGCGCGGCGACGAGGACGACGGTCATCGACCCGCCGGGTGCGCCGGTCATGTCGATCGAGAAGTTCTTGGTGCCGCCTCCGAGAAGGTCGCCTTCGGCTTTCAGGTCGGCGACGGCTTCTTCAAGCATGGCGACCTGATGGGTCAATGCTGCTTGGGAGTCGGAGTGGTCGCTGAGGAACCCGAACGCGCCGCCGAGGGTGGCGGGCAGGCCGACGATGTAGGCGATGTTGTCTTTGATCTTGTCGACGAGGCCGGTGGCCTGTTCGACTCGGGCGGTGACCCCTCCCGGCGGTGGCGGGGGAGCGTCGACCCTGCCGAGCCGGTCGAGGATCGTGCGGATCGCTTCGGTGAGTTGCTTGTCCTCCACGGGTGGCCTCCGTGTCCGGTTTCGGCCACTGAAGGGCACTCGTCGTCGATGGTAGCACCCGACGGTCTGCGCCGGAGAGGGGTCTACGGGCCTGTCTAAGCGCCTCCGGGGTGGTAGGGCGGGTATCCGGGCTGTTCAGGGCGTCGTGGGCCTTAGATCGCCTGTTTGAGATTTCTGAGAAATCTTCTGTTCTAGCCCCCTTTACCCTTGCCCCGGCTAGGTATGTGTGTAATACTGACAGCATGGAAACAACGGCAGCAGCAGGCAGCAGGATCGCAGCGTTCATCATGGGCGCAGGAATCATCGCCACGATGATCCGCACGATCGCCGCCAGCCCGGTGCTCGCCACCTACCCGCTAACCAGCATCATCGGAGGCTGACAACATGAACAAGTTTCACAAGGTGACCAACGACGAGGGCAAGGTGTTCCTCGTCAAGATCGTCCTACAGGGAGAGACCTACGGTCGCAACGGATGTCTGGTCAACGACAGCGTTGACCCGGACGGCAAGCCCTACGGCGCGATGGTTGAGTTCTACGACTACACCCGTCCGAACTGCGACCCGACGTTCCCCGGCCACGGCCAGTTCGCCAGCCGGTACTACGCATCAACCTTGCTGGACGAGAACCGGTGCCAGACCGCTGGACTCAACCTCCACGGCGGCGTGCCTGCATGGTCGCTAGACGCCGGAGCCTTCAACGAGGCGATGAAGTTCGCAGCCGACTACTTGAACGAGGTCACAGTTCGCTCCTGTTGAGCGTTTCCATAGCGTCAGCCCCGGCCCTCCCTACGGGTCGGGGCTTTCGTTATTTTCAGACCAAAGCAGCGACCGGCAGATCAGCCTCAACCCGGCGGGCACGACCACCGATCGAGTAGCCACGCAACTCCCCGGCCTTCACCAGATCCCACGCCCAGTCCTCCCAGACGACCCCGAGGAACGGCGTGTCAGCCGGGAACACCTGCTTCGTGACACCCTGATTCGGAACCTCCAGATCGGCTTCGATCGGGAACGGCCAAGTCAACGCCTCGACCATCTCGCCTGCGACCTTCTCCGAATGCTGGATGAAGATGCGCCGGTCGCCCTTCCGCACCCACTCCCACAGCGCCTTCTGCAACGTCGTCGGATCGGTGAACTCGCCGTGAGCGTCCTCGACATCAGGGACGTACACCGGGCCGAGCGTGTACCGGTGCTCGGCCTGCTTCGCCAACGGGACCGCCCCGGACATCGCGTTGTGTACGAGTTCCAACTTGTCGTCGACGTCGCCGAGCAGATACGGAGCAGCGACGCCACGCGACTCCAGTTCTTCTTCGATCAGGTTGTGGACGATGACATGCGGCGTCTCGACCCGGCTCATCGCGTGGAGCCGGTCGTGGTCGGCGGCGAGTTGCTGCGTGGAAGCATTAGCGACCCGCTCGGTGCGGAACCGTTCGATCTGCGCCAACCGCTCCGCAGCCTCGTCCGACGACGCATAACAGCCGAACGCTCGACCCGTCTCCGAGTAGACGCAGAACTGGCCGTCCTCCTCGCGGATGTCCTTCTGCTCCTCGACGAACACCATCGGCACTTCCGGCTCCATGACGTCCTCGGTCATCAACTCCTGCTTGGCGTGGATGATCTCCATAAGCGGACCGAGGAGCGGTTCGCACTCCGGGTGGTCGAGCATCTGCCGGTACGCCATCAGCAGATGCGTCATCGCGTCAGGGCCACCGGCTGTGTCGCCGTAGTCGTGGTCCTTGTCCCAGTCGTCATAGCCGCCGCCCGCTGTGACAGGTTCCTCGCCGAGCATCGCGGGCTGGCGCATACGCATGTCGGCTGCTGCCTGCTTGTCGTCCGCTACCCCGAGTTGCTCCAACATGGTCTGTCTCCGATCGACCGCCGTATGGGTAACACGCCTCGTCGACAACAACACCCGAGGTGCGTCGCCGCGTTCCTTGTTCGGCCACACTTTCAGCCAAGCGTTCAACACGCGGCGCTTCACACCGGGAAGGTCATCAGACGGGATGCGAACCCGGTTGCCTCGGAACCCGCCGGGGCCGAGCGCAGCGACAGCCATGCCGACCTGACGGCGCGTCTCCTTCAACTCTGGTGTCTCCCAGAGGCGCAGTTTCCACCCGGACGGCGTGTCCTTGTCCGGTGCGTAGGCGAAGGCTTGAGCCGGGTACTCCAACCCGTCCTCGGTTTTGACCTCGGCCTTGGTTACCGGTTCGCCGTAGGCGTCGACGACAGTCATGCGCCGGATGCTATCCCAACTGCCGCATCCGTGTCACCGACGTCCCGTATGATGGGGTCATGGCTGACCAACCAGCGCCCGAGATGGTATTCCCGTTCGATGTCGTCGAGGTCGACGGCGAACCAGTCGTCGGGCCGTCGGTACTCGCCATGTTCGGAACTGAGGCCCAGCGTCGACGCGCCCGTGATCTAGGGGTAGTCACCGACGAGGATGACGACGACTCAGGTGAGATAGCCCCAACTGCGTAAGACATCCTCGACTAGCGGGGCGATCGTCTCGTCGAACTCGGCGGCACGCCATTGGAAGCCGTGATACTGGGTCGCTACGTCGGTCAGGACGCTCGTCGCCGCCTTGGTCTGTTCCATAGCCATGTCTGCCATCATCTCTGCCGTGCCATGTCTGGTCCCCATCCATTGTGAGAACGCTCTCGCCCACAGTTCCTCAGGCGATGTCGCATACGTCGTCCACTTTGCGTCGATCTCGGCACACAATCTGACCAGAGTCGCAACCGCTTCCGACTCGGCTGCTGCCTCCAGAAACGCTATTTCCGCAGGGAACTGACCCGACACCGCAGCGGCTCCGACCTCCTCCGCTGCTTGCGTCATACGGGAGTTGTGCCGCGTCCGCTCGAAACCACCTGCTCGCCCTCTTCCTGACGCCGGGATTATCTCCTCCACATAGTCCAACCGGTGCCCCCACTCGTGACCCAACGAGTTCTGCATACTCCCGACCGTCGCGTCGATCTGCTCGCGGCCTGACTTACTCATCACCTCGATCTGGGACCGGACACCCTTCTGGGCGCGGAACTCATCCAACCGTTCCCGGTATCGCGCAAAGGCCGCTTCGTACTTTGCGATGGCGGCTTCGTACTCGGCGTCGCTGCCATACCCGGCCCGCGTGTAGGGACGTCTTGGTTCCGACGGTGTGCGAAGGGGCTTCTTCGGGCTGAAGAACCCGTCCTCTCCGCGTTTGCCCGTTGTCCGAATCGTGATCGACGTCGGACCGGAACTGTACGGAGTCGGCGCTGCCAGCACGCTGTCCATCTGGTCGACCACCGGGTCGACGACCTTGGCGGTCTTGGCTGTGGGCGAATACATAACGCTGTCGGCCATGCTTGGTCCGGGTGGTATCTCAGCCAGTTCATCGTATGCGGCTTGCGGGCCACGAGGAGGCGCAGACGGGGCAGGCACCGACGGTGGAGGCTGTGTCACCGGGATCGTCGGAGGCGGGATGAACCCCGGCGGCTTGAACGTCGTAGTCACCGACGGTTGCGTTTGGAACCCCGACGGGAACTCCCACACGATCGGGTTCTGCTGCGTGCCCGCCGGATAGTTCTTGTCCCCGGCACCGTGCGGGATCGGAGCCGACGACAATGTATGGGCGAAGTCGAGGTCGCATCGGCAGTTCGGATGCGCCGGAGGGCCGTCGCCGACCCCGTGGAACGACTGGTCGAGCAGGATCGGTTTGCCGAACCCGAGGTCCGAACAGATGTTGCAGACGTCGGTCGCTCCGGTCACCCACTTCTTCCCGGCGGTCTTAGGGTCAGCCAGCCCGTCGTTGACTGCTTGGCGCATCGCTGAGAGTTGCCCCTGAACCTGAGCGCGTTTGATCTCCGTGCGTGAAATCATCCGGGCACGGGACCGCCGCAGTTTGTTCGCGTACCGCTGCGAGTCCTTCTGGATCTTCGTGTACGCCGCCCGACCGGTGACACCCTGCTTGCTGAGAGCGGTCGCCATGCTCTCAGCCCGGTGGTACACGGCCCGCTCCCACGGGTGGGTCAACCCGGCTGCGTTGACGCCTCGGAACGTGGCGAGGTTCTGCGAAATCGAAGTGCGGGGTGACATCTCTTGGAGTACGTCGACGAGCGCCTTCGATGTCTGCTGGGCGGTCAACCCGGTCACCGTGCGTGCCGGGAAATCCCCGACCGCCTGAAAGGTTTGCTGCACCGTGAACGACTCACCGATCAGGTCACGGATCACCCGCTGCTGCTCCTCCAGCATGTTCGTGACCAACGTCCCCGACCGGAACTTCGCATAGTCAACCGACGCCGTGTTCACACTGTCGAACGCTTCGACCCCTACCGCCGCCCACTCCGCTTTCGGACTACGACCAACCCGTACCCCGCCGACCGTCTGCGGGTTCGCTGTCGCCTTCGTAACCTTCCCGTCAGCGTCCGTGAGGCGCAGCGGGCTGCCGAGCCGACGCAACTGTTCGTTCATGCTGGCCCTGATCCGGTCCTGACCGAGCAGAGCACCCTCATTGAACGTGACCTGGAGTATCTCCGCGATCCGGGTCACATACGGCTCCGCTACCC
>Ga0098044_1001542_pt1 | contig 12084 bp, 7 predicted proteins | sample 10_taG_FD_75053 | JGI IMG/M metagenome (GOLD analysis project Ga0098044, IMG submission 75053) | Marine viral communities from the Subarctic Pacific Ocean - 10_ETSP_OMZ_AT15264 metaG | ecosystem: Environmental > Aquatic > Marine > Oceanic | place: Pacific Ocean | collected 2015-01-16 | reverse complement strand
TTCTAGTATTATCATTATCACGCATAGTCATAATATTTGTACCAGTTTTTGTAGCTTTTACCCAAAATGAAAATGTAACTTTTTCAGCTGCACTTGTTCCTTTTTTAATTAATTGTAAATTTTGACCTTCAAAAACTTGTTGAATTGACATATATCCACCAGAGCCTAAAGAACTTGTAGATGTGCAATCCATTTTTAAAGCTCTTTTTTGTCCTGTTGTTGCTTGGTCAGATGTTCCCAATGCTTCTTGTGATTGTGTCCAAGTTCCAGCACTACCTGAATAGTTAAATCTCCATCTATCCACAGTATGATAACCAGAACTTGTAATACTTGCTGTTGATGTAGCTCGTTGAGCCACAGCCATATCTGAATTTATCACTAAAGGTTTCGCATTAGGTCTAACTAAACCAGAAGTTTTTGGATAAGTTACAGCATTTGCTTGTAGCTTTGCTGTACTAACAGTATCGTCTGATACTGTACCAATATCATTAACATTACCTAATACTAGGATTTGATTTATTACATCACTCGAACTAAGCGAACTTGCAAAAACAACAGTGTCATTTACAATGTTGAAACTGCTACCAGCAGTTTGTAAAACTCCATTTAAAACTACAAGACAATGATTAGCTGATTGAGGATATACAGCAACACCCCCTTGTCTAAGGTTGAATGTGGTTGAACTCGAAGTTGTAATCGAGTCCAAAATTTTAAAATCTCCAGTTGTGGGTATAGCTCCAACGTACATTTTATGTATCTCCTAATCTTGTAAATACAAATACACAACCATTGGCATTTGTAGTAGATGTGCTACCTCCAAATGTTGAGTCACTATCATCTGATGTTAAATGAAATTTTACTTTTTGATTTGCTGTATCTGTAATGTCAAATGTAAATTTAGTATCTCCTACAAAGTATGTATTTTCTGAGCCATCATCATACATATTACCAGTTGCCGATAATACTTGTGCATAGCTTGAATTATTTGCTGTATATTGTATTTGACAAGTAGCACTACGAACTTTGTTTGCACCATTATTAGCACTTAATCTAGCATATACTTCCCATATTCCTGTGCTTGGAAAAGTAAATACACCAGAACTTTCAGACATTCCTGTTCCAATTTTTTGAAAACCCAAAACTGTTGTTCTTGCTAAATTTGAAGTTATAGTTTGACTTCCAGTAGTAACATCAGCAGTTAATCTCCAAACATCATGTTCAGTAATACCTACGCCAGTTAAACTACCACCAGCTAAAGCTGGAAGTGTAGAGCCACCTAAATTTTCAGCCGCTATTTTACTAAAAGCCATTATGCATCCTCCAATGTTTTAACTCTTGCTTCTAATTCTTGTATTGTTTTAATAAGAAGTGGAACTAATTTAGATTGATCTATACTTTGATAAACTGGCACATCTTTACTTGAATGCCATGTTGAATTAGCAAGATATATTCCATCTGCTTTACCTTGTGTCCATTCTTCTTCTGTAATTCCTTCTGCCGCTATATCGCCTACTGGATTTAAAACTACATTTGTTTTACTTTCAGTAGCATCTTTTGTTCCAACAACAGCTTGTGGCACAATACTTGAAACTTCATGTGCTAAAAAACCATCAACAGTTGTATCTGCGTCTGCTTTAAAATTAAATCTTGCTGGTTTAAGTTGTTTTAATCTTGTCGTTGCATCCCAATTATAATTTACATTTTCTTTTAATCTGTAATCAGATGAAGTGGCATAAGTTGTATTAGAGCCACTTGTGTGAATTTTACCTACTTCTCCATTACCATTATAAAATACAATTAAATTTTGATTAGTAGTTCCACTACCACCACCAAATTTACTTGCAGAATTAGAATCAGCAAGTTGAATACCACTAACACTACTACTTGGTGCTTGAGTACATTGAATAAACACTTTTCCAGTATCACCAATACGCATTCTTTCACCACCAGCAGTATAAAATCTCATAGTATCGTCTGGGTGATTGTAATCAATTTGACCAGCATCAGTTGCAGATTGATTAGCAAACCATAATCCACCTTGTCCAGCATTATTACCAACAATAGTCATTCCGTGATCGCCTGTGCCTTCTACTACAATAGCACCTCTATTAGCATTAACACTACCACCACTATCAGCTATCTTTACATGAAGTCCGTTACCTAAATCTTTACTTGATAAACCAGACTGAAAATAGTTATCTGCATCTGCACCAACATCTGCAAAAGATAATGTACCACTTCCATTAGTTGTTAATGCATGACCATTAGAGCCATCAGAAACATTTAATTCTGCTATGCCTACACTTCCAGCAGTAGGATTAATTGATTGCATTACTTTGTTTGTGTAATACACAGTTACGACATCTGCCGAAACTAGCGTTCCACCTAAAGTCAAAGTTTTATTTCCAGTACCACCTACCGAATAAGTACCACTATCTTGAACGATATTATTCCATACAACAAGAATATCTGTTTCAGCAGATATGTCATGTGTAAGCGTTACTGTATTACTTGATAATCCAGTAAAGCGATCTTGAATACCTGAATCAAAAGTAGTGCTAGGTTGTTGCCCCACATATGTCATAAGCTATTAAGTAATCTCCATAACTGATAATGTGCCTGAAACTTTATCTGCTACTGAACAATCTATTTTAAGTACATCAGTAGTTTCCATTACAATCTTGCTACCAGCCAAAATTTCCAAACTGGATTTTGCTGGGATAACAACATCTTTAGCTAGAAACGCAGTACCATTTGTTACATTGTTTGCTCCACCACGATTTGCTGTATCACTAACCAATTCTACTTCAACAGTTACAGAAGTAGTATGGATATTTGTTACACGCAAACCGAGAATTACAGTAGTGGTACTACCAGCTACAGTATACATTACATAAGGTGTTCCAGCCGAAGCTGGTTCAGCAGCAAAAGTTACAGTTTTAAATGTATTAGCCATATTCTCCTTCCTATCCGAGTGCTATTGCCATACTAACACTGTTGTCAGTTGCCGCAATAGTCAAAGTTTCATTACTACCATTATTGTTTTCTGTAAATGTCACATTATCTCCAGCGACTAATTTACCATTTAAATAACCAGCAGTAGTATCGTTAGAACTAACTAAAGTTTTAACATCAGTATCAGTAGTTATGGCTGCCCATGAGCTACCATTATAATAATTTAAAGAATTAGCAGAAGTATTATAGTAAAGATCACCTTCATCTAAAGAACTAGATGGAGCTGAACTTGCTACTCTATATCTATCGGCAAAACTATTTACTCCAGCAATATTATCGGCAACTGTACTTAAATCAGCAACAACATCACTTGTCGCTAAAGTATTAAGGTCTGATACAATATCAGAGGTTGCCAAAGTATTGAGGTCGGAAACTATATCACTTGTTGCTAGTAAATTAATGTCAGTAACAATATCGCTAGTGGCAAGAGTATTAAGGTCGGAAACAATGTCCGAAGTAGCTAAAAGGTTAATATCAGAAACTATGTCAGAAGTTGCTAAAGTATTTAAATCTGAAACTATATCGCTTGTAGCAAGAGTATTAAGATCGCTTACAATATCACTTGTTGCAAGAGTATTCATATCAGATATTACATCAGAATCTGCAAGGAGAGCCATATCAGCAACAACATCAGCAGTACCTAATAAACCCATATCGGTTACAACAGCACTTGTGCCTAGTAATCCCATAGCAGTAACATTAGCCGAAGTACCTAAATGCCCCATAGCAGTTACATTGGCAGAAGTTGCCAATAAATCCATATCGGTTACGATTGCCGAAGTACCCAGTATTGCTAAATCTGCAACAGCATCAGAAGTACCTAATCTTCCAATCTCAGTAGCTTTTCCAGCAACAGCTCCTATGTCTGCAGCATCTCCAGCTACAGCCGTTACATTAGAGGCTATTCCAGCCACAGTCGTTACATTACTTGCTATTCCACTTACTGTCGTTATATCACTAGCAATTCCAGCTACAGTTGATACATCAGTAATTGATTGACTAAACTCTAAAGCATTACCAGAAGAATTAACGGATAATATTTTATTCGCTACTAATTCAGGGAATGTTAAACCGTAAGCAGTTGATGTACTTGATTTAGCTTGGATAGTATAATTAAAATCTCTTTCATTTTGTTGCATCATAGCAACAATTTTATCTAATTCTGTATTAAGTGTTTCTACTGAAAACTGTCCTGAAGCTGGAAAGTCAGAACTTCTTGCAATAGGTAAATCTCTATAAATTGTATATTTATGACCAGCAGTTGCTCCACCACCTAAAGTAATTGAACCACCACCAGTTTCACCAGCGCCTGAAACTGAATATTGTGTAGCACTAGAAGGACTAGCTGCATAAGTTAAAGTTGTATCAGTAGTACTTACTGTTCTAATAACTTTAATATCAGTAGCATTAAAAAATTCAAACGGAACTGTAAATGCCGTTTGAGAGCCACTAGCAGTATATTGTACTCTAGGACTTGTATCTGATATTGTAATACTTGCCATTTAAAACCTTAATCCTTTTTCAACTTTATCGAAAATCCAGTCTAAATAAAATACATTTTGAAAAGGTATAAGTCTACGCACATTCCTTGCAGTATGATGATTATATTTACCAGTACCCGTATCCCACATAATATCAGCAATATTAGATATTTGAGAAGCAGATGGTCCAAGTATACCAGCTTTATATTTCCATGAAGTACCATAAGGTTTTTTATCACCTAAAGCTGGTCTTAATCCAAATCTGTTATCTGTTGCAGATTCAATAGCTCTATTAATATCTGTAAATATACCTAATGCTGCAGAACGATCTAAAGCATCTAGTATTTGTGATGTTCTTGATTTTTTAGTATAATCTTTTCCAAAAGAACGAGTACGAATCATATCTACCATTCCTCCAAGAGCAACTAAAAACATAACACCAACAAAAAAGTTAGCATCTTTTTCTTGTAATCCACGAATTAAAACAGCTTGTGTAGCAGCTACACCAAACTTTTTAAATTGAGATAGCATACTGCCAAAACGCCAATTCATCCATAATGGAACATCACCTTTTCTTGGAGTAACAATTCCAATATTAGATTCATGTTTCATAGCTGCTTCAAAATGTTCTCTTGCAACTGCATCATCCCATTTTTCAAAATTAGCCATTCTAAAATTACCTTTTTTAAATCCATATTTTTCTACTTGAGCAACAATTCTTTCTGCCATTGGTTGATCTATAAAAGCATTAGCTAATCGCATAGAGATTGTTGTATCTGTTTTTAAAACAGTAGATTTTTTTCCTGTTTGTTTAACAATATGAAACATATCTTCTATTAAAGAAGAACCATTATACATATACATTAATTGCTTAACTCCAGTATTCCAAATATTCATTGCATTAATGTAAGTAAAATAAAAATTAGTTAAACTATTTGTTCCTTTTTCAAACTTAGAATACATTCCATAAGGAGTATCAATATCATTAATAATAGCAGCTCTTGAACCATTAAACATATCAACTGCTTCGTTAAGTATATTTAATTCATTTTTTTGCATTTTTATAATATCTTTCCACATACCATTCATCATTATTGTCCAAGTATCACCTAATACTTTATCAACACCATTAGCCATAACTAATCTTCCAACATCAGGAACTGCTGCTAACCATCCAGTAAGCATTGTTAAAGCATTATATTGTTTTCCATGACGAACTGCTTTACTTGTAAAACTATGAGGATTTTCTGGTAATCCATATAATCCTTTAATTAAATCTCTACTAGCTTGTAAATCTTCTATGACTTGATTTTTTTCTTTTATTAATTTTATTCTTTGTTTATCTGTTTTAACTTTGCTAATTTTTTCATCATATAATTTTATAATTTGATTAATTCCGGGTCTAAATCCAGCTTGACCTCCCCATGCCATAGGATCACCAAAAATTTTAGCTATTTCTATATCAGGTACTGTTGAATTAAAATATCCTCTACTTAATCTAAATATATCATCTTCAATAAATCCTTCATCCATTACTCTTTCATAATTAATATTCAGTTCTCTAGATTTAAAATTTCTACTTATTTTGCCGAAATCTTTTTCATAAATATATTTTCTTTTAGCTTTTTGAGCTGTTGGACTATCAAATAAATTTTTTATATACCTATCTATACCTTTAGAATTTTGAAAATAAAATTGCTCTATAACTTTTTGTTTAGTTTCTTTTCCAGTATTAATTCCAGCTTTACGCATTTCTTTAAATAAATTCTCAAAAAATTTTTCATTATTAATTTTTTGTTTAGTTTTAAGAGCTTTATCTAATTTATTTTTAGTTCTTAATACTTCATATGCTAATTTATTTGCTTTAAATTCATCTAACATATTTTGTAATAAAACCATTTCAGGATCAGTTGCTCCAACAACATCAGGATATTTATGATGATTTGTTGGATTCATTAAATCATCAATTATTCTATCTAATTCATCAGGACCAATATTTCTATTTTTAGCAAGTATTTCTTCTTTCATTATTTTTCTAAATAAATCAGGATTCTTTTGAATTGCGTCATAATTATACATTATATTAATATAATTTTTTGCTAAAGAACCATTCTTTTCAAGATATGATAAACGACCTTTTAATTTATCTAAAATTTTTTCTATCATTTCAGGATACATAATAGTTTTTTCAGCTCCCATTTCTATATAACCTTTATTGCTTATTCTTGCAGATTCTAAATATCTTTCCCACATAGATACTTCTCTTTTAATCCACCAAAGATTAATACCTGATTCATCAAATGCTTGTCCTGTTGGTCCGTATAATCTTTTTTGTGTTATATTTATTCCTTGTTGAACAAACTCATTATCAGATTTCATTCCATTCATTCTTCCACGAGTAATTGCTTGTCTAAATTGTCTAAAAGACATTACATCAGGTTTTCCTATAGAACCAAAATGTAATCTTATTCTTTTTGCTGGACCTTTCATTTTAACACCCATTGATTTTAAATAATCTAAATATGCCTTTTCTACTTCACGAATAATCATAGTTACATTAGCCATTTTTCTACCAACAACATTTTCTATGGGAATAGTAGTTGAAACAAATTCTTTATTTTTCATTTGATACAAAGGACTTTCTAATAATGACATAATCATTTCTCTTGCTTCTAAAACACCAGATTGTAATGTTCTAAAGATAGGAGTAAATGGACCTTGTTCTATTCCGTATTTACCTAACCAAGTTTTTAAAAATCCTTCATCTTCTAATAATTCATCATAATTTTTTGCCCATTCTTTTCCGGGTGGAACATCAGCTCCAACTCCACCTACTCTAATACTTCCACCTTGACGAGTAGCTCTAATAGCATCATCTGCATCAGCCATTTCCATATATTTATTTAATTTTTCAACTGGATAATTTTTAGCATATTTTAATCCACCTAAAACAACTGGTAATCCAAAACCAACACCAGCAGTAAATAATGCCATTTCTTTATGCCGAGTAGTATCAGATACTTGTTTAATTATTTCTTCTCCTGTTAATGCTCCACCTAATTTCATTGATTTTTGCAAAGTATTACCTTTCCAAAACCAACTACCAGCTTTCATAAACATAAAAATACTTGTTGGGTCAGTTAATGCTCCAGCTAACATACCAGCAATTTGAGCTGGACTTGCTTGATGCATTTGTTGATCCATATGAAAATCTTTTATTAAATCTCGAGTTTCTTGTCTGCTTCGAGAATGAATAAAATATTGCATATAATCATGATAAATATCTAATTCAGGATCATCAAAAGGATTATATCCTTCTTCTACTTTACCTAAATAACTATTAGCATGTAATCCAGCAGAACCCATTTTTGTTAATACATTTTCATTAAACATATTATACATAAACTTTTTAGGCTCTTGAGATAAGTTTGTTGCCCAGTCATGTAATGACGGTTCTTTAACAGGGTCTCTTAAACCTCTTTGTTCAATAGGTTGTAATAACGATAATGGTCGTCTATAAGTCATTACTCAGGTTTAGTAATTCCAGTCAAAGTATTTAAATGTTTCCAATGAGAATCATCTTTACGGATTTTATTTAAATATTCTCCTTTTGACATTCCTTCAGGAATATCATTAATTCTATAATCATTTATATTTATTGATGTTGGCAAATAAGCAGATAAAAGTTTTGCTCTTTTATAATTTCTACCTCTATTATTCCCAGTATCATTTATTAATTCAAATATAGCTTTATTCCAATCCTGATTATTAACAGCATTAGTAAAGTTTGGTCCTAAATAACTTTTCCCACCTTCCATTGCCATATCGGCTAATACAACTTGCAAATTAGACCAATCTCTTGTTTTGTCAGTAAAAACAAAACCAAATTTAGGTTTAACAAAATATTCAATTTGTCTTTCAATAATATCTTGTCGCATTTGAAAATCATCTTTTGCTGTAATTGCAACTTTACCATCAACAATATCTTGAACATTATATCCATATTTTTCTAATAAATCCCAATTTGCTTTATTAGGTTCTCCAGTCGGTTCATATAAAGCTATACCTGTTCCAACTGTTTTAATTCCAACTGGGTCATCAAATACATATCCGTCATTGTGAAAACCACCTTCACTTACAAAATATAATTCATTAAGTTTACCCATAACTTTATCGTCAGTAATTTGTGCTGCTTCTCTCATTCTAATCTCCTTCTTATATTCAGAAAAACTAATAACTTGTTTATCTCCAATTATTGGTTTTAATACTTCATAAACTTTAGCATCTAAATCCGACATGATTTTATCTGCTACTTCAGGTTGTCCTGAAAGCCATCCATATATTTCATCCATGTCAGAAAATAATTCCATAGTTTTTGCATACCAAGAACGCTGAGCATTTTTTAATGTTGTCATTGCCCAATTATCATCTTCACTAGGTTCAATTAATTGTCTTGCTGAATCCATAGCTGTGTCTTTTTTAATTTTTTTAAGATTCATATGATTTTTAAAATTAATAGTTTGATAATCTTGACTATCAGGATAAAATCTTAATTCACTATCATCTAATGAACGATCTGCATCAAATGGCTCAAACATAGTAGGAACATTTCCAAGACGATATTGAACTTTATATCCTTTTTCAGCATCACGAATTGTATCATCATCTAAAGTAAACCAAATGTCATTATTTTCTACCATATCAATAATTTCTTTTTCTGTATAAGCAGCGTTTAACTCACCCATATCATTTGTACCTCTTAAATTTTGAAGATAAAATAAAGCATCAGCTTTATCTTCTTCACTTGCATCAGGATCACTTAAAATCATTTCAGCTCTATAATTATTAATAAGATAATCATTAGAAAAAGAAAAAGCTATTCCACTTTTACCAATATCTTTATATTCATATTCAATAGGATATTGACTTAATGTTGGTTGTCCACCAGCACTAGACATAGTTGATACTCCATATCCATTATTATTTAATTCAGCAAAAACATCGTTCATTATAAAAGGCATTGCTTCTTTTATTTCTGCATCTGTAGGATCATTACTTAAATGATAAGGAGCTAAACGATCAATAGCTTCTACTAAAAAATCTTCTCCTTTATCGGCAAATTGTAACATTCTATCTGAATCAAATCCAGCTATTGGTTTTAAGAAAAATCCTTTCCAATCCATTCCCGCTGGTGCAAATTGTGTAAATTGCTCATCATCAGGATCAGTAACTAAACCACCCGTTATAAATGACATTAATTCTTGAGATATATGACGAATAGGATTTTTATTAGAATGAATATTACTAATAAATTCTTTCATAAATTCTTGCTTTAAATAATCTACTGAGCCTATTCCTTTATCGTTTATATACTTATTAAATGCTTCTGCTCTTTTTTCAAAAATCTTTTCATCAGGATGTAGTCTATCATATATCCAAGTAGCAAAATGTCTTGAGTTTTCAGGTTGTCTAAAGAATTGACTTTGTTTCCATTCTTTACTTGCATCATGTAAAACTTTTGACATACCATTAGGTAATTCTTTTCCTATAATATTTTTTTGTTGATGATTAACCATATCATAGAAAGTAAGCATCTTTCCTAATATGCCTGATTCTTCTATTGAATCTACATTAAGATTTGCTAAACTAGATAACCATTGAGTAGAATATGGATCAAACCTTTTAGCTTTTTTACTAACATTAATTAAAGCATTATATTCTATTGAAGTAGTATCACTAAATAATGTATCTATATCAAATATCATATTTGGATCGCCACCAGTTAAAAATATTTCTTGCATTACCATATGCTCCATTAATTGAGCTTCTGCATTTTCTATTCCATCTAAATCAGTTAAAGCACCAGAAAATTGCTTATTACTACCATCAGTAAGTAATTCAATAGATTTATCTTGTATTCTTTTTTTATCTCTTTGTTTATTAATAATATCAATTTTTTGAGCTTCATCTAAAAATTTCCAATATTCTTTTTTTTCTAAATCTTTTAAATCAGGCAATGCCATAGTTAATGGATGAGCTAATGAACCTATTAATTGTTTATTCGTAATATCTTCATTATATAAAGATAACATCTTTGTTTCTTCTTGAGATAGAGCATGTTTTAATTGATCTGTTTTTAATTTATGTTCATTGTTTAATGCCGAGCCAACTGAATCTACTATTACTTCTCTATCTGCTGGACTTGTATCAACTAATGTAAAAGGATTTTCTTCTACTATTGCGCCTTGCATACCATCACCTGATTGCAAACCTTGAACATCAGGATCATTAATATATTCTTTTAAATATTCTTGAGCATCCAAATATCCTTGTGTAATATCACCTCCATTAATACCATCATTAAGAATTTCTAATGCTTTAGATAATACACGACCTTGTTCTAAATTTATTTTTTGACCTTGCAGCCAAGTATCAGGTGTAGGTAAATCCATTGATGATGGAGAATTATTATATAATTTTTCATACATTAATTTTTGTTCACTTAATTCTGGTAAAATTTGTTCTCCATATATTTTTTGATGTTCACTAACTGAACTATTTTGTAATAAATTTGTAAATTTAGATAAAAAATCTGCATTATTATTTCCAAAATTTTCCCATGTTGTATCTAATCTTTTTGCCCATTCTTCATTTGCAATCTGTTCATAATGACGAATTGATTGCATACCCAAATATTGTTTAGCATAAGACTTAAATCTTTGAGGAGCTTCGTTTACTGCTCCTTCAATATAAGAATCTGCTTTTGACATAAATGATCCTGAATCAAATCTATGATCGTTAGCAAATTGATTAATAGCTTTTGAACCATCAAGTTGAAAAGTTGCTTTCCAATCTGTTTCTTCTACATCAGCTTGTATCTTTGCTAATGAACTTAATGTTTTTCCTAAAGCTTTTGAGGCTAATGCAAATCCATCACCATCATAAGCACGAACAACACCCATTCTACTTGCCAATGAAGATTGGGTAACGACAGATTCTCTTTCTCCTCTTTTAAGTGCCATTAACTATAATACTTATACATAGCATAACCAGTTGTTAATTCTGACATTGCTGAAGTATACCCTCCAAAAGTTATTGCTTCTTTTTGTAAATCATTTTCAAAAATAGTATCTCTATATTTCGATTGAACAATTTGTCCTTGTAATCGAATATTAGATAAATCTTTTTCTGCTTTTTTAACTACTTGTTTATTAATATTAAGAAAACTTCTTGAATCATCATAATAACCAGCAGCAGATTGAAAAGCTATATTAGATGCAAGTGTTTGATTTAATTTATCTCGTCTTAAATTTTCTTCTTCTAATGCTTGTATTTGAGCTACTTTTGATTCTCTGTCTAATCTAGTATTTTCTCTTTGTAATGCAGCTCTTTGTGCTTGAATGCTATATACCATTCCAGCAGTTGAAGCTATTGCACTAGCCATCATCATTGTACTTGCACTTGCGCCCATAATTAAAATTGCATCTCTAAAGCTATTGCCAATACCTTAAGTGGTAATGGATCATTTTGTGATACAGTAACAGTTGGACTTTTACTATATCCTAAAAAATTAAATTCTTTTTTTCCT
>Ga0098044_1001538_pt1 | contig 12092 bp, 4 predicted proteins | sample 10_taG_FD_75053 | JGI IMG/M metagenome (GOLD analysis project Ga0098044, IMG submission 75053) | Marine viral communities from the Subarctic Pacific Ocean - 10_ETSP_OMZ_AT15264 metaG | ecosystem: Environmental > Aquatic > Marine > Oceanic | place: Pacific Ocean | collected 2015-01-16 | reverse complement strand
TACTATAACAGATGTAGCAACTACTGGTGCTACTGAACAAAGATTGACAGCAAGTGCTAATCACCTATTATCAACAGGAGATGTTGTTACCTTTGTAAATACAGATGATGCCCCTCAAAGTGGTACCTATAATATTGATAAAGAAGCAGATACTACATTTGATATAACAAATATAGATGTTACTGCCTATAATACTAAAACATATGCTTTGACTACAAATCAATGGGAAACATTAGTTATTGAATCAGGCAATAAGGCTTCTATAGGAGAATTAAGACACGGATTAAACTCTTGGGACAGAGGAGATATACAAGATAATATTATAAGAAATGATTCTACAGCAGAAAGCGGATTATATATGAATGTTAGTTCTTCTAATGTTTCAATAGAAGCAGGTTCTGTTGGAGATGAAGATGGGGATTTATTTTTAAAGAATACAAAATATCAGTATAAGATTTCATTAATGTATGATGGTTATCAAGAAGGTCCATTAAGTTCATCCCAATGGGAATTTATTGATACTGAAAAAACAAGAAGTAAATTACTAATTACAATAGCCTTGAAAGAATACAGCAGGAGATTGACTCATGTTTGCTTATATAGAAGAACCAATACTAATGATTTTTTCAAATTGGTTAGGCAGATACCAACTTCTGGCGGATGGTCTGATAATGATGGTGTTCTTTCTAGGGAAGTATCTGATACTGGCGCATTAGGTGGAACTTATACATCTAGAACAGGACTTTCTGAAGTATTGGATACAATAAAGTTAAAATATGGGATATCTGCTGAAATAGATGGTTATTTATTTGCCGCTCAATGTTCTCATGATAATATTAAAAATGCAAGTAACTTAGTATTTAGGTCTAAACCTGGAATGTTTAGTATTTTTGATTATGCTAATGATTTCTTAGCCTTAAAATCTAATCCTACTGCAATGGTTAATTATTTAGGTAGATTATATATATTTGATTCTAATAATATATATAGAATAAATCCTCATTCAATGGTTGTAGAAGATACATTTGAAGGAATAGGATGTTTGTCTCAACATTCTCTAGTTGTAACTGAACAAGGAATGTTCTTTGCAGATGTTAATGGCGCATATTTTCATGATGGACAAATACCTTTAAAAATAAGTATACCTATACAAAAAGGAGGGGATACTAACGTTGTATTTGGAGGTACAGATAATATAAAGGATTTAAGTTGGTTTGCAATCTCTAATTCTATTGAAGGTTTTAAACCTAAAGTAATTTACGATGGTGACTTTAATTGTGTTTGTTTTTTATTTACAATCGATGATTACTTTGATAGAGATATTACTGGAGGATTAACTGAAAATCGATTGATTTCAAAAAGTTATATATGGGCTTATAACATAACCTTAAAAAGATGGGATTTATGGGAATTATGTAGCAATTCATTTATAGGAAAACCCTTTATAACTAAAGAAGGAACTACTTGTATTCCAATAGATAGTTCTATATACGAATTAGCTAAAGGTTCTAATAAAAGAAAGTATACTTGGCTAAGTAAAAAAATCAATATAAATTATGATTCATCTTTAAAAGTGTTTAAGAAGATTAAGGTAAATGGTTTGACTGAAAATTTAGTGTTAGATGGAAGCTATAAAGAAAGTAGTGATAGACTGTTAATATCTACAAGTAAAGGACTGATATCAAGTTCAGATATTACATATAGTGCTGTTGATGTGCATGATTCTGATTATAAATTAAAAGGAAGTAATAAAAGAGGTAAATGGGTGCAATTTAAATTAGAAGATGTCGGTAGTTCGCTAGATTCTATTGGAATATTATACAAAACTAAACCTATAAAATAATGGCAGAAAATAAGGTAAAAACAGTAACAAAAATAGCTAGTTTTTTAGATTGTGAAAAATCTTTTCAAAATATTGAAACGATATTAAACGATTTAATGGGGAGGATAAATTCAAAAGCTGAATCTGATATTAAGGAAGAAGAAGGGGAAACGGGAGATACTAAGATAACTCAAAATGCAGACAAGTCATTTTCATTAGAAGTCAGAACTCAAGAAGGATGGAAAAAAGGTACTGTTAAAGGAATGCCTGTAAGATACGGAGAAAAGCCAAAGGATGAGACAAGTATTCTTAAGAAATCTATAGATGAAATAGAAGCAACTGATACGTCTACTGGAACAGAAGATGCTAAAAAGACTATATTTGATGAAAAGGCTGATAAATTTGTATTAGCAAGACCTGATTATGATAGTGGTTGGCATACATGGGTGAATGATGATAGAGATGGAAGTGATAACACACCGTTAACAATTGCTCATGGATTAGGTGTTCTGCCTAGTATGATAGTAAGTTATTATGCTCCAGACCAATCTCCAGGTAGTATAACTTGGTTTACTCCATTTTCAGGACATAGAGGGGCAAGTTATGCCAATGGAGCTGGCTGTTATGTAGATAATACTAATATTTATATGTGGGCTGGCGAAGGCACTACATTAGTAGGAATACCTTGGCCTATTACTCATTGTGGGCGAGCAGTATTTTATAATGGAAGTGTTAGGACATTATTATGGAAATAACTCTTGTTTTATATATGAAAAGGAATGTAAATTATAATGAAGAATACCAAGGAGATTTAAATGGGTTGGTTTAGTGATATGATATTTGGCAAAAAAATGAGGATGGATACTAATAAAATCAATGATTACATGTCTGATTTTAATGAAACTATTCAGCGATTTGGAGATATGGCTAATGAAAGATTGGACCCTAATTCTCTTGCATCTAAGCAAATGTATCAAAACCTTGTATCTGGAGCTAATACTCAAGGTGGACTTAATATGCAGAATGTACAGAAATTATCTGCTATGGGGAACTTAAATCCTGCTATGGGATTTCAACAAGCTATCTCAGGAAATAATCAACTTTTAGGTGGTGTTAACGATACATTTCAAAGATTTCAACAACAAAGAGAAGATTCTGGTATTTCACTGCTTAATCAATATATGAGAGGACAGCATTCCGAAGGTGAAAGACAATCAAATCAATATATAAGTCAAGTAAATGCCCATAATATGAGAAGACAAGCAAATATACAAATGGGTACAAGTTTATTAGGTATGGGATTAGATTTTGGTAAAAACTTTTTACCTGAAAAATAGAATTAGGAGTTATTAATGGCAATAAATTATCAAGATTATGCAAGAGCTTATGCAGGGGGGATAGATACATCTCCTATACAAAAAGGCTTAGATGCTTGGGCAGAAAGAAGCCGAGAAGCATTACAAGCTAAAATACAGAATTTTGAAGGTGAGCAATGGACCAGTATGCTTAAACCTTATACTGATGCTGCTATAAATGATATAGGTAATTACAATTTTGATAATTTTAAGAATTTGAATTTTGCTACAGCTTTAACAGATTATAGAAATGCAGCTCAGAAGCTTGGACCCAAAGCTTTTAACACAATGCTTAGAGCAGGATATTTTGACCCAATGCAATTTAAACAAAGATATCAGCAAGAAAGAAAGATGGGAACAGCTTTGCTTGAAAAGAAAATAGAAGCTTATCAACTTGCAAATAATATAGATGATGATGAAATGAGGAAATGGATAAAAGATAAAGGGTTGCAAACATTTGCATTAGAAAACTTCAGTGAATCAGGTTTAATAAGAGAATTAGCTAAACCAGAGAGTGATGATACTTGGACTAGTACAGCAGGTGAATGGCTTGGTAGTCTTACAGAAGCAGCTTGGAAAGACCCTGTAAAGGCTGGTGTAATTGGAGCTCCAAGTCTATATGCAGGGTATAAACTTGGTCAAAAACTTTTACCTGAAGGTCTTGGTACATTGGGTGATGCAATTAATAAAACAAAATTAGCTACTAGCACTACCGTTGGAAGAGGGGCAAGAATCTTTGGAGGTTTAGGAGGCCGAAGAGTAACTGGTTGGAATTTAGATAAAGCTAAACCAATGTTAGCAAAACTAGAAACACAATTAAAGTCAATGTATAAAGCAAATGGTGGTCCTGGTGCAAATTCATCAAGAGCTCATCAAATAAAAAGAAAAATAAAAGCTATACAAGGCTATATATCGCAGGGAGAAAAACTTACTAAAGCTGCTGGGCTTACGCAAGCTGCAACAACAGGTGGTAAAATATTAAGAGGAGCAGGTGGGCTTGGTGCATGGCTAGCAGCTGAGCCTTTAGCAAAAGGAACTGCTAAAGCATTAGGAGTTGGTGAAAAAGGACAGGAAGTAGCTGCAATAGGGACTCGTGCAGCATTAGGGACGCTAGTTTCAGGGACTCAAGAACTTATTAGGCGTAAGGGAATGCAGTGGTTTGTAACTAAATTAGCACAAAAAGGTGGCGCTGGTATTGCCGCAAGATTATTAGGTAAAGCTGGGCTAGGTTTAGCAGGTGGAGTTGTCTCTGGTCCTGTAATAGGAACTATTATGGCAGGTTTAGCTATTAATGACATAAGATTACTTGGTAAGGCAATAATAGAAATGAATAAAGAAGCAAGATAAAAGATAATGTGGCTATTCAACAGCAACAAATACAACAACCTCAACAACAACAACAGGAATGGCAACCTCAATTTGATAAGGTTCAAACTAGGCGATTAATAGACGCCTATTCAGATTCCCCCTCTAGATTTCAAGGACAAGACTTAGAAAGTATAAGGCGTCATGCCCAATACTATAACGTTCCATTTTACGAAGGAGACTTCTCTATATGGGAAGCAATTAAACAAGCAGGAGGAGGCCTTGTAGAAGGCTTTACTACCCTCCGAGTAGCAGACCATCCAGATAACGAATATGAAGCAATAGCTAGGAATTTAGGGCATTTAGTGGGATTTGTTCCTGGTATTCTATCGGGCCCCTTTAAAGGATTAGCAGCTTTAACTGGAGCAAAATCACTTCTAAAAGCATCTCAAGCAGTAACGGGTATTAAATCTATACCTATGATGGCTGCTGATGTTGTTACTAAAAAAGCTAAGAGTATAATAAAGCCTATAGTAGCAGGAGCTTCAGGTTCACGATTTCAAGCAGCAAATACAGCTTCTAAGTTCTTCTTAGGAGAAAAAGCAGCTCATATGGCAGAAGGAGCCTTTCATTTAGGTACTGCTAGTGCAGTGTCTTCTATATGGGATGGAGTAGACCAGATGATGCACAGTTTTATGGGTGGAGCAGTAGCTGGTGGTGTATTTAGAGGTTTAGGCAATATATGGCCTGGAGAAAAGGGCGGGGATAAACTCGTAAGACAACTTGCAGGTGGTATGTTTATGGGATTACCAGAAACTATGAGAGGCGCTACTACCCCAGAACAGATATATCAATATTTAATAGGAGCTTATTTCGGAGGGAAAGAAAGTCCTTGGTTTAGGGCTAAAGCTATAAAAGTCATGAAGGAATTTGACAAACAAGCAGAGAAAGACCCAATGTTAGAATGGTCAAAAGATGTTGAAAAGATGGAAGGATGGGAAGACCATCCTGAAATCGTTAGAAATGAAGTTAAGAAAATAATAGATATGCGTTTTATAGGTGACCCTGAAGGAAGATTAGCTTTAGGTTATGAATTGATGGAAGAGTTTGGCATTACTGATAAAATCCCTGCAGAAGAGTTGGATACAAGAGGATTTGACTTATTAAATAGATATGTAAAGGGAAGACAAATACAAACTAAACATAAAGCTGTTGATAAATTGGGAGTAGCTGTATCTGGAGCAGCTCCTGGCTCAGATGCATATTGGAGTATTCAGGCAAACAAAAAAGGTTTAATTACTGTACATATGATACCTGAGGCTAAGGATGACCCTGGTCCAATGAAAAGGTATTATAATTTAAGAGATAAGGGCCAAATCAGAGGATTTGAAAGAGGTTTAAGGGATGCTGATTTAATGGAAGGGGGTCCTGCTGTTGAAAAGGCAAATCAAACTTTAAAAAGACCTATCGAGAAATATTCTCCACGTCAATATCAATATGTATTAAGAGGCTGGCATCAAATAAAAGGTGCAGGGTCAATATTTGCTATAGGTGAGATTACAACTAAAGGACCTAATGCAGGTAGAACTGTAAAAGGTGGAACTGGATGGGCAGTTCAAATGGGATTAGATAAAGGGTTATCTAGTGTTTTTGTTTATGACCCTGTTCAGAAAAGTTGGTTTCAATGGGCTTCATCTAAAAATAGATTTCAAGCTATACATGGAACCCCTAAATTAAGAAAGAATCCTGCATTAATAGGAACTAGAGGTGATATTAAATATAAAACTAAGGATGGACAAACAGTACAACGTTTATCTGACCATGCAAAACAAGCTATTAAAGATGTAATGGAAATTACATTTGGTCCTACAGACCCAGTTAAACCATCTCCTGTCACAGGAGCAGTTCCAATAGGCCAAGTTAAAGAACACCATAAAGAAACGATTAAAAATATAAACAATTTAAAAGCCGAGATTGATGCTAAGAAGCAAGATATTAGGGATATTAATAAGGCTATTAAAGATGGTGTTGATAAACCTAGAGAAAAAGAGCTTATAAAACAAAGAAAAGAATTACAAAAATCTATAGATAAAATGTATAAGGAAATAGTTGATAAGCATGATATACTAGGTCCTCAGCAGTTTTATGACCCCATTACTGGAAAGCTTGAAGAAGATGTAGATATAGGTATGGGTGGTTCTGATTTTGCTTTAATGAAAAAAAGCGAATATTTTGCTAATAAATACTTAGAACCATTATGGAATAAAGAAGAGGGTTTATTTAGTAAAAGAGATAGAATGATTGAACTTGGCAAAGAAGCTGAAACTCTTTTAAGGAATCATATAGAAAAAGGCAATAAAGATATTAGGATTAATGAGTTAGTTAAAGATATGGAAGATGCTTTTTCTACTAAGGGTAAACCTTTTAAATTGACTGATAACGGAAAGGCTCATTTAAGAAAATGGTTAAGAGAATTAAACCTAGGAGAACAAGTTATATTTGTAAAAACAAGAGGTGGTAAAATAATTGAATTTACTGACCCCTCTAGACCTACAACTGCATCTGGACAAGCAAAAAGACAAATAGAACCTCCTAAATTAGTAGAGGAGATATATTCTATAGAAGGAGGTGAAGGTAAAAAGGGGGTTCCAGCTCCTGTAGTAATATTTGACTCTGTATCTAGAACTAAAAAGAATGGATTATCAGTTGATGTTCCATTAGATAAATTAGTTAATCATTTTAGATTTACAGAAAATATGTCTGAAAAAGAAGCTATTAAAAAGTTTAATAATTTATTAGGGAATACTATTAACGATTTAATAAAAAATCATAATCTTTATCCTATAGGTGGGCAAGGAGATAAAGGTAGAATTATATTTGTCAAATTACATCCAAAAAGTAGAAAATCTTCAGAATACAGGAAACAATATATAGAGCTTATAAGAGCTTTAAAAAAGAGAAAAATAGATAATAAACATACTGATATAGATGCTTTCTCTCAATTAAAAAAAGATATGAAGAGAATGAAAAGAGACTATAATGTTTCTAATGATGACTTTAAAAAGATGGTAGCATCTAATCTTATGTATGAACTCTCATTAAATGGCTATAAATATACTCCTGAAAATATAAATAAAATTATGGGTTCAGGGTTTATTCCAAGTGCTATAGGTTTTAATAAAAGAAATCAAATATGGATGACTAATGGATATTCAGGAAGTCGTTCATTCTTTTCTAATAAAGATTCAGAGGGATATATAGATGACTTATCGCCTAATGGTAATTTTTATTATAGGCTTATAGAAGACCCTAAAACTCCTGCTTCGTTAAAAAAGAAAGCATTACTTGCATTAAGCACAGAACTTCCAGAACATGTTGATGGAGCAATATTAGGCCGTAGTGATTGGGTAGCTGGTATAAATAAAGACGCTGGTCACCCAATATCTGGGCAAAACAAATCATTTATAGTAGATAATACTCCTGGTGAAAAGGGTAAAAATATGGGAGCATTACTTGGTAAATATATGATACATGATGCTGGAGAAGCTGCAAGTAAGGCTATGAAAAAGGAAGGTATTCATTTTATGATGATGACTTCTGCTGCTAAACAAACAGGAGAAAGACTTGTTGGTAAATATGATGTGAAAGCTGATGATTCCTTAACTCTTACTGGTGGAAAAACATATGAATTAAATCCTGAAAGTATTAAATATGCTTCTTCTGTAATCAATGACCATCATATGATTCAAAGGCAAATATGGGTAAAACAATTATTCACTAACTTACATCAATTTGGGCATTCTCCTATATCTAAAGATATTATACAAGATATAAATAAAGAAGTTATAGAAAAATCTTTTGATGGTAATCCTGATGTTAATAGACAATTAGACAGTTATATAAAGACTTTAAATCCTAGTAAAATAGATTATTTATTAAAAAATTTAGAAGATATAGGAACAATTGAGCTTATTGATGCTTTAAAAACTCCTGGTGCTGAAGTTTTTGCAGAACGAGTAATGCAAGAAATGTTAAGAATTGTTGAAAAAGATATTCAGTCTCAGTTTATGGAAGGAGAAATATCAAGTGAAGAAAGGTTTAAGGCTCTTGATACTTTATCTGAAGCGGTATCTCCAATAGATAGATTTCTTAAAAATGTTTCTATAGTTGGAGAAGAAGCAGCTGCACAAGGAAAAGGTGGATTTTCTGGATATTTACATAAGTTTGTAAGAGATTATAGAGCTTCTGTTCTTCATAATTACTTTGTTAAATCTGTGACTAGACCTAAGACTGATAATTCAGCAGTTGCTAGAATTAGACCTTATGATAAGTGGATGCAAAAAGACTTCAAAGAACTTAATACCAATGATAAAATCTTTTATCTAGATAATGCATATAAAGATACTAATATTAAATTGTCAAATGGGGAAAGTAAGACTTTGGGAGAATTATGGAAACTAAGAAACGAAAAAGCTTATAAAAATGAGGTTAAGGATGTTTTTAATGCACTTGTTTTGCGTGTTCCTATGGATAGTATATCTGGAGCACATAAACTGGAGTTTAGGGGTTTTACAGGAAGAGAAGGCCATGGTATTATGATGCATAGTAGAACTATGAGAGCTCTTGGTGGTGCAGATTTAGATGGTGATGAAGCTTTTGTATATTTTGGTGGTAAAAAAGAAGATGGTACTGGCTTTGGAATGAAACAGTCTTGGATAAATGCTATAGATGCCAATAAATCAGAATTTTATAATAAAAACAAAACCAATGTTACTGATAATAAAGATGCTAAAATAACAACAGGTCCATATAAAGGTAAAACATTTAGAGAATTATTAACTGTAGAAGCAGAACCAGACCATCCATTAAAAACAAGAAAATCTTTATATTTCTCTCCTTATTCTAGAATACAAGCATCTCAAGGAGCTTCTCAAGGAAGGGGAATGCTTGGTATGGCTGTATCACAAGGACAAACAATGAAAGCTGCATATAATTCTATAATGGATGCAGATACTAAATCAGATGTATTTGACTTTTATATAAAGGGTAAGGAAGGTGGATGGTATAGGGCTACTGTTACCCCTAAAGAAGGAAAGGAAGACCAAAAACATCAAAGAGAGTTAACTAGAGCGCAAATAGCATTTGCATCTGACCCTCTCGATGAAGCTGGATTAAAAGGTCCTGAGGTATTTTTTAATACTTTATATGATGCATATTTCAATGTATCCTTTCAAAAAAAGAATCCAAAGACAAAGAGATATGTTAAGTCAAATGCTCCTAAAAATTTGAAACCTAATCATTTAAAAGGAGGCTTATTAGGGCGTTTACAAAATATCAATAGAGCTTATTTTGGTAGAAATTATGCAGAAGGAAGAAATCATACTATGGATGAGGTAAATCACATGGCTTCCGATATTAGATTTTTTACTGAAAATCAAAAGAATACTATGTTACTTAAAATGGCTGAAAAGTTAGAAGGATTAGACTGGAGTGACAATTTATTTCATAGAGTAGATAGAAATGCCGTAGAAGGATTGTATAGAGAAATAGAAGATATGGTTTCAGACCCTTCTGGTAAATTTGGAAAATGGTTAAAAAAAGCATTAGGAAGAAGTTCTTTTAGAGTGGTATATAATGACCATATAGATGCTGTAGTACGGCATGAATTACACGATAGAAATGTTAGGCATAATATAGCTAATGACGAAACACCTGAAGGATTAGAACATTTTAAACGTGTTACTAAACATTCAATCTTTGGGCAAGAATTTCAAATAGGAAGAGATAAGTTAAGAAAATTATATGATTATAATGAAAAAATTAGGGCATTAGAGCAAATGCATAGACAAGCAGAAGATTTTCTTTCTAATGATATGGCTACTATGTCTACCTTATTGAATATTAAAAGAATTTTAGAGAATAATAGAATTAGTCCTAAAAAAATAGAAGAAATAAGTAAAACGGTTAATAACTTTAAAAAGAAATCCTATTTACAGAGAGATGAACGTAGAGAATTAGATTTTAATGCTTATCTTGAATCCCCTAAAGAATTAGAACAAAGGAAAGAAATAGATGATTTCTTGGAAGATTTATACAAAAAGAAAGGTATTAAAATTAAAAAGTCTGATTTAGCAGGAGATACTCGTTCTGCTTCATGGGACCAAATGAAATTAGATTCTGAAATTAGAAACTATAAAAAAGGTTTAAAAGATGGTGAAAAAGAACTATTTGACCATTTATTTTTAGGTACATTGCAAAGAGGTAATCTAAATAAGATTAAAAAGTATACAGATATGTTACCACAAAAGAAGAATTCTCCTGTTTTAAGAGATTTGGTTTGGAGACTTATCCAAGATGCTTCTAAAACAAATCAAAGTAGATTAGGTATAAACTCAGAAGCTATTAGCGATGTATCTATACAAAATCATCTTAGAGAGATGAATAATTTACATTCAAGGTCATGGGAGCCCACTTCTGAAAAAGAAGGAAATGAAATACTTAAAAATGCTGATAAAGAAATTGAAAAAGTTAAGCCAAGTGAACCTGAAATTGTTGATGAGATGGTTCAAGGAGCTCACAAAGGCTCAGGATACGCTGGTATAAAAGAAGGTGAAGTAACTAAAGAAGACAAGCAGTTAATTACAGATATAGCTATACTATTAAAACATTATAATAAAAAGCTTGGTAATAATATTCCAGATTTAAATGAACAAATAAGAGGAATTACTGGCAAGATTGACCCAGATAGCAGAGGTAAGGATTTAAATACATTAAATAGAGAAGATTTTCATAATATTAGAAGATTTTTAGAAGATGTAAACGATGGAACTTTTTGGCAAAAGATTTGGGAAACATCAAAACCAGAAATTCAAAGTAGATATTATTCTTTATTTCCAGAAACAATTGACAGAGAGCTAATGAAACATGATATTATATGGCTTAAGCAAGAAGGTTTAATTATCACAAGAGGTGGAGAAGTAACAACTGCAACTATAAGAAAACCTACTCAATTTATTGGTATTTTGCAGAAGATTATTACTGAGAATAATGGTATGGCAACTGGTAAAGCAGAAACCCTAGCAAAAGAAATACGAGCTGATTTTAATCATTTAGAAGAATTAAAAGAAGGTAATGGTTTATTTAAAACTGCTGTCGCTCAAATGGAGACTGGAGTTAAAAATGATATTGATAATCTTCAAGAACCTGAAAGCATTAAAAAACATTTTAGATTAATATATGACCAACTTAGAGTTGATACTGAAAAAGAATTTAATTGGGCTAAATTAAAGGATAGAGAATTCACTGTATTAAATGATTTTACAGACCCTGGTAGTTCATTAAATACTGCTACAAAACTGGATTTACCCTGCATACCATAAAAATTATTTCTTGGATGAGATGCGGCCATACCACTCTGGAAATAATACCAATTCATAGTTGATTCTACGTGATGCTTCCATATTTTACCATCTTTAAATGTATAATAGCTATTAGCACAGCTACCCCAGCCTTCTTGTATAAAAGTCTTAAAACTAACCCATCCTTTAGAATCTTCTCTAAAAGTTATAGTTGTGTCTGTCTTTTTAATATCTTGATGTTGATCTCTAGGG
>Ga0098044_1001537_pt1 | contig 12101 bp, 10 predicted proteins | sample 10_taG_FD_75053 | JGI IMG/M metagenome (GOLD analysis project Ga0098044, IMG submission 75053) | Marine viral communities from the Subarctic Pacific Ocean - 10_ETSP_OMZ_AT15264 metaG | ecosystem: Environmental > Aquatic > Marine > Oceanic | place: Pacific Ocean | collected 2015-01-16 | reverse complement strand
TCGATATGGGCGCGTTCGGTCACGCCAATGGCCCGATCACTAAGCCGGTTCTATAGTCGCTCTTCAAGCTGACCCTGTACTCGATGCAGCAAGGGAGTTCGCAAATGGATGATTGGAAGTTGCCATGGGAAGGCGGCTGCCGATGTGACCGGCTTCGCTTCCGTGTGACGGAGCCGCCGCTCGTCTGGATGGCGTGCCATTGTACCGGCTGTCAGAAGATGACAGGCAGCGCCTTTTCGTTGAGCTTGATGATCATGGATAAAGGTTTTGAAGTGACGAAAGGAGAGCCGGTTATCGGCGGTCTTCACGGCGATATTCGCCATTACTTCTGTGCTCATTGTATGAGCTGGGTCTTTACGCGCCCCAATGCCGAAATACCTTTCGTCAATCTGCGCTCGACCATGCTTGATGATGCGTCCTGGGTTGCGCCTTTCATCGAGTCCTACGTGAGCGAGAAGCTGCCCTGGGCAACAACGCCTGCCGTCCATAGTTTCGACAAGTTTCCCGAGCGGGAAGATTATCCCGCGCTCATTCAGGAATATGCGGCGAAGGGTGTCCGGCCCACTTAGGCGATGGCGAGAACCATATAGGCCGCGTCTTCGCCGTAGGTCTTGAGTTTGGCTTTGAGCTTGTCGTCGGGCGTCAGAACCGTGAAGCCTTGCGATTGCCAGAAGCCGAGCGAATTGTTCACTGAGACAAGTCCCAGTCGATTGAACCCTGCATCCTTTGCCGCCTTCGTCAGCAGCGGCACGATTTGCCTCCCCAGACCCAACCCGCGCGCATCCTCGCTCAGAGCGATGTCGTGCAGAAAGAGGCAGTCGGCATTTTCCTGCAATTTGATGATGGTATCGAGTGGCGCGGGCTCGCCAATGACGGAGGGATGCGAGATCGCATAGCCGAGGAGCCTGTTCAAGCCTTGCGCCACGAAGCAGCCCTGCGGAAAAAGCGCCTGACGATTTTCCATGACGGCGATGTCTTCGGGAAAATCGGGGTGCACGACTTCGCCGATGGCATCGACTTCGGGAATGTCAGCGGCGGTCATGAGGCGCCATTCGGCGTTTCTGATGGTCATAACAAGGCCTCGGATGGGATTTGCGCCGCTCTTTAGCCTTCCCGGTCACGCAGTGCAAATCCTTTGGCGTTGTGGTGCTATCTCCTGATGACCTCGGCGAGGCGGCTTAATCCATAAGCTGCGCCGCCCAGCGCCGTAATCCAGAAGCTCGTCGGCCAGTCTGTAAAGAATGCCAGGGTGAGGCTCGCCCAGACGATCGCGACCGCAAGGCCAATGGACAGGGCGATACCCGCCACGAAATGACGCGTCAGGCGCAGAGCGGTCGCGGCTGGGGCCACCATCAGGGCGAAGACGAGCAGAACGCCGACGATCTGGATGGCCTGTGCTGTCGCAAGCGCGACGATGATCATGAAGAACGTCGAGAGTGGCTTGATCGGCACGCCCTTGGCTTCCGCGAGTTCCGGCTGAAGACTTGCGAAGAGGAGAGGGCGGCTGATTGCGCCAAGGGCGACAATTGTCACGACCGCCATGCCGAGGAGGATCCAGACTGTTTCGCGATTGATTCCCAGCACGTTACCGAAGAGCAGGCTCGATGCCATGCCTGCATAGGCCGTGTAGAAGTGGAGAAACAGAAGTCCCAATCCGAGCGAGAGTGTGAGGACAAGGCCAATGGCGACATCGCGCTGACCTCTTTCGCCGATAAGGCTGATCCCGATGCCGGCGATTGCGGTGAAAGCAGAAAGACCGACGAAGGGCGAAATGCCGATGAGCACGGCGCCCGTCGCACCCGGAAATCCGACATGGGCGAGGGCGTGACCTGCGAAGGTCTCGCCGCGCAGCACGAGGAAATATCCGATGCTGCCTGCCACCAGCGCGACAATTGTTGCGGCGGCAAAGGCGTTGCGCATGAATTCATAGTCGAACATGGCAAGCATCAGAGGCTCTCGCTGGCAGTGTGATCGGAATGGTCATGGGTGTGGCCATCGAGTTCGCCGTTTTCCGCAACCACGAAAATACGTCCGTCGATGCGGAAGACCTGAACGGGCGTATCGTAGAGGGTCGAAAGAACCGGTCCGGTGACGACTTCATCGACGCTGCCGATGGCGGCTTTCCCGTGTCCGAGATAGAGCACTTCGTCGATGCCGCGCAGCAGCGGGTTCACCTCATGCGCCGAGAAGAGCACAGTGATGTTTTGCTCGCGGCTGATGTCGCGGACGAGTTCGACGATGCTGCGCTGATGTGCGGGGTCGAGACTGATCAGGGGCTCGTCGAAGAGCAGCAATTCAGGTTTGCCCGTCAGCGCTTGTGCGATGAAGAGGCGTTGACGCTCGCCGCCGGACATTTCCGATAAGGGACGTCGCGCGAGCTCGCGCGCGCCAACCCGTTCGAGTGATGCTTCGACCGCCTTGCGATCTTCGAGCGAGGCGATGGGCAGTCCCCAGCGATTGCCTGCATAGGCGCTCAGGAGTAATTCATAGCCGGTGAAGTTCTGTTGCGCGGCTGTGTGTCGCCATTGCGGGATATAGCCGATGGCGGCATTGCCGCGTCCCGGGGCGGCGCCAAGAATGCGGATGTTACCGCTGTCGTTTTTCAGCAGGCCAAGGATGGCGCGGAGCAAGGTGGTCTTGCCTGCGCCGTTCGGGCCCAGCAGGCCGACGAAGCGGCCTTGCTCAATGGCAAAGGAGACGCCAGATAGAATCTTGCGTCCCCCGAGCGTGATGCTGACGTTTTCGAATTCAATGGCACTCACCGATGTCCCGCAAGCGCCTCCTGGACTTCGGCGATCTGCCCGGCGAACCATGTCTGGATGGTCTTGCCTTTGGGCTCGGTTTCGGTCACGCCGATCACCTTTACGCCGCTCGCTTTCGCGAGGTTCAACAGTCGCGTTGTCGTGTCGTCTGTTACTTGCGAATTGTAGAAGAGAATCTTGGCTTCGCCGCTCTTCAGCGAATTTTCAAAGCTGGCGACCTGCTGCGGGCTCGGCTCGGTGTCGTTCATGGTGGCAAGCTGGAAGCCGTAGTTCAGCATGTCGAAACCCATTGCTTCTGCCATATAGCCAAAGACAGGCTCTGTCGCTGTCACCTTGGTTCCTCCGAAACTGGCTTTCACTGCTGCAACCTTCTTGAGAACATCGCTGAACTCCGCGTCGAACCTGGCAAGATTTGCCTGATATTCGGCGGCGTTTGCAGGATCGCGTTCTTCCAGATCGGCAGCAAGTTTCGACGCGACGGCCGGCAAGGTTTTCGGGTTGTACCACAAATGTGGATTGTCGCCACTCTTTGCGTCGACGAGATCGGCCGCAATGATCGTGATGCGGTTCGGGGCGCTTGATGCGGACAGAAGTTTTTTCATCCAGGGATCATAGTCAGCGCCGTTGTAGATCGCGATGTCTGCGTTCGCGATGGCGCGTGCCGTCGATGCGCTGGTCTCGAAGAGGTGAGGGTCTTCATCGGGGTTGGAGAGGATGCTTGTCACGGTAACGTGCGATCCGCCGATCTGTGCGGCAAGGTCGCCATAGAAGTTTTCGGCAGCGACGATCTTCAGGGGTTCGGTTGCCCATGCTGTTGCGGTGAAGGCGCCGAGGGTCAGAACTGCGCCGATAACTGAAAGAAACCCTGATTTGATTTTCATGCTGAACTCCCGGCTGGATCGATTGTTCGGGCATCTAATATGTTATGTTATTACATAGCAATATAAATTTTTGCAATGTCCCGGATGATTCAAAGCCGCGTCTTCAGTCACGTTCTTGCCGTGCTGGCGATTTGTCTCAAGTCGATCGGTGTTGTGGATTGCCTCAGCGTCCCTCACGCCACCACGCCATGGCGAGCGAGCCGAGGATGAGGAGAAGGGCGAGGGGGCCTGCGAGCAGGGGAACCTGTCTGACGGCGCGGATGAGATATTGCTCGTTGCGCTGCAGGCCGGCCCATGTGTCGTCTGCCGCCGCCTTGCCGGGGCGAATGGTTCTGAGGCCCGGGACGTCCTCGGCCTTGTCGCCGACCCAATAGATGCCGCCGCCCGTCGCTTCGGTGATCGGCTTAATCAGTTTGTCCGTGGCGCGGACGTCTTCGAACTCGCGAGGATTGAGCGGGCCCGCCGCAGCAACGACGGTCTTGTCACCCTGCTTGATCCTGTAGAGACCAAGTTCTGTCGCCGTCATTTGCGCCTGGAAGCGGCCGGGTGCGGTTTTTTCAAGGTCGAGACTTGTCGTCTTGCCGGAGGGCAACCTGACTTCAGCAGGCTCTGTGGTGTCGCTCATGGTGCGGCGTTTGACGGTCAGAGTGGCGCCGTCGATTGACGCGGAGAGGTTTTCCTCTTCGAGATCGGGTTCCTTCATCAGCCAATGGGCAAGGCGACGTAGGAGTTCCGCCTGCGGTCCGCCGCCTTCGTAGCCGCGCGACCAGAGCCAGAACTGATCCGACATGATCTGCGCCACACGTCCCTTGCCGGCATGGTCAAGGACCAGCAGGGGTTCCTTGTCTGGCCCGTCCATCAATATCTGACCCTCATCAACCGTGGAGTCGATGATGCGGAACCAGGGGCCCCATTTGGGCGCGGCAGGATCGGCGTCGTCCGGCAGGTCGGCAGTCACGGGATGGCGTTCGCCTGTCTCGGTGACATGCGGTTTGAATGCGCCAAGTGTGATGTTGCCGGTCGGCTGGGCGGGAAGTATCGCGGCCAGAGGTGTGCGATAGAGCGAATAGGGCGAGGCGAAGGCCGGACCTGCCGCGTCGAGCAGCGCGCCGCCGTCTTCGACATATTGAACGATGTTCGTCAGATATTCGAGCGGTAGCACGCCTTGGCGCTTGTAGCGGTCAAAGATGATCAGGTCGAACTCGTGAAGCTTGTCGACGAAGAGTTCGCGCGTCGGAAAAGCGATCAGCGATAATTCGTTGACGGGCGTGCCGTCTTCCTTTTCTGGCGGGCGCAGGATGGTGAAATGCACGAGATCGACTGAAGGATCGGCGCGCAGCAGATTGCGCCATGTGCGTTCGCCGGGATTGGGTTCGCCCGAGATGAGCAAAACGCGCAAGCGGTCGCGAATGCCATTGGCGACGACCACGGCGCGGTTGTTTGCGAGCGTCAGCTCGTTTGGCCCCGGCGCTACATCGATTTCGATTACGTTTGGACCGCCATGATCGAGTGAAAGGGTGACGGGCGTTGGTTTGCCGACCTGAACACTGGTTTCCATGACCTGCTTGCCATCGACGGCGATGGTGACGAGCGCGGTCTGTGCATCGTTTTCGCCGCTGTTGGCGTCATCGACGCGCAGCGACAGCTTTACCGGTTTGTTGACGATGCCGAAGCGCGGTGCTTCCAGCACCGTCAATCTGCGGTCACGTTCGTTCTTCTTCCCGACGATCAACGCATGGACGGGGGCCTTGAAGCCGAGGGCTGCAACCTTGCCCGGTACGTCGTGTATTTCGCCATCGGTGATGAAGATGGCGCCAGCAACGCGTTCGGGTGGAACATCCGCGAGCGCCTGCTCGAGTGCCGTGAAGGCGCGTGTTCCTTCGTCTTCCTGTTCGGCATTGGTGGTGTTGCTCGTCACGGTGACGACGCGTGTTTCGATGCCATGCAGCGATTTGAGTTCGGCTTCGATCTTTGCGAGAGCGGCGTCTGCATCGGCAGGCCGATTGCCGATGTCCATGCTGGCGCTCTTGTCGACGACAACGACCGCAACATCCGGAACAGATTGCCGGTCTTCGGCCTGTATGGTCGGGTTGAGCAGAGCTGCGAGTGTTACGATGAGGGCGATAGTGCGCCAGGGCGTGCCCCTCGCACCGCGCAGGCCGGCGTAGACAATGACGGCTGCGCCAAGCAGGCCCAAAATGATAATGAGCGGCAGCGGCAGGGAGGGGCTGAAGATAATGTCCCAGGAACTATTCATCTTCAGTTCCCTAACCGTTGCAGCAAGGCGGGGACGTGAACCTGATCGGACTTGTAGTTGCCGGTCAGCGTGTACATGACGAGATTGACGCCGAAGCGATAGGCTTGCTCGCGCTGCCTCTCGCCGCCGGGTTCACAAGGGAACATCGGACGGCCCGCGTCATCGATTGCCCAGGCCGCAGCATAGTCGTTGGATCCGATAATGATGGCTGATACGCCATCATTCGAGCGCCCGCCTTGCGCATCGCGCAGAGCGTCGCCGTTTTCAACCCAGAGCGTACCGCCGGCCCAGCGTCCGGGAAAACTCTGGATCAGATAGAAGGATTTGGTCAGGACGTGGTTGCTCGGGACCGGCACGAGCGTGGGTAGGTCGAGCTTGCCGATCAGGCGCTGTAGCGTCAGCTGTCCCGGCCCGGTGACACCGTTCAATGCCTTATCCTGATCGCGCGTGTCGAAGAGGATCGTGCCGCCATGCTCCATATAGGTGTTGATGCGCGCCAGAGTCTCCGGCGACAGGTTTTCCTGTCCTGCCGTCATCGGCCAATAGAGCAGCGGGAAGAAGGCAAGTTCGTCTTTGGCAATGTTGACGCCAATGGGCGGTGCCGCGTCGAAGGCAGTGCGCGTTCGCAAGACTTGTGAAAGTCCCTCGAGCCCCGCGCGGCTGATGGTATCGACGTTGTCGTCACCCGTCAGCACATAAGCGAGCCGAGTTTTGGTGGCGGCTTCAAGCGCGAAGTTGTTGCTGGCTTCATCGGCTCTTGCCGATGGAATGTGGATCAGCAGGGATGCCGTGACGATGGCCGCCACGACGGGCAGAAGGTTCAGGCGGCGGCGGCGGCGGATGGGCGTCGCATCGAAAAGGCCCGTCACATAGAGAGCGGCAATGCCGTCAATGATGATAAGGATGAGGCCAAGGGCGAGCAGGAGAGGACGTAGTTCAACCTCTGCCGTCTCGGCATAGGCATGTCGGGCTGAAATATTGTCGAGCGCGCCGAGCGTCGTGAGCTTCGTTGCCGTCGTGATCAGGTTGAGCGCGCGCGGATCGTCCGCAGGGCCATAGAGCCCCGGTGGATGGCGTGGTCCTGCAAGCGTTTCGTCAAATTTTGCGGCGGCGATCGGCGTCGCCATGGGCGGCGGCGAGCCAAGATGTCCGAAACCGTTGAGCGTGTGAATGGGTGACAGCGTGGCGTCCGCATCTTTACTTTTTGTCTCTGTCACGCTGACGCCTTGCGACATGGCGATGACGCGGCGAAGCATGTCGACGAAAAGTCCGGAAAGCGGCAGGTTTGACCAGTTTGTGTTAGCCGTTACGTGGAACAGAACCACGAGTCCCTTATCGCGCTTGGCGGCGGTGACGAGTGGCGTCCCATCTTCCAGACGCGCCCATGTGTGCTGCCCGAGATCGATGGTCGGTTCGGCCAGCACTTGCCGTGTGACCGTGACGTCATTAGGCACAGTGAGACCCGCAAACGGGCTTGAAGCATCGAAGGGGGCGAGATGCTGCGGTGTCGTCCACGATAGCGTACCGCCCAATTCGCGTCCGCCCATGCGTAGAGGCACGGGCATCAGCTGATCGCTTGAGAGGACCTGTCCGAGGCTTGCGAGTTTCGGTCCGGCGAAACGCACCAGTACGCCGCCATTGTCCACCCATTGGGTCAGTGCCTGTCGGTCCGTCATTGTCAGCTTGCCGATGTCGGCGAGGATCAGGACGGAAAGCGGAGAAGAAAGAAGTTCGGCGATTTGTGATTTCCCGGTGTCGCCGCTGTCTGCATGGCGAATAACGGCATAGGGGCCGATGGCGCGGTCAAGATAGTAGAGATCGGAAAGCAACCGCTGGCTTTCGCCAACCTGGGAACCAGATACGAGGCCGACCGTGCGTCGCCGCCAGCGCTCATCGAGGAGGCTTGTTGCGCCTGCCGATGTTTCGCCTGCGATCTCTATCCGGGTGACTTTGTTGCGCAGGTCGAGTGGCAGTTTGATGCTGGCTCTTGTTTCCGCTTCGCCGGAATCGAGCGTGAATGGCGCGCTGCCTAGAACGGCGCCTTGTGCGCTGAGAGCGTGGACATTGCCGCTTCTCATCGTGTTGTCCGCCGCGCGCAGGACCGTCGCGGTGAAGGCGTCGCCTTCGATGGCAGGTGGCGTAAGCGCCAGGGCGCGCTCTTCAGGCTGTGGTTCGATGAGTTCGACGCTCGCGCCCGACGCCAGTTCGCCAAGGCCCTTTGCGAAGTCGTCGGCGTGGCCGTAGTCGAGGCCGTCGCTCAGCCAGATGATTTGCGGTTTTCTCTTGAGCGCGGGAGTGGCCTTGAAGCGTGTCAGCAGTTCAGCCCGATCAGGCGCAAGCGGCAGCGGTGACAGGGCCCGAGCGAATGCTGCGGCATCGCTCGGCGTGGCGTAATCGAGTGAGGTTGGGGTCGTCGTCGGCGCTGTGCCAGCGACCATGACCAGGCGATCATCGCGCTTGGCGTTGGCGATCAGGTTTGAGAGCGTGTTGCTGCGTTGGCGCCAGTGGCTGGCGGCGGCCCATCCATTGTCGACGACGATGAGCAGAGGGCCTGTGCCTCCTGTCGAAGTCGCGGGGTTCCACAATGGGTTCGCGAGCGCCGCGACAATGATGATGGCAATGAGGCTGCGCAGGAGCAGCAACCATAGCGGCGTATGTGCTGGTGTTTCCTGTTCCTGTGTCAGGCCGACCAGAAGCCGGATGGCAGGAAAGCGCACGCGCTTTGGCATTGGCGGGCTGATGCGTAGCAGCCACCAGATGAGCGGCACGGCGATGAGGCCAAGAAGCACCCAGGGTGTGGCAAAGGCAAGGGAACCGAGCGAAAGCATGGATCAGCTTCCCCGGCGCGGTGGGCGATAGGCGTCGATCTCGCCGCTGAGCGCGCCATAGAGCGCCAATAGCGCCGAATGCGGCGCACGGTCCGTGCGGTGCGTGGCAAAAGTGAAGTTGATCTTCTGCGCGGCCTCCATCAGCCGGTCGCGATGCAGCGCCAGGCGCGCGTGATAGGCTTTGCGCATGCTTTCGGCACGACCGATCATCAGGCGTAGGTCTTCCTCGATTCCGACGAACTCGGTGCGGCCTGTGAAGGGCAGGTCTTCTTCCGCCGGATCGAGTACCTGAATGAGGTGGCCTCTGACGCCATCGGTCGCATAGCTTCTGATGCGATTGATGATCTCTTCGGGAGGCGAGAGAAAATCGCTGATCAGCACGATCTGTGCAAAGCGCGGCAGATGTGTCGGCGGCGGCAAGCTTTCCAGAGAAATCGGCAGCGCGCCTTCCTCGGGATCATCCACCAGCGCGTGGGCAATGCGGCGATAGGCGACGCGTCCGTTGCCGGGGGGGAAGTTGCCGCCAAGCGCGGCGACGCTTTCGCCGCCTTGCACCAGCAGAGATGTGAGGGCGAGAGCAAGGACTGTGGCGCGGTCCTTTTTCGTCATCGGGGCGCTTTCGGAGGCGTAGTCCATGGAGGGCGATCCATCGCGCCAGATCCATACGCTTTCGGCTGCCTCGACCTCTGTCTCCCTGACGAAGAGATGCCGCGAACGGGCCGAATGACGCCAGTCGACGGAGGCTGCCGTATCACCTTCGCGAAAACGGCGGAACTGCCAGAAGCTTTCGCCCATGCCGGTTCGGCGGCGGCCATGCACGCCTTGTGCGACGGTATTGGCTACGCGTTCCGCTTCCACGACGAGCGGTGGCATGACCTCGGCCAGCGTGTCGGCCTGCACACGCAGGTCGTTCGCCGCCGGTGTCGTGCTGGTCGTGAAAGGAGGCCGCATGAGATTTTACGATCAAATGTTACGGCAAAGGCGGTCGATGACGCCGCTGACTGTCACACCTTCTGCGCGTGCTGAGAAATTGAGTGCCATGCGATGACGCAGCACGGGCGCCGCCAGCGCCTTCACGTCCTCGACGGATGGCGAATAGCGACCATCGATGAGCGCGCGGGCGCGGACCGCCAGCATGAGCGCCTGACTGGCGCGGGGTCCCGGTCCCCAGGCAACATGGCGCTCGACTTCTTCGGATGCACCTTCCTCGGGACGCGCGGAACGCACCAACTCCAGAATGGCGGAGACGACTTTTTCGCCGACAGGTACCCGGCGCACCAGGCGCTGGGCCTGCATCAGGTCTTCGACCGTCATGGCGGGACGCACTTTCACGTCATCGCTGCCGGTAGTTGCAAGCAGCATGCGGCGCTCGGCTTCGAGATCGGGGTAATTCACGTCGATCTGGGTCAGGAAGCGGTCGAGCTGGGCTTCAGGCAGCGGATAGGTACCTTCCTGTTCCAGCGGGTTCTGCGTGGCGAGTACATGGAAGGGGGCGGGGAGTTCATAGCGAACACCTGCGACCGTCACATGTTTTTCCTGCATGGCCTGCAGAAGTGCCGATTGGGTGCGGGGCGATGCGCGGTTGATTTCGTCGGCCATCAGCAGTTGGCAAAAGACCGGGCCTTTGAGGAAGCGGAAGCTGCGGGAACCGCGCTCGCTCTCTTCCAGTATTTCGGAACCCAGGATATCGGCGGGCATGAGGTCCGGGGTGAATTGTACGCGCTTGTCATCAAGGCCGAGGACGACACCCATGGTGTGGACGAGTAATGTTTTTGCCAGCCCCGGCACGCCTACGAGCAATGCATGTCCGCCCGCCAGAATGGTCACCAGGGTCTGGTCTATGACCTGTTCCTGCCCATATATGACTTCACTGATGGCTTTGCGGGCCTCGGCGATTTTCGCGCCTGAAGCCTCGATTTCCTGGACGGTATCGCCGTCCGCTTCACTGAGTGTCTGCATTGACCTAAGTATAGGGTGTGCTCTCGCAAAAGCGAGAGGCGCGCGTTGAGGACGAAGGACCTATAGTGTCACCACACCATTGGTCATTGTTTCAATGGCGATAATATGGCCACCCGGCCCGTAAAGCATTAGGGAAGCACTGGATTTATGACGGCTCCGACGCAAAAAACTTCTGTTGGCTCCAAAGCCCCCGGTACGGCGGGCCTGCTTTCCGCTGCGGAGAGCGAGGGCAAGAAGGCGCGGGGGCTGCCACCGGTCCATTTGTGGAATCCCGAGTTCTGCGGCGACATGGACATGCGAATCGCCCGGGATGGCACCTGGTTCTATATGGGCACGCCGATTGGCCGCGAACGGCTCGTTCGCCTTTTCTCGACCGTTCTGCGTCACGACGAGGACGGCAAATATTATCTCGTGACGCCTGTGGAAAAGATCGGCATTACGGTCGATGACGCTCCCTTTCTTGCTATTGCCATGGAGGTCGAGGGAGAGGGTCGCAACCAGCTTCTGACTTTCACCACCAATGTCGGTGACGAGACGGTCGCCGGGTCCGAGCATCCCATGCGCTTCGAGATCGATGAGGAGACGGGCGAGCCTGCACCCTATGTGCACGTGCGCGCGCGCCTTGATGCGTTGATCAATCGCGCGGTCTTCTATGATCTGGTCGAGCTTGGCGTCGAGGAAGAGCACGAAGGCGAGCGCTGGTTTGGCGTCTGGTCGGGCGGCGTATTTTTTCCCTTCATGCGGGCGGAGGAGATGGCCTTTTAAGGCTGCGTGAGCCCATGAAAAATTATCGTGAGTTGATCGAGGAACGCGTGACGCGCGAGGCCCCTTCGTTGAAGGCGCTGCTGACTGATGCCGCACCGCGCGGCGATGGCGACCTGCAACCGCTCGAATGGGCGGATCGCGAGACGCGCGCCAATCTGCGTGCCGCCGCCGTTCTTGTGCCGATCATCGAATATGACAAAGGCCCTCAGGTCTTGCTCACGCGCCGCGCGGATCATCTCGGCAACCATGCCGGTCAGGTTGCCTTTCCGGGCGGCAAGATCGAGGCGGGGGAGACGCCCGCTCAGGCGGCCATTCGCGAGGCAGACGAGGAGGTTGGCCTCAAGTCCGATTTTATCGAAGTGGCGGGTTTTCTCGATGCCTATGAGACGGGGACAGGCTTTCGTATTCTGCCGGTGGTGAGCTTCGTCACGCCGGGTTTCACGCTTGAAGTACACGACGGCGAGGTCGCGGAAGTCTTCGAGGTGCCGCTTTCCTTTCTCATGAATCCGAAAAATCACGAGCGTCACAAGGCTACCTGGCGTGGCAAGGAGCGCGAATATTACGCCATGCCCTATAATGGGCATTATATCTGGGGTGCGACGGCGGGCATGCTCAAGAACATGTATGATCGTATTTTTGCCGACGACTG
>Ga0098044_1001533_pt1 | contig 12116 bp, 14 predicted proteins | sample 10_taG_FD_75053 | JGI IMG/M metagenome (GOLD analysis project Ga0098044, IMG submission 75053) | Marine viral communities from the Subarctic Pacific Ocean - 10_ETSP_OMZ_AT15264 metaG | ecosystem: Environmental > Aquatic > Marine > Oceanic | place: Pacific Ocean | collected 2015-01-16 | reverse complement strand
TGTTGATATTCTGTACGTAAAGATACCGTATATACAATTTCAACATAAGTTGGCATCGGTACCGATATCCATTCATAAACAATTTTTTTATTATCTCTTGGGAAATTAAGCTGGTCTTCTTTTCTAAAAGAATCTGCATTGGCAAAATTAGAAGTTTTATCTTGATTTATTCTCTTTGAAACAACTATAGAGCCTCCGCGCTTATTTCTATCTACATTGCCCCAAATAGTACCTTTTCTATTCATATCTTTTACAACAGACATACGCTCAACTGTAATCAAAGGAAGAATTAAAGTGCCTGAACCGTCTCTTATATCTTTATCTTGTTTAATTTGATATGTTCTCTCTGCGGAAGTCCAGATAACTGGAGTCTTTTTCCAGCCCTTGTTTGTGGTCGCTCTCAAATTTAATCCATTAACATGGTTAAAAAGAGCTTCATCAATTAATTCTAAAGTGGACGGAACTATTGGATATTCTTTATGTGGCATCAAAAAGTCCTCTTCTGGATTTAATACAGGTTGCTTCTATTTCCATTTTATGATCTGTTTGGCCAAACAATTGTCTTGGCTCATTTAAAGTAGTTATTTCATAATGGGTGTCACCATATAAAACAAAGTCTCCTTCTCTAACAAATAGATCTTGATCTTCTGTTAAGCGGCGCTTATGAAAATGCAATGTGATAGATGGTCTTCTATCGATTCCCATGCTTGTTGTTTCGGTTGTATATCCTTTCCAAACAACCAACACATAAACTCTAACTGGGGGCAAAAAGCTTTTTTCTATCGCTTCTCCATACAAAGAGTGAAAATTGGTATGCTCCAGACTTATAGGATAATATAACACCTGTTGGCCAATAACTCTTTCAATAAGTTCATCATTGACCTGTTTAACAAGATCTCGCTCCTTTTTTCCAACAAACATCGGAGGAGGTGGCTGATTCGGTTGTGACCATTTATTGCTTGCCATTGTTTATTATCCTATTGCAATGGGCACAGGATAAGGGATTTTGCCTTGCACTCCCATTGCGGTTTCTGTCATAGCTGCATCTTTTTCAACCAGTTTGGCATATGTAAGTTCATCTAGTGTCGTTTTTAGTTCTTCTCTTAATTTTTCTTGTTCTTGTTGACCTTCGCTAATTAAAGCAGAACCATTTAAATTAACGGTTTCTCCAGGTATAGGAATAGAACCGAATTTACTACGCACTTGTCCTAGTGTCTCTTTGCTTAGTGCCAAAGTAAACCTTCTAATCCATTGTTTTCCAATGGCATTGATGTTTTCATATGGGAGATTCTCAAATGGCAAAGTGTTCATGTTGTTAACACCATCAGTGCCGTCTTCTTTTGTGTCATCAACGTCCCAAACACTGCTATCAACACGAAATTCAAACCAAATTTTACTCGGAGAGCTAATAGTTGGACTTGGAAAAATTCTTAGTTTATTATTCTTGATTTCATAAGAATAGTGGCTATTTCTAGTATATATTGCATCTTCGAAAGCCATTGCTTGAAGTTTGTTTTGCCATGCTGGAATAATCTCAAAAGTAGAATCATCTGCAAATTGACCATAACTAGCTAAGTCGCCAACAGTGTTTAATCCACCATAATAGCCATAAAATCTCCACATAGCATGAGGTGTTTTATACCAAACTCTTGTGATATAAATTCTTTTCTTTTGGCTAGTGCCAGTTTTATCTAATTTTTGATACAAGTATGTATTATCTGAATCTGCATTTGCAGCTTCAACAATTGATTGTAAATCATAATCTTGTTGAATCGATACCGTATCAAAAGAAGCTGAATATATTATTGTATTCCCACCAAAACCTGCATCTGTGGCCATTCCATCGCCAATTCTTTTACCATAAGAAAATTGCCATTTAGGATATCTAAGGTTTACATTGTCTGGATCGCTAGCTCCTATTTTTTCGCCATCATGATTAAAAGTGCCGGTTGTTGCCCCTAGTGCGCTTCCAAGAATATTTTTAGCTTGGTGAATGTTAAGGATATAAGAATATTCTAGTACGCCCTCTTCATAAGCTGAAAAAACACTTCCTGTGGTTATTTCTATGTCTAATACGTCTCCACCAAGTTTTTTAAAGGTATATGCAACTTGATTTGCAGCACCAGTGCAAAAATATTGAGAAAACATACCGGAATCAGAATCAGAATAAATTTGGAAGGGTAATTCAAGGTTGTCTTTTACATCGCTTGGGTGACTTCCTGTTGGAAGCGTTATTGCACTTGTTTGACTTGAAGGTGTTAAGGTCGGTACTGCCATTCATTTAGATCTCCTCAAATGTAATTAGTTGGCAGCTGTTTAAAAAATCATATTTAGTCTTTCTTTGAGGTTTTTCTCTTAGAAGTCTTTTTCTTGGCGGGCTTCTTTTTAGAATCTGGTGTTTTTTTCCGGGGCGGTTTTCTAGCAGATTGCGTTTTTGGTTTTGGCTCAGATATAACAGATTCGTCTACTTCTTTTATAATAACTTTAGGAACCTCTTCGACAACTTCTTCTTTAACTTCAGTTGGTGTAACAGCGTCTTTTAACGCTTGTTTATATTTTGCAAACTTTGCTGCAAACTTTGTTGCAAACTTTGGACTGGTCATACGACGTTTTTTCTTTCCCATAGTAAACTCCTTTTGTTATATTATATAATATTGTATTGGAGATTTTAAGAAAAAACCCCCTTTAAAGGGGGCTTTGCAAAAAACAACTAGTCGTTAGTCAGCGACAGTTGGTACAGTAGCGGAAGCAGCGCCCTCAATAGTAGCCATCCATTTAGCGACTGTGCCGCTATCTTGAACACACAGCATCCGAACTCTAGTTCCAATCTCGCTAGAATTCTGCAGCGTGATGGTATCACCAGCCGCGTCTCCTTTCGGATATGGGTTGTTCTCGTAATGTGAAATTTGCGCGATCCAATCGCCGCCGGCTGGGTGTACGAATGTAACTGTCTTGCTACCGCCGACTGCAGTAGTCACAAGGAATGAATAATGTAACCCTACATTGTCAGTGCTCAGGGCCGGCATGTTGACAACAATGTTGCCTGTGCCGTCAACATTAAAATGCGTTCCTCCTTGTGCAGCCGTTAAAGTTGTTGTAACTGCGCCGCCAGTGTTAAGGGTGCTGTTGTCTACTTTAAGCTTGGGTGCAGAAAGCTGATTTGCTGTGTTTTCGTTAATCAGGCTTTTAATTCTAGCCCAACCTACTCTTTTAGTTCCCATAATATGTTTCTCCTTTTAGAATATTAGGTCAATTAACGAGAAGTATTTCTCCTCTCGGCTATAAATAGTTTTCAAATAAAAGAAAACCCCGATCTCTCGAAAGAAATCGGGGTTAACTCAAAGTTAATGTAACTTTTAGCTAGTTGCGCCAGCCTCACCAAGGAGTCCGCGAACAACTACTAGACCATACATATCAGGTCGAACCATCTTCTTAGCGTAACGGGTCATAACACCTTTACGCGGTACGAAGTCTTCCGTACCAAAGATAGTGGGAGTAACCTGCAGCGGTACATAAGGAGCGTAGACATAGCCACTCTCCAAGAAACTACCACCTTTACGGCCAACCAAAACAAGGTTACGCGGGAAGTATGGATCAACATACACATCCCACTTCTTGCTAAGATTACCAGATTTAACAGCACCTACAGTACCCTTGTCATCGTCATGGGTAATGTTAGCGCGGAAACCGCTAGTAAACTCAAGAATGTTAGCAACCTCGGGGCTGGTTACAAGGAACGTAGCTCCACCGCGAAGAGTCTTACGATGAATCTGTGCAGAAACATCATTGATGGTCTCTACAAGAGTCTCGTACCACTCGGAAACGGTACCGGTGAAATCCGGAGCAGCCGAAGATGCACCAATTTCAGAGCCGGTTGTTCGGTGAACAAACAAACCAGGCGAGCGCGCCCAGTAATAAGTACCAGCAGCTGCACCCTTAACGAGGTCGTTAAGAATCTCACGATCAATTTCAAGAGCAATGTGCTCAGAAAGAATTGATGTAAGCTCAACTTCTGCGTCAAGGTTGTGGTAGGCGTTTAGATCCTGACCAAGCTCTGGTGACCACTTGGCCTTGAGCTTTTTGGTAACAGCAGTAACCGCTATTGAATCGACTTTGATATCGATTTCAGCAATCGTTTGTTTGCCGACAGCGCTACCAACATTTCCTGTTGACGGATTTGGCTCTTCAAGACCCCAGTTGTCTTGACCAACAACTGCACCAACCGCATTAGCTGCGGCAAATGAATCTTTCAGCGGAACTACAAGAGCGGCCGTATTCGACTCCTCGTGCGCCATCGTATCCGCGGTACCGTCATTGATCCAATAACAAGTAATATAGTTTCCAGCGAGCGCGTCATCGTCGCTGCCCAGCGTCCGGAGGACGCCGTTTTCATCGCGGTAACCGCGCTCTGTAAGTCGACGGATCATTGTGCCGTCAGTGAGGCCCATATCAGATTCAGTCCCACCTTCATCGGTGGCGTCGACAACCTGAACACCACCTAGAGCGTGGAAATTAACGTTGGCAGCATCAGAGGAAGACAAATGGAACTGACCAGCATAGACTCTCTTGGTTGTATCAGAAACTCCAAGAATATCCGGATCCCAACGGATAGCTTTTTTCTGTGCTTGGTTGAGTGACGCCACAGTGGTACCAGTATTAGCAAAAGGTGTGCCAGTCACAGCGGCCGCCACATTCAGCTCGCCATGGATGGAAGAATCAGGATCCGTATCAGCGACTTCTGTAAACGGACCAATCGTGCCAGTTGGTGAAGAATATGTATTGGAAAGGTTATAAAAACCGCCGCCGGCTTCAGTGATATCAGAAACACCGCCAGTCAATGCTGCGCCTTGGACTCCACCACCATAAACTGAGTCGCCAGCCTCAAGACCAAAACGAGCATCTGTATATGTGAAATCCAGGAAAAAGATCAGGCCAGAGGGCAAGCTCATGGGCTGAACGCTAACAAGATCATTAGCGACTAGTCCACCGAAAACACGGCGAACGATTGGGAATGCGACGGCTGCAAAACCTTCGACATCTCCAGCGGCCATTGAACTGGCCTCACGTAGTAGCTCTTTAGCTTGGTTCTCAAGCAATCGAGCCATTGTAGAGCGATTGTTACCATTTAGTCCTTCAAGAAGACCAGTTTTGTCCCACTTGGAAACAACTGCATCGCCTTCTTTACGGAGGTCGCGGTTAACAAGCCCTTCAGTTAATTTGTTTAAAATAGACATTTTTAAAATCTCCTTATAAAGTTTGTCATTTAACGTTTAATACCTGCTAGGGTTTGCATCCTATCCACAAGAGATGGATCGGAATGCGCTTTTTCCTCGCGTTTGCGAGGCAAAAATGCCGAAGAGTGCTTATTAATCGCTTCGTTCAGTGATTTTGGAGCATTTTTATTAGGTCTTGCACCAGCCACTGCACTTTGAAGAGTTTCAAAAATAGTTTTTGCTTCTCCAACAGTTCCGGACTTTTGGATAGCTTCGACAATTTTATCTTTCTGTCGCTCATTCAGGGAGTCGCTAATTAAAGTACGGTTTGTATAGTGTAATTGTGCATTACGCACATTTACCTCGTTAAGCTTCTCTTGTGTCTTAACGAGTAATTCTCTAAATTTTTCATTTTGTTCGTGTAGTTGCGCAGCGCTTTCATAAAGGTGCGCATAGTTGTATTCATAAGCCTGGTGTGATTCATAAAGTTTAGCATAGTTATGTTCGTAGGCTTGAAGTTGTTCGTTTTGCTGCTGGTTTGCTTTGTCTAACTGCTTCTGTGTGACGCGTGTGGATACGGGCGTTTCTCGCTTTGGTGGAGACCCCTTCACTCGCGGTACCTTAAGTCGACGGGGATATGGGTTTGGCGCCAATTCCGGCTTGGACTCTGAGTGTTCAGGCTCCTCATCTTCATATAAATCCTCATCGAGTTCTTCCTCAAGACCCTCGACATCTTCAAGACCCTCGACATCTTCAAGACCCTCGACATCTTCAAGACCCTCGACATCTTCAAAGGCTTCACCTAAAATATCAGCAATAACAGACTCTTGGATGGTAATCACTTTTTCGTCCTCTGCTGCTGTAGCTTCATCACCACCAGTAACTTCTTCAGCTACTAGTTCACGTACTTGTTTTTCTTCAGGGTTTAAATCATCCATTTTCATCTCCGCTACTAGATCTCGCAAATTGAGTCTAACTTCACTGACCGAGGCCTCCATTTGTGCATCAGGTGCTTCTAAATTTCCACCTGGAACAGGCGCCGGCGGCATTGCACCAGCCATCATAGCTGCGAGGGCAGGATCTTCGGCGCCACCAGCGGGTGCCGGCATTCCTGGTGGGGCTTGTTCTAACAGTTGGTCAACAGCTTTTTTAATATCATCGGAATACTTCTCAACGATTGCAGCTTCTGCATTTTTAATTGCAACTTCTTTCAAAGCTTCTGCATCAATAATTACTTGATCAAGCATGTTAGACATTGGTATACTCCTTAAAACACTTTTTCATAATAAGTAGTCCTCAAAACCATTAAATTCCCTATAATTATTCTAAAATGCGTTTAAGTGCCAATAACTTTTGACACATTTGCTTTGGAAATATCCAATATCTTTCCTAAATTTCCTGCAGCCACTCCCATTAGTGTATTGGCATATCCCAGAGCTATAAACTCAAGCGCGCCTATATCTGGACTTGAATCTCTTGTAGAACCGCTTAAATCTAATGTAACGGAAGAAGAACCTGCGTCGACAGCCGGCGAAGAAGTTTGTAAGTTTATATCTAGACCTGGATAAGCACTTTCATGAACTACAGTACCAACAAAAAGAGGACTGCTGCCTGCTATATCCCCTGTTCCTGCCGCAGCTGCTGTGCCGTTATACGAATCTGCGTTATATGCAACAAACTCGTACGCGTTTGTATCTGTCACATAAACTAAATTATTATAATGAGTCTCCGCTTGAATTCCGTGACCATATGTACCTTGAACTATACAATTATCAACTTGTGCTACTTGCGTTACCAAATGATAATGTCTTCCTCCTCCAGAACCATCACCTTGACCAATCATTGTACAATGACTAGCAGTTACATTTGGGTAATTTTTACTACTAAGTAGCACTGCCTCTTCCGTGTCGTTCGTAGCAAGAAAACAATTGGTAATAAATATATTTTGACCTGAAACAATGTTAAGAGCGCGGTGACTATCTGCAATAAACTTGCAGCGCTCAATTTCAACATAATTGCTGGTGCCGAGACCTCCCGCTATACTTTGTGGTCCTCCATAACCATAAACCGTACAATCAACCATTTTAAAATTGCGACCCGTACCGACGGCGCCCTGTCCATTAATGGCTTGGGTGGTATAGTTGCGAATTATTAAACCTTGAAAAACATTCCCACTAGAATAAGTTTCAAAAGCGTGGCCGCCGCTCGTGCTGTCGCCATCTATAATGGGTGTAACACCAGATCCGGCTCGAATAGTTCTGGTGCCGCCAAGTATCTCAATATCATCTTCATTATATTGATTTGAATCTTGAATCTCAATGATGTCGCCACCACTAGTACCAGCAACAGCAGCTGTAATCGTTGTGTAATCTCCAGAGCCATCTTGTTTAACAGCAACAGTTGCCATTATTCTATACCTTCTCGTATGCGATATTTGTCAATCACATCAACATAGTTTCTGCCATTTTTCTTAGTTAAAATAAGCTTTTTGTTTTTCATTGTTAATTTTGGTGCCGCGATCATTATAGTTTTAACAGCATATATCATTTCTGAATTAGGCAATGTTTTAATTCCTTTTTCTACAGCCGACCAAATAGAATTTGGTTCTTTAATGGCAACTATTTGTCCTTTTAAATAAAAAGGCTCTAATGCGTCTGTCGCAACATAGCAAATATCTTTCTTTGGCATAGTTTTTTCCTAAGCTATTTCTACCCATGTGTTATCTGGTCTGAAAAGAAGTAAAATGTCACTACTGTCATCATCAATACAATAGCCAACGACTCTTACAATATCGCCACTAGCAGAAGGGGCAGTAAAATCTAAATGACCAGCAGTGGTTGATATATAAACAGGTAAACCATCAGAAGCACCACTACCTGGAAGATTTAATACTTCTGTTGATGGAACTTTGATAAAACCGCGCATTAACATACCGTCCGTTCTCGCGGAAGTTCCTAAAGCGATTGCAAGCAACTGTTTCCCAGTTGCTGCAGCATCAGCATCAGTTTCATCCCATGTCCCATCTGTGTGTAAGAAATATAAGCGACCTTTTGTCAGAGTGGTCGTGCCTCCAGGTTCATAATAAAGTATTTCTCCAGTGGCGGCTTCTCCATCGCTTAGTTGATCTTCAAAAGTTGTTTCATGAAAATCACTTTTAATAAAAGAACTTCCACTAATTTCAAGACTACCAGCGATTTCCACAGAAGATTCATCACTACCCAGGACAATTCTATCACCCGCAGAGGGTGTATAATAAGCCGGTGAAACTCCATCAGGGGGTAACCAAATTCCTCGCCCGCGCCTTCTTTTGTGAGACATGTTTAAAACCCCTACTTAAAAGTAATTAGGTTTTAATTTGTTTTTCTTCTTAGAAAGAAGCGCCATAAAGTTTAATTATAAATTTACCAGCGCCATATTCGCCAGCTCCAGAGGCGCCGGATCCACCATGAACAAGATATAGATAAGAGTTAGCTTCGGTTACATCAATGAGATCAGCGCCACTTGCAGTATAACAACACGTGCCGGCGTCGTAGGCTGCTCCGGGAGCAATTATTGAAGTAAAATCGGCGCCGGCCGAGGCAGTGGCGCCTTCAGCCAACGAAGCGCTGCTTGAAACTAAATCGATATCTGCTGTGCCGACAGTTGGTTCTTCAATACATGCCATTTCAGCCTTATAAATAACACCGTTCTTAGCCTCAGTTAACTGAGTTAAATATGCGGCGGCTTCGCCAGTATCACCAATAACGTCACTAGCAGCACCATCATTAACCAGGCCATCAATATCAACCAAAATAGTAGTGACAATTTCACCATTAACTTTTGCAATTCGAGTTGTGATCGACCCAGCGTTACTTACACCACCACCAGGATCATCCGGATTTTCAGACTCGATAAGTATTTCGGGATTGGCATCGCCAGAGCCAGCAGCATTCCCAAACTTAACTTTGTGAGCATCGTTACGAGTATCAAAAGTCACCATAGTAACAGTGTTTGAAGTAATTGTTAATGCATCTGCCACATTGATAGGTGGTTGAATGTCAATGCCAGCGGCCGAACCGGATATCTGAAGTTGGTTGGTACCTCCATTAGTATCATATCGAATCCAGGCATCATCATCAGTGCCAAAAATTATTTGTTTATCATCTCTAATGATTGCGCCTTCTATCAAATCTACTTCCTTGTTCATGGCAATAACTTGCTCAGAGGCAGTGGTATCAAACGTCATATACGCAGTACCATCAGAGCTAATTGTTAATGCATCTGCAACTGGAATTGGCATTTGAATGTCGATGCCACCTTGTGCGCCAGATAATTGAAGTTCAGCAGCGGATGTAGCATATTGAATAGAGGCATCATCATCAGAACCAAAATAAAGCTTATCATCATCTGCAATTAGCATGCCTTGTGAAGCTGTTAATTGGCCATTGATTGTAATGATATCACTTGAAGAATCGCCCAAAGTTGTATCATCAAGAGTTGAACCAAATTCCGTCCAACTTCCAGTGGCATTATCTTTAAATTCTAATGTTCCCTGTTCGTTTTGTCGTATTCCAACTGTGGTGTTGTCATTAGTTGCGGCGCCCCAACTAACATAAGCACTTTGTGAAAGTGCCATAGCGCCTGTCAAAAAAAGAGCCGAGTCGTTGTACATATATCCTTCAGCCATTTAATTACCTCTCTTTATAATCACTAATCAAGTGACATAGTTCTGCACCTATAAATAGTAAATTGTTCTTTTTAATGAAATAAAATTGAGATTATTTTTAAAGAGGCTTTTCATGATGGGTTTTAGAATGTACTTGTGGCTGCGCGAACAACCATGGAGTCCAAGCCGGCGTTAGTAAAACCAATTCTATCAACCCCGTGAATTGGAACTGTAATAAATTTTTTGCCATCAATGCCTGGAAACGAAGCCGCCACATAAGTTCCTGTTGCGGTAGTTCCGCCGCCAACTGGTATCCAATATTGAGCCCAGGCGGCAAAGTCATAATTATATGCATATAAAACTAAGGTCTCAGCGGTGTCTCCGTCTTCAATTTGAATATGTAAAAAATTGGCATTGCCCGTGGCGTAACCATTTTCACCCGCAGTAGCATCATTCAAATTGTCGTTTAAGTTGGCAAGCGCGACTTGGGTTACTGTTGTCGCTGATGCTTTATCGCTGAGCGCTCGATCATCAGTGAGCCCAAAAGGCCTTCTGTTTCTACTATATAAAGAGGCATGGTGTCCAAATATTGGTTGTCCTGTTTTTGCATCTGTCGGCATTTTCTACTCCTATTATTTAAGTCTATATAATTAGTTATTATTTAATCTATTTTCCAATTTCATACGCAATTTATGTAAAACGCGTTTTCTTCTTTCTTTTTCTCGTTTTCTTTTTTTGCTTGGTTTTTCATAGCGCATTCTATCACGATAATTTTCTACAACTCGTTCTTTTTTACATTTTTTAACGAATCGTTTGATTATTCTTTCAGCCGGCTCGTCTTTATATCGTGGTTTAACCTCAACCACTATTGCTCTTTTCGCCATTATTTCCCCTTTGCTAAGGTTTTCCAACGATTAGCACCAAGGCTCATTATTCCAGAAATATCAACCCCAGCATCGCCTGGTTCTAATTCCGAGAAAAGACCTTGAGGTTTTGTTCCCTCTGTTATAGATCCGCCTTGAGATATCGGAGTTGTTCCTTCAAATATATCAACTTCGCCAAAACCGGCAGCATCTAATAGTTTTCTTTTTCGTTCTAGTTCCGCTTTTCGTCTCTCTTGTAATAATCCTCTTTGCTCTTGTTGATTAACCTGTTGTTTCTGTTCCATTTGGAATGTTGGTTGAGGGCTATTAACTGGTCGAGTACTTTTAACTACTTCTGTTATAACAGTGGAGAGCACTCCCTCTTCAAATATTACCTCTTTAATACATTCTTTAATTAAAGGTTTTAATATTCTTTTGAAATCTTTTTTAGTCATTGTTAGCCTTCTAGTATATTGTTTAGCGCGCGATTAATTCTATCTGCTTTTGTGAAAACTTCATTTAAGCTTTTTTCTAGGGCCTCGCCTATCATATATGCTCCAGGTGTAGATGGTTCAGAGACAAAATCAAAACAAATAAGTTGGAAGTCGTCGTTAACATAAGTTTTTCCACCCTTATCTTTTGTTGATCCTAGACCTCTTGAAGAAATTCCAAGTCTAACTCCAGCTTCAACAAGGGATTTAAGTACTTGTCCAGATGGTGTACTTAAAACTTGCACTTTGCCCATGACATTATCGCCATCCCACCAAACTTTAGTTACAAGGTGAGAGGCGTTTTTAAGATTAACTACAGAATCATCTGGGTGATCTAGTTCTCCTAGAGATCTTCTTTCTTTAACTAGTTTTTGGTAGTTCTTCATTTCTTTTTCTAAAACTTTACGAGGATATACACGACCATTGCCATTTAAAGCATCTGCTTTTTGCATAACTCCAGAAAGAATTGTTGCTCCATTGGCAACCAATCTTTTTTCATCTTCTGTTAAAAGATCTTGGCAAACACCACCATCACATAATTCAAAAAATTCTCTTAAAAGCACCTTCTTAGACATTATTTAATCCCTTTATAATAATGCGGGCACAACCCGCATGAGTTTAGAACCGCTGCAACATCTACGAACCGGCTGTAGCATCCACTTTCTAGTCAACATGACAATCTCCCTCGTCTTTATAGGTCACCTTAAAACCAAAATCATTAATCAACACTCCTAAAAGATAACAAGTTCCAGAACTAAGTGATCCCAATATAAGAGCATTGGCCAAAGTATATTCAAATGTAAATAGTTCTGTACATCCGTTTATTCCGAATAAAAACACACCCGTCCAAAATCCCATGCACATCGGACAATGAAATAGTTTTCCAAAACCTTTTAACCAGTTT
>Ga0098044_1001532_pt1 | contig 12122 bp, 21 predicted proteins | sample 10_taG_FD_75053 | JGI IMG/M metagenome (GOLD analysis project Ga0098044, IMG submission 75053) | Marine viral communities from the Subarctic Pacific Ocean - 10_ETSP_OMZ_AT15264 metaG | ecosystem: Environmental > Aquatic > Marine > Oceanic | place: Pacific Ocean | collected 2015-01-16 | reverse complement strand
GCCCACTCATTGGCGTGTGGTTCGCCGTAGCGATCCTGTGCCTTTTACTCCTCCTTGGCCTTTTTTTCATACCGGGCTTTTTATCGATAGTCAGACTTTAGATTGGGGACCTGATAACGATAATGGATTAATAAGTAAAACTGATGGTTTAGATCATGCCATCATAAAATATGTAACAACACTGAAGGCGCAGTTATAAATATTACAATACAAAGAAAAATAGGAGTTTTATATGGCAGAAGAAGAATTAATTGATTTTGGATTCAGTGCGGTTACAGCAGATGAATATGAAAAAGATCAAACAGATGGAGAGAATACAGGAGGTGGGGGTTCTGCCAGTCCTGATGCCCTTGCATCAATGGATGCCAAAATAGAACAAATTATGTCGCATCTAGCTTCACAGATATCAACAGAAAAAGAAGGATGGACTACCTCAGAACAAGCTCAAGGATTTGAAGATAAATTAGGTGCAATTTCAACTAAAGTAGATGAAATTTTGGTACTAGAACGTGATGAAGAACGAGCTCAGACAACGGCAGATATTCTTTCACAGTTGAATGATGCTACAGAAGCAACTTCTGCAACCTCAAAGAAATCAGGAGAAGTTGTAGGGAAACAAGATGAGATTATGAAATTTCTACAGGACATGTCTCCCAAGATTGACAAGATCCTCAAATTGGAAAGTCTTGAATCCTTATTGGAAGCATCTACTAGTAAATCAGATGAAGCACTCAGTAAAATTTCAAGTGTATCTGTAGAACCACCAGACTTAACACCAATTATAGAGAAGATTGATGCATTAGATCCAAAGATTGAAAAGATTCTGAAGATGGAACAACTAGAGGCCGTACAGAGTCTTCAGAAATCTTCTGCGGATATGAGTGCTGTAGTCAAGGAAATCGAAGAGAGAAAGAAGGACTTGAACAAGACATTCAAGGCCCGTATGTTGGCAGTGGAAAAATTAGTTCTTCCTTTGATTGCTAATCTACAGAAAGATGGTGATGTTAAAGAGTATATAAAATGGCCGAACAGAATAGCAATTTTGGAATCACATAAAGATAAAATCCTACAAGTTACAAGGTCAGAAATATGAGATATGAAGAATTTAAACAAACAATTATAGAGGGTGTATACGACCCCGGTATCTTTAAAGCGTTTTTTCTTGCAGGTGGTGCTGGTTCTGGTAAGTCATATTCTGCAGAAAAAGCAACAGGTTCTGCTGCTGGTAAATTTGAGTGGCACGATTCAATGAAAAAAATTAAACCTGGTAAAACCGGTCCATATGGACTAAAAGTGGTAAACTCTGATGAACAATTAGAATTAGGATTGATGAAAGCTGGAATGCATTCTGATTTCACCAAGTACTCTGATGATGAGACAATGGAAAAGGAAAGAATCCGGGCAAAAGCAAAAAAGACAACCAAGAAAAGAGAACAGTTGTGGATTAATGGTAGACTAGGATTAATCATCGATGGAACTGCTAAAAATCCAGATAAACTTTCTATACAGAAGAAATCACTTGAAGATGTTGGATATAGTACTTATTTGATATTCGTTAATACTTCTCTTGATATCGCCCTTCAACAGAATGCAGGAAGAAAACGAAGATTACAAGATGAAATAGTAAGGTCCACATGGGAAGAAGTACAAAAAGTCAAAGACCAACTTGCTAATCTGTTTCCTGGAAGATATGTTGAGATAGTAAACAATAGAGCAGGAGAAGATGTATTTAGAAAATCATTTGTTGAAATAGGTAAACTTATAAAACGCCCCCCATCAAGTCCAATTGCGAAAGCTTGGATTGCACACGAAATGGAGAGTAAATCACGATAAATGGTAGTATATTCACATTTGTCAATGATAGCATTTGTGATATTAGGCTTATCTATGGTAAGACTAATGATAAACTATAGTGCATTATTAGCGAAGAATCACAATGATGATCCAGATGATGATGTGTACTTTTACTGGCCACACACAGCAATGTGTTTCATAACCTTTTTTACCATCATACTATTTTGGTGGACTTCCTTTCCATTGAGAGATCCCACTTATTTCCCAAATGAAAATTGGAATCTATTCACATTCCTATTATATTTAATGGTCCCCTTCTTGTTCTTTATGGTTACTGAAGTAATTGCTCCACAGCCTGAATCATATACAGACCACGAAGGAAATCACCAGCATCATTCAGTAGATTTAAAGAAATACTATTATCATAATTATAGAGCTATATTGGGATTAGCATGGATATTACAAGTTATGCTTCTCGCAAATCTTTTCGTATTCTTTAAAGGTGAATTGGAATCATTGAAAGTAGTAGGTAGAGTCGTTATGCTTTGTGTTATGACTCCAATGGTAGTGAGTAATAACAAAAGATTACACGAAATTGGTATGGGAATATTTCTATTAGGATTCGTTTATACCATCTTGAAATATCATGTATATGCCGTGATTTAGCTTATGGTTACTCATATAAAAAAATATACTATAGCAAGTGTAAGAGTAATCTATCATATACCCGATTACGTACATATTCTTAATGAATTTATATGGCAAACTAGAGACAAATTGCCTGATTATCCTCGTATACAACGATTCCTTGATTATTGGGATAAAAATATTGACGGACCAATTAAGGATGTTTACATATATGATCATGATGCATTGGCGGGAACTATTAGACATGTAGATAGAAGATTTAAACTAAACTGAGCATAAAGGGTACGGATCTTGAACTATTATAAGTAGGGGTTATTTTTTTACTTATAATAATAGATCAATATGTATCATAAATCATGGGAAGCAAGACACTATTGGGTGAATCAGTTTGGAATTATAGAACATGATATTTTCGCTCACATACCACCACAACATTATGTCGTAAAGTGGAAAGAAGGATTTGAGAGGAAAGAAATACATTTCGACAACAAGAAAGAATCCCAAGCATTTTTCAGAACAGTAAGAAAGACTGCAACGGATTTTATACGAATTGTCAAATGGCATTGACTTGACAAATTGAAATTTCGTGTTATAATAGTATTATGAGTTTATATACAGATCAAAAATATGTGGGATTAATATCCCCCCGCCTTGACCGATTCAAACAAGTAAGACCCAATTTATGGAATTCGCGATGTCCCATTTGCGGAGATTCCCAGAAAAATAAAGCCAAGAAACGATTGTACATTTATGCAAAGAAACAAGACCTCTTTGTAAAATGTCATAATTGTGGATATGGTGCATCTCTTGGAAATTTCATCAAAGAATTGGACCCGCACTTGCACGGTCAATATATCATGGAAAGATATGGTGAAGGTCATCGACATGTTGTATTCGGCAAAAAAATAAAAGAGCCAGAATTCAAATTCCCCCCACCAAAATTCAAACCAAAGAAAACTACCATACATTTACCGTCTATTGGTTCATTGCCAAAAGACCATTTTGTTCGTATATATTATGAGGGTAGAAAGATTCCAGGTAGTTTCATGGACAAGGTTTTCTTTGCTGAAGATTTTAAGAAGTGGGCACAATCAGTATGTCAGATAGATTATTCTAATCTAGGTAAAAATGAACCTAGAATGGTTATTCCGTTTTTCAATGAGAATGGAAAATTGATAGCCGCTCAAGGTCGGGCACTAGGCCAAAATGAATTACGTTATATTACAGTAAAGGTCCATGAAAATAATCCAAAGATTTATGGACTAGATCGGTGGAAATCTGATAAACATACATATATTGTAGAGGGGCCAATTGATTCAATGTTTGTTCCAAATTGTCTCGCTGTTGCGGGTGGTGACTTAGCATCATATAAAGGCACAAAAAAGAATACTACATTGATATTTGATAATGAACCAAGAAATTTCGAAGTAGCAAAAAAGACTTTGGCTGCTCTGCAAATGGGATGGAAAGTAGTTGTCTGGCCATACGGAAAATTAAAGGATATCAATGAGATGGTTCTTAATGGAACTCCTGTTGATAAGATTATGGAAATCATAAATAAGAATACTTACTCTGGTATTGAAGGTGAGTGGGAAGTGCGAAATTGGCAAAGAGCTTGGTAATGAAAGAAGTCCATGAACATGGATTTGTGAAATTGATAGATTTCATGGGAAATGATGAAGAAGTAGAAAACGCCGCACGTATTAGTTACGGTGAAGGAACACGAAAGGTAAGTCAGACACGGAACCTCATCCGATACCTAATGAGACATAAACACACCTCACCCTTTGAGATGTGCGAGGTCAAGTTCCATATAAAACTTCCTATATTCGTAATGCGCCAGTTAGTCCGCCATAGGACGGCAAATCTGAACGAGTATTCGGGTCGATACTCAGTCATGTCAGATGACTTTTATTTTCCAAAAGGGGAAAATCTTAAACCCCAATCAACAACAAATCAACAAGGTAGAGAAGAGGGAGAACTGGGTGCGAGCACAGGTGAACTCGAATTTGAAATATTTCGTATTTTTGATGGAGCAACTAACGCCTACCGCAACCTATTAGATTGGAATCTTGCAAGAGAACTTGCAAGAATAGTGATACCCGTGGCCAGTTATACAGAAGTAATATGGAAAATTGATTTACGTAACTTTTTTCATTTTTACCACCTAAGAGGAGATAGTCACGCCCAAGACGAAATCCAAGATTATGCTAATGCAATGTATGAATTAGTAAAACCAAAATTTCCATTATGTTGCGAAGCATTTGAAGATTATGTATTAAATGCAAAGACCTTTTCAGAACAAGAAATGGCAATTATAAAAGACAATCTTAATGGAAGCTGGGTTATGTCAAAGTACGGATTGTCAGAACGAGAATCAAGAGAATTTTTAGACAAATTAAAATAGAAAGAAGAAGGAAATTATGCTACCTACAGAATACCAACAATTTATACATTTATCAAGATATGCGAGGTGGGATTATGACAAAGGGCGAAGAGAAACATGGCACGAAACAGTAGAAAGATACTTTGATTTTTTTACAGAACATTTGAAAGAAACATGTAAATATGATTTAACCAATGGAGAAAGAGTTGAATTAGAAAACTCTGTTAAAGAACTGAAGACAATGCCTTCTATGAGATGTTTAATGACAGCAGGTCCCGCTCTGAAAAAAGAAAATGTAGCGGGATATAATTGTTCCTATGTGAAGGTAGACCATCCAAGATCATTTGATGAAGTTCTTTATATTTTGATGAATGGCACTGGTGTCGGATTTTCTGTAGAGGAATCATATACAAATATGCTTCCAATTGTACCAGAACAATTATATGAAACAGATACTACTGTTGTAGTTGCTGATTCCAAATTGGGTTGGGCTAGAGCGTTCAAAGAACTCATCTCATTATTATATGGTGGGCATGTTCCTAAATGGGATATTAGTAAGGTTCGCCCCGCTGGTGCACCACTAAAAACTTTTGGAGGACGAGCTTCTGGTCCCGGTCCATTAGTAGATCTATTTAATTTTACAGTAGATACATTTAAAGAAGCATCGGGAAGAAAACTTAGGCCTGTAGAATGTCATGATATTGTATGCAAAACGGCTGAGATTGTTGTTGTGGGTGGTGTTCGTAGGAGCGCCCTTATTTCTCTTTCTGATCTTAATGATCGCGAAATGCGATTTGCAAAATCTGGACAGTGGTGGGAAAAAGACAAACAACGATCACTAGCGAATAACTCAGTTAATTATAAAGAAAAACCAGATGTTGGAACATTCATGCGTGAGTGGCTTTCCCTCTATGATTCGAAGTCTGGTGAACGTGGTATTTACAATGGAATGTCAGCGAAATATCATGTAAATGACCTAAATAGTAGAGAAAAGGACGAACATGGCACATACATTCAGCGAAGAGTGGCAAAGGATGATTTCGGCACAAATCCTTGCAGCGAAATCATTTTACGATCCAGGGAATTCTGCAACTTGTCCGAAGTTGTCATTAGAAGCAACGACACTTTGCAATCTATCAAGGACAAAATTAGGGTTGCGACAATCCTTGGAACTTTCCAATCAACTCTCACAAACTTCAAATACCTCTCAAGAGAGTGGGGAAGAAATTGCGAAGAGGAACGACTCCTGGGAGTTAGTCTCACCGGAATTATGGATTGTGCCATAACAAACGGCTCAAAAGGTAACATTAAAAAGACATTAAATGAGCTAAGAGAAGTAGCAGTAAAAACTAACAAGGAGTATGCTGAAAAACTTGGAATCAATCGAGCAGCTGCCATTACGTGTGTCAAACCTAGTGGTACTGTTTCTCAGCTTGTTGATTCTGCTTCTGGTATTCATGCCCGCCATAATCCATATTATATTCGTACAGTAAGAGCGGATAATAAAGATCCCCTGTGTAAAATGATGAAACAAGAAGGTTTTCCGAATGAACCGGATATTACTAAACCTGACCATACTACGGTTTTTTCTTTTCCTTCTAAGAGCCCAAAAGGGGCGATTTGTAGAAATGATATGTCTGCGTGGAAACAGTTATCACTCTGGCACACATATGCGAAAGAGTGGTGTGAACATAAACCAAGTGTTACAGTTTCCGTCAAGGAAGAAGAATGGGTAAACACTGCTGCATGGGTATACGACAATTTTGATGATATTAGTGGTATTAGTTTCCTACCATTTAGCGATCATACGTATAGACAAGCACCATATCAGGATTGTTCGGAAGAAGAATATAAAGAATTATTAGGAAAGATGCCAAAAAAGGTTGATTGGAGTACACTATCAAAATTCGAATCACAAGATTATACTAGTTCTAGTCAAGAATTTGCATGTACTTCAGCGGGAGGGTGTGAAATAGTTGATATTACCCCAACGACATAAATATAAATAATTAACAATATCAACAAAATCCATCTATTTTTTGGGGGGGACTTCATTGTTAAATAGAGAAGAGCTTCATGAATGGATTGAACGAATTCGAGCACGTTATCAAAAATTTAATAGTATTGTAAAAAATAAATTTATTATAATTTATGATAACGTGAAAGGTCATTTAAAGGTCAAACTCGATGAAGGTAAACAATATGAGACCCGGTGGGTGTGGTATCATACCCTACTAGCAGCAGAACTATTCATCATAATAATACTATTATGGGTGATAGCGTCTGCATAAGATGTCACTTATCACATGTATTAAAAAGGACGATATGAAATTTAGTGGTTTGAAATTGGGTTTGGTGTTTAGTATTATAATACTTTTTGTTCCATTGGTCATAATAGGTGGAACGGATTCAATACAAAAATCTATCGAAAAGCAGGTAGGTGAAGAAGGAATAAAACAAGACCGGAGATTTCCTTTCGATGCAGAGAAATTAGGATGGCCATCGGCATTAATTGGTGATTCTATAGTTGGGTGTTATAACGGCACATACAGGTGGATAGTAATGGCTAATCCAGCCCTTATTGGAGTAACACCACCACCACCGCAACAAAGGCTAATGGTAGAACATTGTTTCTGTGTTATGGATAGGATTAGACAACAATTTTCATTTTTAGAATATGGTCAAATCACATTAGAGGGTCCCACAAAATTAGGAGATCTTTACCTTAAAACAGCATTAAAATGCATTGATGAGAATGGTACATTGCCAGGGATAATGCGTATTACAGATAATGTAGATAATGAAACCAATAAGGATAACAAATTAATAACCCCGGAGGACGTACTTCCTAAAGATGTGGAATCGCCAAAATCTGATTCAGAGTCATTACCAGACCAAAACGAAAATCTCACGGAAGGCCCCTCACTAAATTTTCAAGGATAACAAATGGAAAAGCTCAAAAGAGTATTTTTGTTATGCTTTTCTATATTTGTCTTTTCTGGAGTTTCATATTCAGAAACCCTTTCTCCAGAAGTAATAGAAAGAGTGAGAGAATCGATAGTATTACTATCATCAAATGAATCCGCAACACCATCAGCACAGTCACCAAATGCTTTGTGCACAGGAGTTGTTATAGATAAAGTCGGTCATATTTTGACTAACTTTCATTGTATATACAAACAGAAAATAATAAATTTATATTATTATGATGAAGAAGATTGGAAAGAATATGAAGTAAAAGTAATTGGTAAAGACCCTCTTGCTGACCTAGCCTTGCTTGAAGTATCTGAAAGGACTGAAGAAGTTCCACACCTAGAAATCGCCAATGAGGAAGATGTTCATATGGGTATGGAAGTATTTGCCTTTGGTCATCCTATGGGAATGGCATGGAGTCTATCAAAAGGAATTATTTCCAGTAAAGATAGACACGCTCGGCACCCCTACATCAAATCACTACAAACAGACGCCGCAATCAATAAAGGAAATTCCGGTGGACCCCTCTTAAACCTGAAGGGGGAAATAGTAGGAATTAATACTTTGCTTGTTTCTCGTAATCAGCAATACTCTGGTGTGGGCATAGCAATTAGAAGTGATGTAGTAAAATACTCTCTTGCTCAAATGTTGGAAAGAGGAAGAGTGGACAGGCCTGCAATAGGAGTGCAGATTATTACATTGATAGGGAAAGAAGAACAACAAAATAGAATCCTTAAAGATAATCCAGAATTGAAGAAAATTTTACCAAATACTTATGGATTAATAATAAGTAAAGATACTACTGATATACCCGAAGGATTAAAGCCATGGGATACAATAGTAGGTATCAATAATGTTCCTGTAAATACTGGTGTAGAATTTTCTGATGAGTTAATAAAAAATAATATCGGAGATACAATTAAATTGACACTCATTCGAAATAGACGATATATACAGGTAGAAGTTCCTTTAAAAGTTTTACCTATTCCAATAGAAATGTTGTATGATAAAAAGAAGCCAGCAAATCCCCTAATACCAAAACCAGAAAAAAAGGAATAAATGGATATTTCCTGGGAGGATTCTATAAACGATGGCCACAAAAAAATAAATAGAGAACAAATGAGATATTTTGTGGCCTCTCAAATAAAACAAGCAATATATAAGGACCCAGCATTTAAATTCTTTCATTCCCTGGGAATATTTAATTTTCTTCAGGGATTCAGAAGTGATAATATTGATCTCGGCGTTTTTCATTTGTATTGGGATGAGAATGCCGGTGATGTCGGTGTAAATAATTGGAGAGAACGTTGGTATGAACCCGGTGAAGAAGTCAGGCCTGTAAAAACAGAAGGGACCGGTACCGTTGACCGTCAAAAGTTAATGAACTGGTGGAACGAAGAACATTCCAAAATACGTGCAGGGGTCATGTTAAAACAAGAAGAAATAAAAGTTAAAGAGGAAGATGACGAGCCATGGAATCATATACCAGAACCAGAATGGGGGAATTGCTAAATGGCAACTAAATTAGTACAAAGTTTCGGGGGATGTAATAGAAACTTTAATAAAGAAAAATGGATATCCGCATGGATACAAAAATCTCCCTGGAAAATCCAATATAATGAATTCGGGTTGAAGGATGAAGCAGAATTAATCCGCACAAAATTAAAGAATTATACAGGACTCAGTAAAACTGTATTCCCTAAAGAAATTGGACTACCTCGCCGAAATCAATTAAAGGTTTGGTTTGGTGATAAGTTACTTTGGGATTATGGCCAAGAGCAAAGATTTCCATCAGCACGAGAACTTATGTCTTTAATAGGACTAATAGAAGGATATAATTGGAAAATTCAAAAGAAAAGTTAACGGAGAAAAATATGAACGTACATGGAGTACTCAGTGCCGGTAGAGATTAATTGGACAGAAGAAGAACACGCAGAAATAGATATCGTATGCGATGCATGCGCAAAAGAATATGTTATATTATCAAGGGAAATAACGGATTTACATTTATGCCCTTTCTGCGGACATTATTTAGAAATGCCCATAGATGGGGGTGTAAATGAACAAGAAGAAGATAGCTGGTATTGACTATTCGTTAACTTCCCCTGCAATTTGCATTTATACAGAGGAAAGCGATGGTGGACATTTTGATTTTGATAGGTGTACTTTACATTATCTATCTCATACTGAGAGACAACAACAACTTGCCTCCTGGTGTGGGTTAGATAATATTAAAGCATCACCATATCCAGAATGGAGAAATGAAGAAGAAAGACACGAACTTCTTGCTGAATGGGCATACGGTTTAATTCAAGGATGCGAAGAAGTGTTCATTGAAGGATATGCTTATGCTACTGTTGGAAAATCACACGTGCGATCAATCGCCGAAAATACAGGATTATTGAAAAATAAAATGTGGAAGTTGAGAGTTCCTTTCACATCATTTCCACCTACTGTTATTAAAAAATATGCAACAGGAAAGGGAAATGCTAATAAAGAATTGATGTATGAATCTTTTGTAAATGAATTACTCACTCCTTCAGATCTCAAGGAACGATTAACTCCAAAAGCGAAAAAAATTATCAGCCCAATAAGTGATATTGTAGATTCATATTTCATCGCAAAATGCGGAATTGATGGAACACTAGGATGACAAATAAAGAAAAGAAATCCATTGCCAATAGAAAGTATTATGAGAAGAACAAGGACCGCCTTGCTGAGAAGTGGAAGAATGATGAAGAACGTAAGGACTATCTAAAAGAATACTACAAGAAAAATAAAGAGATAATCCTTGAACGAGCCAGGGAATGGAATAGAAAAAACAAAGAAGCCCGTAAACTGATAGTAGAACGAGCTAAACGAAGAGAACTAAAACCTTTTTGGATAGCTGAATCAAATAGATAATTATGAATATTAAAAATTTTGAGGAAGTCGTTGAAGCAACAGAATTTATTGAATCACACGGTAATTATGTTTTGCGTAAATTTGCATCTTCCGGTAATTATGTTATCATAGATAAAATAGGTGATTTTGTAGTATTAGAAAGAGATGCTGCTGAAGCGATTTGTTCATTTATTTGGGGGGATTTAGCTCCTCCTGAAAAATTAAATTAATAGAATAAACTCTTGACATTTACTCTTTTTCGTGTTATAATATAATTAAACAATGAGAAAAGAATATTATGTTAGATACAGTTGTCAATTCAGTAGAACATTTTGATACAACAATGGATAGTTTATATATCATACGTGAAGGTGCGTTTGGGTTTTTAACAGAAGCGAAAGAATCACCTTATCCTTGGATGTTAGCCGCCGCAGCCGTGGCCGGTGCACTACCTTTAGCCTTACTATTTTTTGGTTTTGGGTGGATAGAATGTGCCAGAGAAACAGTACAATGTGGATTAGTATCGATTGGGGGTTAATTTAGTAACCCAATAATTTAACACCTATTGCTGATAATATCAGTGGTAGGTGTTTGTTGTATGGAGAGTAGAATGAAGAACCATGAGTACACATGGGAAACCTTATACCACTTTAATTGTGGAGAATGTAGTGATTGGTGGAGTTATGCATCAACCGAAACAAGATGGTCATGGGATTCTAAATGGAAGAGAAATAATATGATATGTCCCCATTGTGGACATGAAGCAGTAATTCAACCAAAACCAGACTTTATCGAAGAAAAAATCAATGGCTAAACCCAAAAGACAAACAATATCAATTAGAAAGACACCAAAACCTAAAAGAACAAGTATAGGTAAATCTAAAAACTCTAGACCAAAGAACAAAAATAAGAGAAGGAAGTGGAAGAAATATCGTGGCCAAGGCACTTAAAGAATACGAATCAATTAAAGTAGTAAAAAACTTGATAAGTAGGGGTTTGGACGAAGAAATTGAACTCATTACACGATTAACTTATACACCCTCAGACGGAGGAAAAGGATGGATAGTTCAAGTGCGGACAAAGAAAAATTAGATATCTGCGTGAAATGTGGAGCAAAAACAAAATATAAAAAAACAGATAATATTGTATTTCGTTCTGGATACATAGAAGGCGCGGGACAACTTTGTTTACTATGTGACCAACCCCCGGTTCCGTTTCACGATAATGATCCAAAATGGATGTATTGGGACGAATAATGAGATATTTTTTTGGAGCGACTCTCTTATATTTTATAGGATATTTTGGCGGAGATGTTTTAATAGCGTCCCTGTGGGTAGGGGCATCTTATGGTTTTATAGATATCATGAGAGAAAGGAATACATGAAATCACTAATATTATCATTTTTCATTATTTTTATGATTGTAATAATTTTGATTT
>Ga0098044_1001528_pt1 | contig 12140 bp, 9 predicted proteins | sample 10_taG_FD_75053 | JGI IMG/M metagenome (GOLD analysis project Ga0098044, IMG submission 75053) | Marine viral communities from the Subarctic Pacific Ocean - 10_ETSP_OMZ_AT15264 metaG | ecosystem: Environmental > Aquatic > Marine > Oceanic | place: Pacific Ocean | collected 2015-01-16 | reverse complement strand
GACCTGCGCCACACCCGGCTGGTTCTGAATCTGGTTCTTGATAACGCGGTCGATATAGTCGGTCATCGCCAGTTCCGACATGCGGTCGGAGCGGAACGCGATGAACATGATCGGTTGGGCGTCCGCCTCCACCTTTGCGACAATCGGCTCGTCGATCTCGGTCGGCAGATTGCCGCGCACACGGCCCACGCGGTCGCGAACATCGCTCGCAGCCACGTCCGGGTTCGTCTCCAGCGTAAAGCGCGCCGTAACCTGCGACTGCTCGGGACGGCTGGCTGACGAAAGAATCTCGATGCCTTCGATGCCCGCAATAGACTCTTCGAGCGGTTGGGTGACTTCGCGTTCGATAACCGCCGCACTCGCGCCACGATAGTTCGTAGTAATTGTCACCACCGGTTCGTCGATCGCTGGATATTCTCGCACCGTCAATCGTTGATAGGAAACCAGCCCGACCAGGATCAGGACCAGCGCCACAACCGTTGCGAAAACGGGTCGCCGAATAAAGAGTTCTGAGGGATGCATATGAACCGTCCCCTCAGCTCTTCGTCGCGGCGGCTGGTGCAGGCTGTTCGGGCTTGCGTATCTGCACGGCATCGCCAGATTTGATCTTGAGCTGCCCCGCCGTCACGACAACATCGCCTTCGGAAAGACCGGACAGAATTTCCACCTCGCCCGGGAGCCGTTCACCAATTTCAACAGGCTTCAGTTCGACATGGTGGCCGGTCTTGTCATCACCGGTAACGACGAAGACAGCCTTCTGCCCCGTCTGTTGGGGTACAAGCACGCTTTCCGGCAGGACAATCGAATGACGCGTCAAGGTGACGATATTCACGCGGCCAAAAAGACCAGGGCGCAATTTGCCGCTTTCGTTGGTGAGCGTGGCGCGGACACTGATGGCGCGACCAGCCACGTCGATAACCGGATCAATCGCAGTGATAATACCTTTGAAGGTTTCTCCCGGCAGAGCATCAAAACGGACATTGACGGTCTGGCCCTTCTGGATCTCGGTCAGGAAAACTTCGGAAACGCGGAAATCAATCCGCAAGTGATCGACATCGGCCAATGTGGCAATCGGATCGCCTGCCTTGAGATATTGACCAAGGCTCACCTGACGCAGACCAATAATGCCGGCGAATGGTGCCGTAATATTCGCCTTGTCGAGATCGGCCTTGGCGGCAACCGCATCGGCTTCCGCAGAACGCATGTCATTCAGCGCTTCGTCCAGCGCCCGCGCCGTGCCCGATCCTTGCTTGCGCAACCGCTGGGCACGATCGTAGTTGGCGCGCGTCAGCGTCAGCCGCGCCTGGGTCTGCATGACACGAGCCGTCAGCGAACCTGAATCGATCGAAATGATCGCGTCACCCGCATTGAGCCGCTGTCCGTCCTTGAAATCGATACTGGTGACGATGCCATTAATTTCCGGACTGATGACAATCGACTGATCGGCATCGAGGGTCCCGATAGCTGCGACCTGCACATTGACATCACGCGCCTTGGCGACGGTCGCTTCGACCACCACAGGCGGAGGCGGCCCCATCTCGTCGCTACCCGAATGCCGCCATAAGAAAAAAGCCGCAATAAGCGCAACACCAACCACGAGCCCTGCGCCAAGCGCGCGGCTGTTTACTGACTTCAACATCCCTCCAGATGAAGCGACTTACGCCGCGCCACCCCCCTAACGCCTTCAACCGACCCGCGCATTGTTTCGACGGGTCAACCTGATCGGATTTTTACGCCCTTTGTATGTGGGCTGAATTCTATCGATTACAAATCATATCATTCGCACCGCCCTCCGCAATTGGAAGTCCGTCGCGCCATCAAAGCAAAAAGGCCTTTTGTTACAGGAAACAAGCAAATTGATTGCAATGTCGCGTCGTAACCGCGAAAGACGACCTCACCTCGTGTTAAGGCATGTGCCATAGCATAGGGTCATAATCGGACCTATCGGTCTGACAACGAACCGACCTATACCACTATGGTCGACATCAATTGCTGACTGGAAATTTGGCCTGGAGCCCAACGAGTTTCGCGTGCATCACACACATATCGTCACTTTTTTCTCCGCCGTTGGCGCCCAAAGTCTGATTTTGCCGTTCGTTGCCGCGGTGACCATCACCCTGTGGCTCGGCGATGCTCGCCGCGAAGCCCGGATTTGGCTATTTGCGACCTGCTCAGTGCTCTTTACGATGTTGGTGCTGAAGCTTTTTTTCCTCCCCTGCGGCCATCTCATTCCGGAATGGCATTTGCGCAGCCCCAGTGGACACGCCGCTTCGGCCTTCGCGATCTATGGCAGCTTTGCCGTGCTCGAGGCAAGATTGCGACAGACGACGTGGCAGAAGCTGACAATTCTCATATTGGGGTTTCTGTTTGCCGCCGGGATTGCGATTTCGCGCGTACTCATCGGCGCCCATACCACGCAGGAAGTCCTCCTGGGCACATTCGTCGGCCTCACGGCTCCGATTTTCATCTTCTGGAAAATAAAAACACCGAGCCGAACTACAATCGCGAGTCCCCTGCTCCTGGCGCTCGCGCTGCCAATTGTCCTGCTCGTGCTCCTGAATGGACGCACGCTTCCCATCGAAGACCATATTCTGGCCATCGCGCTGACGATTACGCGAAGCTTGGGCGTATGCCTCTAGGAGAGGCCGCTTAGACAATAATTTCAGGAAAAGTCTGGCAATGGTGGGCGTGACAGGGATTGAACCTGTGACCCCTTCGATGTCAACGAAGTGCTCTCCCGCTGAGCTACACGCCCATTGCCATGCGGAAGCCGGGAGAATTTCCCGACCGGAGGAGGACCGTATAACGGGGTTGTGACTTAAAGACAAGAAGAAGAAAGCAGGATCGACGGGAGTTTTCCACCAATCCTGCCCAAAGGCGTCAGGCAGCCATCAGACGGTCTACTTCACCAACCAGATCGCGCAGATGGAAGGGCTTTGAAAGCACCTTGGCCTCCTTCGGCGCATCTGTCTCGGGATTGAGCGCTACGGCGGCAAATCCCGTAATGAACATGATTTTCATCGTCGGATCGATCTCGGCCGCGCGGCGGGCTAGCTCAATACCGTCCATTTCCGGCATGACGATGTCGGTGAGCAAAATATCAAAGATGTCATTCTTCAGGCAGCTATGGGCCTGCTCACCACTGCCGAACGATTCGACCTCATGCCCCGCATTTTCGAGTGCTTTCGCGAGAAAGCGACGCATCGAGTCATCGTCTTCGGCCAATAGAATCCGCGCCATTTATTTGCCCACCCTTAGGAAGTCTAGCTATCACCGTCAGCACGAAACTCGGCTGAAATGCCCGCAATCAAACTAAATTTAATAGGTAAATGGCCAGTAAAGGCAAAATTACTATTTTTTGTCGTTCCCTTAACTATGGCACCTCTGCCACGCCTATCCAGCCTAAACCATCCACATACCGGTCCGCATATCGCCCGTCGCGATCTGACATGATAGACTAATTGTTGGCTTCGGGCACTCAGCCCGGCCCCGTCGCAAATCGCGGCAATTCGGCGGACCCCCCCTCTGATGGACCTCATTTCTCGTCACAGATCAAAACCTTCAACGCCAACCGAAGACGGTGTGCAGGATCTCGACGAAGAGGCAGCCCTTTACGAGCGCCCGATCTCAATTGACCGTCCAATCCGCCAGAAACTGCCCTTTGTCTTTTCTTCGCCCCACAGCGGACGCATCTACCCGAAGTCATTCATCAAGGGCTCAAACCTCGATGCGACGACACTGAGACGCTCGGAAGACTGCTTTGTCGAAGAAATCTTCTCAGGCGTCGTGCAACTGGGCGCACCTCTGATTCACGCGCATTTCCCCCGCGCCTATCTGGACGCTAACCGCGAGCCCTATGAGCTCGATCCGGCAATGTTCGCCGATCCCCTGCCGCCACATGTCAACACACGTTCGCTACGCGTCGCTGGTGGGCTTGGCACCATCGCCCGCGTCGTCGCCGATGCCACCGAAATCTACCGTGAGCCCCTGGCATTCGCCGAGGCGGAGCGCCGCATCAGGCTGCTCTACATGCCTTTTCACGATGCCCTGCGCGATCTGCTGGAAGAAACACATCGGATTTTCGGCGGCGCATTGCTGATCGACTGCCATTCCATGCCCTCGATCGCAGGACCGTCCGACAACGACATGGGTACCGACCGTCCCGACATTATTCTGGGCGATCGATATGGAACGGCCTGCGCCAGCGAAATCACACAAGAAGCGGAACGCATCCTGAAAGATCTCGGTTATAGCGCGACCCGCAACAATCCTTATGCCGGCGGCTTCAACACCGAACATTATGGACGCCCGAACCGTGGCCTCCATGCGCTGCAGATCGAGATCAATCGTAGCCTCTATATGAACGAATCCAGGCTCCAGCGCGGACCGGGCCTGAAGAAGCTCCGCAGCGATATGTCGAAATTCGCCACCGAACTGGCAAAGCTCGACATTGCAGGCCTGAGCAATAGCGCACGCGGCGCCGCTTTCTAGCTGCCCTAACCGCCACACCGATAGACTTATTGAACTGGCAGGCTTGTCGCCAAAAAAAGGGGCCCCGGCGAACCGGGGCCCAAGTTTAGGGAGGAAACGCCCAAGAAGGGCTACGGCGTCAGGAGTAAACTCAACCGATGCCGCAATGCAAAATATACATTGCACCGCACAAAAAACAAGCGGCATTTGCAAAATAATTTCTGGAAACCCTGAAGAAATCCTCCAAAAACTGGCAAAAATGGGGAAAGGGCAACAGCTTCAAGCGATTAGGTGCAGCGCAGCGAAAATATACCGCATCGGTTTCCTTTCGACCGAATACGAAAAGTCGCAGCAAAGCTTCCTTAAGACCCCGTCAGGCATAATGTTCCCGCATCGACGCCCCATGGTGCGGTGGAGACGGGCCTTAAGGAAGAGACATGTCGGCATTACGGCAAATTCAGACAATTCGGGCATCAAGCAGCCAGGGCAATTGCGCTGTTTTGGCTGCCTGCCTGACCTTTGCGCTGGGAATGTGCCTTGCGCTTCCAACTGCCGCCTTCGCCCAAGCCGGTACCCAATCCTCAGACCCGACCTGGTCCATCTGCGAGCGCGCCACTGTGTCAGCCGAAATGGCCCAGCGCCTGCCAAGAGCCGTCCTTTTTTCCGTCTCAATGGTAGAATCCGGACGTTTCAACAAGGAAACGCGCAAAACGCGCCCCTGGCCCTGGACGATCAATGCCGAAGGCCAGTCCTATTATTTCGACAGCAAGAGCGATGCCGTTGCCGCAGTGCGCCATCTGCTGAAGGAAGGTATTCGAAGCATCGACGTCGGCTGCATGCAGATCAACCTCCGCTATCACCCCAATGCCTTCAGGAATCTCGAGACGGCATTCGATCCGGCAACCAATGTCGCCTATAGCGCCGAATTTCTAAAGACGCTCTACGCCCGCACGAAGTCTTGGCCCGACGCCATCGCCGCCTATCACTCGCAGTCGAAGACACGCAGCCAGCCCTATTTCGCGCGCGTCATCAATGTCTGGACCGATCAGCACGCCCGCATCGCAAAACTCGCCCATGTGCTGAAGGAACAGACGAAGGCGCAGGTCACTGCGCAATTGCGTCAGGGCCAGGAAGAAGACACCTCAATCGCCACCGACGTACGCCCTGCGCCGAAAGTCCTGGTGACAGATGACGTCAGCAACGTGCGCGAAGCGGCTGGCGGATCGATTGGCTTACGCCTTTCGATTGCCGACAATGAATTTGCGACCGCAGACACCAGCTCCTATCGCCCGGCCCCGCGCGTTCTGCCCGATGACAACCAGAGTGTCGCCGGCATCAAAGCCAAGCCGACGATTCTCGCCGACGCTTCTCCCGGCGCCTGAACCTTCAACGCTTCCAGTCCTGAGGCACGACCAGACGTAGCATCTGCCTTCCCTGCTCGATAACGAGTGGCAAATGCCCACGATGATCATCTCCATCAATTTCAACACAGACAGCAGCATTTTCCTGCACCTCAATGCGTCGCGCTGACAGAACCTCCACGTCGGACAGTCGCTCGACCCGACCCAGTCCCAGAGCAATCAGATAACGCACCAGCGCAAAGCGGCTGCCTTTCTGAAACAGGAAAAGCGTGAGCCCGGGCATCGCAAAATCGCCCTTGCGCGACAGCACGTAAGGCCCCGCAAAATAGCGCCCGTTGAGAACAACCGCCCATTGCGCCCGTTTCTCACGTCCGTCCACGACAAGACGAATATCGGCGCCCGGCCCACGCCACCAGACCTTCAACCCCGACCAGATCACGCCGCCCTTGCCAAAACGCCGCTTGAGCGCCGGATTGACCCCGCGAATAACCGCACCATCAAAGCCGATCCCGATCATCAGAAGAAAGAGCTGGTCGTCGACAAGCCCTGTACCGACAAGCCGTGCAGGCCCCGCCAGCAACATATTGGCGACCTCATCGCCACGCGGACGCAATCCCAGTTCAATCGCAAGAACATTGGCCGTACCAAGGGGAATAATGCCCAGCGGAACGCTCTGGCCCTTCAGCCCGCGTGCCACCTCATTGATGGTGCCGTCACCACCCGCCGCGACAATGACATCGGCTTCGCCTCTTAGTGCCGCACGCTGCGCGAGCCTTGTCGCATCGCCCGGTCCCGATGTTTCCTCGACCGTCACCACGACGCCCGACCGATCCAGCCGCGCGGTCACATCACGCAACAGACTTCTGTTCCGCGCCCCGGCAACAGGATTGAGAATGATATGAACCGAACGACGCAATGCCACGAGGGAACTCCGTATGCTGTCTTAAAAACGTCATCAGACCGTCACGATAGTTTGACCACATGCTGCCTATATGGCGACAGGAAGATCAGGTGCTACCGCTTATAGCGTCATTCGTTCCGAACAGCGAGCGGGGCCACTTGATCCGTTAACGTATGATCGTTGAGGCCATGACGACACTTCAGGACACGCTTTCGCAGTTCACCACCGACACGCCATCCAACGAAACACTCACGCCCGCTTTACCCCAGGAAGACACGCGCGTCCCCACAAAGCGCGACAGGGCGCGCTTCCGTTCGCGTCGCTCCTCCCTCGACGAACGTCTGATCGGACCGCGTCCCAAGCACCGCAAAAAGCACCGCACCCTCTTTCTCTCGGACATCCACCTCGGCACACCGGGATGCAAGGCTGAGCTGCTGCTCGACTTCCTGCGCAACAACGACGCCGAAACCATCTATCTCGTCGGCGACATCATTGATGGTTGGCGCCTGAAGCGTTCCTGGTACTGGTCGGCGGGACACAATGCTGTGGTTCAGGAAATCCTGCGCAAGGCGCGTAAAGGCGCCAATGTCATCTATGTGCCAGGCAACCATGACGAGGCCCTGCGCGACTACACCGGCCTCAACTTCGGCGGTGTAGATGTCATCAACGAAACCATTCACGAAACGGCTGACGGACGGCGCTTTCTCGTCATCCACGGCGACCAGTTCGACGGCGTCGTCAAATATGCCAAATGGCTCGCCCATCTCGGCGACCGCGCCTATGAACTGGCGCTCTGGCTCAATAACTGGCTGCACGATATCCGCCGCGCCATGGGCTTGAGCTACTGGTCACTGTCATCCTGGCTGAAACACAAGGTCAAGAATGCGGTTGAATTCATTTCGAGCTACGAAGTAGCGCTGGCCCGCGAAGCGCGCGAACGCGAAGTCGATGGCGTTATCTGCGGCCATATCCACCACGCCGAAATGCGCGACATCGACGGCGTCCTCTACTGCAACGATGGCGACTGGGTGGAAAGCTGCACAGCGCTCGCAGAAGATGAAACCGGCCAGTTCAGCATAATCACCTGGCGTCAGTTCTCCTGGGAACGCGAAGAATACGTCGCACCCATCGAGGTCGAAACCGACGATGATCAAATCGAAAGCGCGGCCACCGAATCCAGCGTATTGAGCGCCGCATGATTTTCAGTCGCAAAACCTATCAGGTCGCCGATCCCGCACTGGGCCGCGCCGAACAGAGCCTGCGCATCGTCATCGTCTCGGATGCCGCCGAACCACAGGTCAATGGCGTCGTACGCACGCTTGGCAAACTCAAGCAACAGCTGATCGAAATGGGCCATGAAGTCATTTCGATCACGCCGGATCAATTCAACACGATCCCTATGCCGAGCTATCCCGAAATCAGGCTGGCGCTCTTTCCGGGGCGCCGTCTCGCTCGAATGATCGAAGCGGCAAACCCGAACGCCATTCATATCGCCACCGAAGGCCCTCTGGGGCTCGCGGCACGGCGCTACTGCATTCGTCGTGGCCTGCCCTTCTCGACCTCTTTCCATACGCGCTTCGGCGAATATCTTTATGCTCGCACCGGCTTTCCCCTCGCATGGTCCTATGCCTTCCTGCGCTGGTTCCACCGCCGGGCCTCCACCATCATGGTGGCAACGAAGTCGCTTCAGCGCGAACTCGAAGAGCGCGGCTTCGGCACGCCGTCGATCTGGTCGCGCGGCGTGGACATCGACCTCTTTCACCCGCGCCCCGAACTGCAGGGAACACATCCGGCGGGCCTCGAGCGTCCGGTCTATCTTTATGTCGGACGCGTAGCGGTCGAAAAGAACATCGACGCCTTCCTCGACTGCGAACTGACGGGCAGCAAAATAGTGGTTGGCGACGGTCCGCGTCTCGAACACCTGAAGAAGCACCACCCTGAAGCCCATTTTGCAGGCGCATTATTCGGCGAAGAACTCGCAAAGGCCTATGCGGCCGCCGATTGCTTCGTTTTCCCGAGCAAGACGGACACATTCGGCCTCGTATTGATCGAGGCTCTGGCTTCGGGCACGCCTGTTGCCGCCTATCCGGTGCAAGGGCCCCTGGATGTCATTGGCGATGCCCCTGCGGGCGTTCTTGATCAAAATCTCGAAAAGGCGGCAAGGCAGGCCGTTAATATCCCCCGCGAAACCGCCCGCGACTATGCGCTCGGCTTCACCTGGGAAGCCTGCACGCGCCAATTTCTGAACAATCTGGCGCTCGAACCGGCTAAACCCGCAACCCACGCCGACACCAAAGCGGCAGCATCAGTGGCGACGATGTGACGCGAACCCGAGACAATCGGGGTAGATTTACCCCGTTTCGTCCCAAACCCTGTTGCACAAAAGACCCCATTAACCCTCCGCAGGCCCCCATATCGTCCGGAACCACCCTGTCAAACGCCCACAAGCCAAGGCAAGGCTTGTGGAAAGCCCGCTCCCCGATATATAAGGCCCGCAGATTTGGCCGCTTTCGCGCGTGATTTCCCGCGCTGCAGGCCCACATGACCCCGGCGGAAAATATGTCACTTCGTAATATCGCGATCATCGCCCATGTTGACCATGGGAAAACGACCCTTGTTGACCAACTCCTGCGCCAATCCGGCACGTTCCGTGAGAACCAGCAGGTGGCGGAACGCGTCATGGACTCCAACGATCTGGAGCGTGAACGCGGCATCACCATTCTGGCGAAGCCCACCAGCGTCGACTGGGTGGACGAAAACGGCGTTCATACACGCATCAACATCATCGACACGCCCGGCCACGCCGACTTCGGTGGTGAAGTCGAGCGTATCCTTTCGATGGTCGATGGCGTGGTCCTTCTGGTGGACGCCGCCGAAGGCCCGATGCCTCAGACGAAGTTCGTGACCTCCAAGGCGCTGGCGCTCGGCCTGCGTCCCATCGTGCTCGTCAACAAGGTGGACCGTCCCGACGGCCGTCCCGACGAAGTTCACATCGAAGCCTTCGACCTTTTCGCAGCCCTTGGCGCGACGGACGAGCAGCTCGACTTCCCCTGCATCTTTGCCGCCGCCCGTCAGGGTTGGGCCTGCGAAGACCTCAACGCGCCCGACGCCAAGGACAATGGCCTGAAGGTCCTGTTCAACAAGATCGTCTCCTATTTCGACGAACCGACGGCGTTGAACGACGGTTCGCAGGACGAGCCCTTCGCAATGCTGGTCACCACAATCGAAAACGATCCCTACCTGGGCCGTATTCTGACCGGCAAGATTGAAAAGGGCGTCGCTCGCACCAATACTGCCGTACAGGTCCTGCGCAAGGACTCCGGTGTGGTCGAAAAGGGGCGCATCAGCAAGGTGCTCGCCTATCGCGGTATCCAGCGCATCCCCGTGGACGAAGCAAAGGCCGGTGACATCATTGCCATTGCCGGTCTGACACAGGGCACTGTCGCCGATACGATTTGCGATGCGTCCGTCACGGAGCCCTTGAAAGCGCTCCCCATCGATCCGCCAACTCTTTCAATCACCGTTTCGATCAATGACAGCCCGCTGGCTGGTCGAGAAGGCTCCAAGGTACAGTCTCGCGTTATCCGTGACCGCCTAATGCGCGAAGCCGAAAGCAATGTCGCCATCCGCGTTTCCGACAGCGAACAGGGCGATGCCTTCGACGTGGCGGGCCGTGGCGAACTGCAGCTCGGCGTTCTCATCGAAACCATGCGCCGCGACGGCTTCGAACTCGGTATCTCGCGTCCGCGCGTGCTCTTCACGGAAGACGAAAACGGCAAGCGCCTGGAACCCATCGAAGAAGCCACCATCGACGTGGACGACGAATTCTCAGGTGTCGTCATCGAGAAAATGGCAGCCCGCAAAGGCGAATTGGTCGACATGCGCCCGACGGGCGCCGGCAAGACCCGCATCATCTTCCATTGCCCCTCGCGCGGCCTCATCGGCTATCACGGCGAATTCCTGACCGACACGCGCGGCACAGGCGTCATGAACCGCCTCTTCAAGGCCTATGAGCCCTTCCGTGGCGAAATCGAAGGTCGTCGCAACGGCGTCCTCATCTCGACGGCTGACGGCGAAGCAGTACCCTATGGCCTCTGGTACATCGAGGAACGCGGCACGCTCTTCATCGGTGCCGGCGAAAAGGTCTACAAGGGCATGATCATCGGCGAGAATGCCCGTCCCGACGATCTCGAAGTCAACCCCATGCGCGCCAAGCAGTTGACGAACATTCGTACCACGTCGAAAGACGAAGCCGTGCGCCTGACGCCGCCCCGCCCGCTAACGCTGGAACAGGCGATCGCCTATATCGGCCCAGACGAGCTCGTCGAAGTGACGCCGCAATCGATCCGCCTGCGCAAGCGCTACCTCGATCCAAACGACCGCAAGAAGTACGCACGTATGATGGCCGAAGGCGCCTGATCGTCCGATAGACAAAAACAGCAATGGCCGCGCATGACGCGGCCATTTCTTTTAGGGCCCTGTTGTCTCTCCCCTCCCACAATGCCAATCTGCTCTTCAAATTGCAGGGAGAGAGACATGCCGTGGAACGAACAGTGGTTGGGACAGGTCAAAGAAGAAATTATCGAGCCCGAACTGCCAATTATCGACCCGCACCATCACCTTTGGGACTTTCCGGGCTCCCGCTATATGCTCGATGAACTCGACGCCGATACCGATACCGGTCACAACGTGCGGGCCACGGTCTTCGTCGAATGTACGGCCATGTACAGGGCCGACGGACCCGAACATCTAAGGCCCGTGGGGGAAACAGAATTCGTCAATGGCATTGCTGCTCAATCTGCCAGCGGCCTCTATGGCGAAATGCGCGCCTGTAAGGGCATCGTCGGCTTTGCCGATCTGGCCTTGGGTGAAGACGTCGATGAAGTGCTCGAATCTCATATCATGGCCTCCCCTGACCGCTTCCGCGGCATCCGTCACGCCACCGCCTTCGACGACAGCGACGAAGTTCGCCCTTCGCATACCAATCCGCCCAAAGGCCTGATGATGACGGATCAGTTTCGCGAGGGCTTTGCGCGGCTTTCGACCTATGGCTTGAGCTTCGACGCCTGGCTCTTCCACCACCAGATCCCGGAACTGACGTCACTTGCCCGCGTCTTCCCCGAGACAACGATTATCCTCGATCATTTCGGCGGACCGCTTGGCATTGGGCCACATGAAGGCCGCCGCGCTGAAATCTTCGCCAAATGGATGGAAGATATCGTCGAGCTTTCCCACTGCGAGAATGTCGTCGCCAAAATCGGCGGCATCAACATGGCGATTAACGGCTTCGACTGGCACAAGCGCGACCTGCCACCGACCTCCGACGAACTCGTCGCGGCCACACAGGACTACTACCTCCATACGATTGATGCCTTCGGCCCCAATCGCTGCATGTTCGAAAGCAACTT
>Ga0098044_1001525_pt1 | contig 12156 bp, 8 predicted proteins | sample 10_taG_FD_75053 | JGI IMG/M metagenome (GOLD analysis project Ga0098044, IMG submission 75053) | Marine viral communities from the Subarctic Pacific Ocean - 10_ETSP_OMZ_AT15264 metaG | ecosystem: Environmental > Aquatic > Marine > Oceanic | place: Pacific Ocean | collected 2015-01-16 | reverse complement strand
GAAGCTAGTACTGTAGCCGGAATTACTCAAGCACTGGTTACGCCACTTCATGAGAAATTTGAGGCTCTTTAAGCGCAAAATCAGCAGTTGCAGGGTTATTTGGGTACACTACAATCAACTTCTCAACAGCAGGCTGAAGGACAGGCTCAACAAGAGCTTGATGAAGCAATTTCAACATTTGGAGAGGCGGACTTACGGGATAATTGGGATGCTGTGAAAGCCCTTAGAGGTCAGTTGAATACTCGCACTGGACAGGGATATACAGTTAGCGAAGCACTCGCAATTGTTAGCCCTGCCGCAGCAGAGAAATCAACTCAGCTTAGGGAATCCGGACAGCAGGCCAAACAGAATGCTCAAAATCGTCAACGACCTTCTCCAGCTGCACAACCTCCGGCGGCAGGATCAGCTCCACCTCTTGATGAGGCTGGACTAACTGCCGAACTTCAGAATTTAGGATTTGAATAAGGTTAATTATTATGGCACCAACGTCTACTACAGAGACTTGGGACAATGCGTGGACGAGCACTATGCGAGTCAAGCGCAAAAGACTCACCGATACGATTTTTGATGAGTATCCCTTTCTAGCCTGGCTTCGCGCCAATGCCCTTGAGACCGAGGGTGGAGGTAAGGAAATCCAGGAAGATGTGATGTATGGTAAGAATACAGGTGGTTGGTTCAACGGATACGACGAGGTGAATACGGACGCAGTGGATGGTATCACTGCGGCTTTCTTCCCCTGGCGGTATCTGGCTGTACCTATTACGATCTCCATGACGGAAGAAATGGAAAATCGTACCACTGACAAGGCCATTAAGATGCTTGAGGCCAAGACTAAGCAGTCCATGATGACGATCCGCGATACGATGAGTGCCGCGATCTTCTCTGCTCAGTCAGGTCAGGCTATTCTTGGTCTACAGGATCTCGTTGCAGATACTCCGACTTCCGGAACTGTTGGCGGAATCAACCGTGCGAACGAAACTTGGTGGAGAAACATCTCTGATGCCACTTCTACCAACGTGGATAATGCTACCGGCAGTATTTACGATGGCGTGTCTCGTATGGGTACTTTGTGGAATAATTGCTCTGAAGGCAATACCACGCCTAAGGGCATCGTTACGACGCTCACGGTTTTTGGTGACCTCGAGGCAGTTTTTGAGTCGTCGGGCTATGCGCGACTAACGAGTGGCAGTGGTACTGCGAAGGTTGATGCAAGTACGGTCAACTTCCGCGGCGCCAATGTGTTCTACGATCGTGATTGTCCTAGTCAGCATATGTACATGATCAATCCGAACACGATGAAGTTGAAGATTCAGAAGGGCCTTAACTTCGCTAAGACTCCGTTTAAGGAGCCGCACAATCAGTTCGCGAAGGTAGCATTTATTGTTGTTGGTGCTCAGCTGACCATCAACAATCCTCGTCGGAATGGTGTTGCAACTACTCTGACCTAATGGCGGCTGACCCCGCTTGTAATCTCGGTTGATCCCGAGGAAAGGATGTTACGATGTCTCTCGTAAACCACAATTTCGTCAGCAATAAGATTTCTCAGGCTGCTAATGTAACTGGCAACAAGGCTTCTCAGGGAATTTATGAGGAGTCTTCTACTGCAAAGCATCGCATTGGTGAGAAGATCGAGTTGGCGGATGGACGTTGTTTTCGGTATGGTCAGACAGGTGCAGCTATTGGTGCAGGACTTCTAGTCTCGCAGGATGTTTCTGCGACTTGTTTGGCTGAAACTGATGATGTGATCATTGCGGCTGCAGGTGATTTTTCTATCTCTGCAGGATCAAAAGCCTTTCAGGCTACCCTCTCTGGTGTATCAAAGAACCAGTATGCTGGTGGTTTGATTGCGCTTACAGATGATGCTGGCGAAGGTCATCAGTATCGCATTGAGTCGAATAGTGCAACTGATTATACGACTTCTGGCAAGGTTGATTTTCACTTGTATGATGGTCTGGTAGTCGCGGTTACCACTTCTTCGGATATCGCGATTACCGGCAATCTGTGGACAGAGCTAGTTGGAGCTACCGCGGCTACTGATTATATGGTATCGGGTGTAACTCCGATTGCATTCACAGATGCTTATTATGGTTGGTTCCAGACAGCGGGTATCGCTACGTCGATTGCTGACGGCACAATTGCTATCGGTGATCAGCTTACGCTCTCTGATGGCGTTGCTGGTGCAGTTCAGTTGCAGGATGCATACACTGAACCTGCAGTTGGCTATGCTGTCTTTGCTCCTGATAACACTGGTCATGTCCAGTGGATGATTCAGGGTCTGGTAGCCTAGTTATCTGGGGAGAGGGTGGGAAGTGAAAATTTTCTGCTCTCTCCTCATTCACAAATTAAAGGATAGTCGATGAACGCTAAATCCATGGGACACGAGTTGCCTGAAACTCCAAAGGCTGCTCCTCCCGCACAGGTTAAAGTTGATGTTCCTGCTACACCTGTAGCTGGTGGCGAGAAACCTGTGACTGCACGAGATCTGGCTAAGCTGCTGATGACGGCAGATGAAACCACAAAAAATGCCATTGCTAAAGCCCTTAAAATTCCTGGGATTCGTAAGAAAACTCCGAAAGCAAGTAGAAATAGAAACCATTTAGAAACTATGCGATCTGAAGGTGAAGCTGTACATGCGGCAGAGAATTTTTTGCCTGTACCCCCAGAAGGTATTATGGAACGGGGTGATGAGGCAGTTGCTGCATGGCACGCTGCATGGCAAGAAGGAAAAACTTTTTCATCTTCCTCTATGGATATTGACGAGGACCTTGAGTCAATTGCACTTTTAGCGTCCGAATAGGAGCACTACCGTGACACCCACAGACATCATGACTATTGCATTAAGACGAGCAGGGTTGACTATCGCTAGTACAGCCTTTACTGACAATGCTCGTGATTATATGAATATTCAGATGGCTGAGATTGGTGCCAGTACAGAGTGGCAGTGGTCTGAGACTGAAGCAAGCATTACGACAACTAGTGGAACAAAGACGTATTCGTTAGCGGCCGATGTTTATGCGCCGATTGGATTTCGAAATGTAACAAATAACATTACCATGGCAATACAAACTTCAACATGGCTTGATTCTGTAGATGCTGACCAATCAGACAGCGGTGATCCAGATACTGTTATTCCAATAGGACTTAATTCTACTACTGGATATTGGGAAGTTATGATGCATCCAACACCAAATGATTCAGCTACTACTATTACTTATCGTTATCATAAGGTTTTGCCGCTATTTACAGTTGATGGAGCTTCGTCTACTATTGCAGATTCTACGGATCTTGCTATTTATATGCCAGTGTGGGTTCAGCACGCACTTATTTACGGCGTGTCGCAGATGTATCATGCAGAAAAAGGCGACTACGAAGGCGAGGATCGAGAGCGCAGAAATAAAGATAATACGATTGATACAGCCCTAACAGTTGAAGGTCGTGCGTTTGCTAACCAACGAGTGCGGCTTGGCAGACCTTCCGATACTCTAGGTCGTTTCGAGTTCTATAATCCACCGGTGCTTAGCTAATGCCAATTCGAGCCGATCGTGTAACTTTTGGTCCGTGGAGAGGTGGGGTAGATTATTCGCGCCCAGCAATTGACCTCGAAGTGGATCAACTGTTTGAGATGCAGAATATGGATGTAGGTTTGTATGGTGAGTTATCTAAACGAAACGGTACAGCTAAACTTAATTCTTCGGATTTGAATTCTGCGGCAACTTGCACAGGTTTAGGTAAGCAACGTTTTTCAGCTTCGTCATCTGTTACATGGGGGTTTTTTGGCAATAAATTCTACGAAAACCTTGGAGGAACTCCTGCTGACCGTTCAGGATCAGCTACAATTACTGCTGGAGATGACAAAACCTGGATCGCAGCAAATTGTGGCGGAACTCTTTTGTCATGCAATGGAAACGGCAATGATCCTGCACTCTCGTGGGCTGCCTCTGGCGGAAATCAAGCGACTGCAGATGTTGATTCTCGATTTACTTCAGCAGGAACAGCCGCTTGGTTCGACAACAGAGCTTGGTTCGGAGACCTCTCCAGCGGTGAAGACCGCGTCTGGTATAGCAGCCAAACAGATATAACAACATGGGGAGCTAACGATTTTTATCAGTTTGACGAGCGCGTAGTTGCTCTTGTAGCTATGAAGAGTTTTCTCGCTGTACTTACTGAGAATGCTATTTGGGGACTTTTTCCAACAAATAATACTGATCAACCTTATAGTCGCCAAAGACGCGCAGATAGAGGTACAGTTGCTCGACGCTCGGTTGTAGTTAGCGAAGTCGGGCTTATGTACTTTATGCGAGAAGAAGGTATTTATCGGTGGGATGGCGCTAACCAACCAGAGAAAATTTCCCATGCATTAGATGGTGAACGGTATTGGGATACTGTAAGAAAATCACGTCTTAGTGAATCTCATGCAATTTATGTGCCCCACAAACGTCAAGTTCAGTTTGCTATTCCATATGGTGTAGCACAAACAGATATGAACCATGTGATGATCTGGAATGAGCAATTAGGTTCGTGGGCAGGTCCACATAATGGATTCACGAGAAACGCTTCTGCGTACTTCGATAATAAATTATATTATGGAGGATACGATGATGGTTTCGCATGGCAGCATGATACAGGAACTGTGGATGATACGGCAGCTATTAACGCGTATTTCCATACAGGTGCAACACCTCCACTTTCTGCGGCTGACAGCGTTAGGTGGCTTTATGCTCGCCATCAGTTTAATTCTGAGAATGAAAACTTAAATGTACTAGTGCAGCAACGTGGTCCTGGGATTCCTTCACGTGTCAATGAATTCGATGTAGGTGATCCTACTGACGCACTTGTTACAGAGTTTGTGATTGGTTCATCCACTATCCGGGGATCTGATTGGGGTTCGTTTATCGACACTGATCTCTATGGTTATGATCCATTCACTCAACTGAAGTATCTGAACGCAAATGCGTCAGAACCTTTTACTATACGGCGAGTTGATCTTATGTTTAAGCCTATTGGTAAAGAAACTCTGTATACAACTGGAGGAGTCTAATGGCTACGAGTTTCTCTACACAAGACAGAACTATAGCGAATCAAATTTTTGGCGGAGGCCGGGCTGCAAATGTCCGGCTTCAGCGGTTTGTAGGAGCAAAGGGACGAGATGCGGCTGTTCGTCTTCTTGGAGCAGCAAGAACTCCATTTGACGAAGTTGAGTTGGACAGACGATTAGGTCTTAGTACAGCTAATACTGCAGCTTTCCAAGCATCTGGAGGTGCAACACTTGCTCAGATTGAGGAAGAAAACCGAGCTAAACAGCTTGCTCAGCAACGTGAAACAGATCGCGCACACGGTGTAGGTGGGCCATTTGAAGGTCTAGGTTTAGATCCTGCGGTTATTACGCGGTTTAATTCATTGTTGGATGCTGGTCGATTTACACAAGAAAATGCAGTAGAAGAAGTAAGAGGTTTGATCGGTAGTGGTACTGTACCGATACATCAATTCTCCAAGATTGCTGATTTAGATTTTGGCTCTCTCAGAGATGCTGCAGCCACTCGGTATCGTGAACCTCGGGCAGTTGCAGAAGCTGCTTCAAGCGGCGTAGAACAGAACGACCGATTAGCTGAGTTGTCTAAGCAAATTGCAGATCTGACGGCAGCTAATACAGGTTTATCAGACCGAATTTCAAATATTGCTACTAGTGATACAACATCGAGGTTACCTTCTCCTCCTGCAACTGGTAATGTAGGGATTCGTACTGAGGATAGTAAGGCAATAGAGTCACTCAGTGAACAGGTTTCGCAGTTGGTTGCGGATCAAAAAGAAGGTTATTCTAACGAAGACATTCGGCGTGAACAGCAACGATTGGTAGCAGGGTTAGGTTCAGATGCTGAAACTGCAGGACGTAGTGCTCTCGAACAACTAAGAGTTCCTGCGTTCACAAGGAGCCCTCTTGAGGGTGCATTAGAGTCTAGGTTTTTAGATGATCTGGCTGATCCTACTCAACGAGATGTGGGGATTGGTTCAGTTGGTGGATTGCTTCAGGAGCAACTCCTTGCTCGACTCGGTGCGCCGTTTGAGGAAGATGCTATCCGTCAAGCAGCTCGCCAGCGTTTTAGTACTGACGCCGCAGGTGCCCGAGGCAATCTTGTAGCTGAACTATCTCGTCTCGGAGTTTTGCGAGGCGGGGGAAATACGATAGATAGTTTAGGCAGGTTTGATGCAGGTATTCAGCAAGGTCTTCTGGACATTGACGCAGAGACACAACGTCGTCGTGATGAAGACTTAGCAAGAGCTCAAGATTTTACAGGATTTGAAGCTGATTTAGGTTTAGAGAATCGTTTACTTAATGAGCGAGCTTTGGACTTAGCTCTTGGATTTGAACAGAGTCAGAGTGATCGAACACAGCGTCAGAGAGAGTTTGAATTTGGAGCTAATGAAGCTCGTTTGAATATGCAGCAAAGTGTGGCTGACCGTACGTTAGCTAGATTGCTTACTCAGACTGAACCGACACAACGCGAACAGTTCGAAGAAGGTGTCCGACAAGCTCAGATATCAGAGAACCTTGCACAAGGCAGCGCAAGTTTAGCTGAACTAGAAGCTGGTAGACGATATAGACTTGACCAGGCTGAGCAGAACAACCAGCTAGCTTTAGCTAAACGAGCTTTAGGTCTGCAACGGGATGAATTAGGTCAGAGTGCTTTACAGATTGCTAATCAACAGGCACAATTTGAGGCAGCGCAAGCTCAGCAGGCTGGCCAATTTACTTCTGCTAATGCACTTCAGAATAGGCAGTTTGATAAAGAATTAGCTCAACAGTTACTCATGTTTCAAGGTCAGCAAGGCCAGCAAGCTCTACAGTTCGGTAGGACAGCTACTTTAGCAGAACTCCAAGAAGCTAATCGAGCTGCTCAGTTTGGTAGTAGTCTTGAGGAAGAGCAAGCTGCACGGGCACAACAAGCATTACAATTCGGTAGATCAGCCAATTTAGCGGATCTTCAGACAGCTAATCAGGCCGAACAGTTCGCTCGTGAGCTGACTGTTAGGCAGGAACAGGCTGCAGCAGAACGAGCCTTGCAAGGACTACAGCTATCTCAGCAAGATAGACAGTTCCTTCAGGCTCAACAACAAGCATTTGGCTTGTCTACTCGCGACCTTGATATGCGTTCTACTGCACAAGCATTACAAAATCGTCAATTTGATGCTAATCTGGCCCAGCAACTTAGTATGTTCCAAGGTCAGCAGGGTCAGCAAGCTGCACAGTTTGGCGTAACAGCCGGGCAACAAGATACGGCACTTGCTCAGGCTCTTATGCAGATTCAGAATCAGAATCGTCAACAGACTCAGGCACAGCAACAGCAGAATAGACAGTTCGATCTAAGTCTTGGCGAACAAATTAGACAGTTTAATGCAGCACAGGGCCAACAAGCCTCACAATTCGGTCGTCAAGCTGAGTTTCAAGATATGCAGTTGGCGCAGCAGGCAACACAATTCGACCGTGATCTTCGCGTTATGCAGGAACAAAATGCCGCTCAGCGAGCTTTGCAGGGATTGCAGTTATCTCAGCAGGATAAACAATTCCTTCAGTCCCAGCAGCAAGCATTCGGTTTAGCTACTCGTGATCTTGATATGCGCTCTGCTGCCCAAGCCTTACAAAATGATCAGTTTACGAGGCAACTTGGACTTCAGAGATTTTCAGACCAAGAAAATAGAAACTTAAATCGTGATCAGATGCTTGCTCAGATGTTCGGAACAGGTACTGCGACATTTGGAGGCGAGGGACAACAGACACTTCAGGAGCGTCAATTTGCAGAAGATCTTCTTAATTCTAGGTTTAATAGAGATGTAGCAACTGCTGGGCTTACAGGTACGTTTGATGGCGAGAATACATTACAACAACGTTTAGCTATGGCTGAATTGTTAGGAGAGCTGCCAGGAGGCCAACGAACTATCACAGGCCAGCAGCTTGACTTTAACAGAAACCAATCTCAGGTTGATCAACTTCTCGCTCTGATGGGTATGGAAATCGCAGCAGGTGATGCAAATAATAGAGGTATTTCAGCTACTGTGCGTCCGTTGATTGAAGATCTTCTATTTAATATTCGACGACCGGCACAAAATCTTAATGCATTACCTACAGGTACAGCAACCTCTACAGATATTGAAGCCCAAAGACATCAACGTGCTTTAGAACTTGAAGAAATTGCTCGCGTAAACCGACGCCGGCAAGCTGAGGAAAGAGGAATCTAAGGAGATCTAATTATGACACAAGTTTTGCCTTGGTTAGCCGCAGTTAATGTAGGTTCAAGTTTGGTCTCTGATCTCTTAGGTAACCGAGATATAAAGAGATTTAACAAACAACAAAGAATAGCTCAAGAACGAGCTAATCTGATTAATGCGTTAGGTCAAGGAAGATTTAATTTTAGGGCACCTCAACAGGAATTTAGTCGCAGTGGACTTAGTGGCCTAGCATCTGGAATAGCTCGAGTTTCAGGTTTAGGGATGCAAGCTGCTCAACTACATCAGGGCCTTACAACACAAAGACTTCAACAAGAGAATCTTCAAGGTCAGCTTGATCAGCGCGCAGCTGACGTAGCAAGACAGCGTGGGGCCGATCAGAGTGGTGGTATTTTTGCAGGTTTGCGGAATACAGTTGCAGCTGATCCTATGTTTGGTGAAGGATCTGATGCACGTCTACTGCAAAATACTGTAGCTGGGCATAGATTTGTTCCTGAACCAGGAGATTTAGAGGGGCGTAATCTAGACGCATTTACGGCAGGCTTTAGATCCGATGTTGATAGACGTAGACAGCTTATATCCAATTTAGCGATTGATGAAGGTACTCGCGCAGATACTGCTTCGCAGGTAAAACGTCAACTAAGTCGTCAGGATACATTAGATAGGGAAGCAACGCGACGTAACAGAATTGCGGATTGGCAAGCAGAAGCTATGACTAGATCTACGCTGGACTGGCGACGGCATAGTATGGAACAAGATGAGTTGCGTACTCGAGCTGCACAAACCGGCGTACAATTAGACAATTTAAAACTTCGTCAAGAAATGAAAGCTCAAACTGATGCTGAGGTAGAGATAGCTAACTTTACGAACTCTGTTATTAATGGAATGAGTATACGTGAAGTCCCAGATACCGAAGTTCGTACTCGAGTTCTAGGTCAGTTAGCTGTGCTTAGACCTGATCTTATGCAGAAAGCTACTGAAACTGAGATGACTCCGGCGCAAATTGAATCATTTAGTAATATGGCAACAATGCGCGAGTCTCTTGGAAAACTTTTGTTTGCAGCTAGACGTGGACAGGTTTTGGATGAAGGCGGCACAGTAACACCAGGAGTCGAAATTGATAATGTCCGGCAGCTTTCTACGACGGTTGGTAAGTCCGGAATCTTTGATCCTGAAGTATATGAGGGATGGACTCAAAGCCTTCCAAGACTCTTTGGTGTAGGAGCTCATTCCACCGATGACCCAGTTTCTATTGATAGAATTACAACACGTAATGCTATACAAAGCGGTGTTAAATCAGTGCAATCTGCCATCGCGAGAATGCAAGGTAATATCGGAAACTTGAGTGATGTGGATATTGCAAATATTGAAGTACAGTTGCCTGATGTTGATGCAACATATGCCGCTCCCGAAGTGAATAAACTTGAAATGCTAGTAGATAACATGGACGCCAAATTTGATGCATATTATGCAAGTTTACGAAGCCAAAATATTGCCGTACCTACAACAGGAAATCCAGATTTAGATGCTCGACTTGAAAAGCAGTATCAAAGTGTTGAGCGTATTCTTGAGGAAAATATTGGAAGTGGGGCTTCTGCACCTGTACCTGTATACGATCCACGGCGTGACGCAGAAAGAAGTAATCAAATTGATCCTTTGATGGGTACAAGTTTGAGTGATCGTCAGCGTGCTCGGGGATTTTTAGGTACTCAAGCTGATGATCCTAGTACTACTGGAATTATTAGCGGGCTAGGTAATCGTCAGCAGGCACCGCAAATAGATAGTTTATATAATGCTATTGTAAGTCAAGAGTCGTCAAATGATTATACTGCTATTAATCCAGATACAGGTGCTATTGGATTAGGTCAAGTACTGAAGTCAAATATTCCTGATTGGTCAAGGCAAATTTTAGGTCGAGAAATAACGCCAAAACAATTTGCAGCTGATCCGCAGATTCAAGAAACTATTATTCGAGGAATGCTTGAACGGTTCTATACCGAAGAACTACAACACGCGAATGGTGATCCTAACGAAGCTATCAGACGCGTAGCTGCCAAATGGTATAGTGGTCGGGCAAATTTATTTAATGATACTCGGCCTCAAGGAGATGGGCGTTATCCATCTATTTATGACTATAGTAACTCTATTCTTAATCGTGTGTTAGGAGGGTATCGCTAATGACCAATCTTAGTAACTTACCTCCGGTGATAGTTCATTCACGTATTTTATCTATGACAGACGAAGATTTACGAAGTTTGTCTGGACAAGATTCAGTGCTAGCTTTAGAAATTTTAAGAGCCCATAAACATCAATATACACAATCTATGTCGACTGATCATAGTCTTAGTAATATTCTTAATAATGTACATAGAGATGCTAGCGGCAAAACAAATTATAATAGAACTTTATCCTTAACTGATAATATTGGAAACTGGCTCGGAAACCTTCAGAAGGGGGCTGGTGGCATACTTCAGGGTATGTTTAGTCCTATTGATGCAGCTCAAGGTGCAGCCTCTTTGGTGACTGGAGGTTTAGGCCATTTACAAGAGCGGATAGAAGATACAGGTTTTATGCCTCCGCGAGAGCCTACGAATGATCCTGAGTTTGAAGCTCGCAGAAGATTAAACCAACAAGCTGCTTCGGGAATGGGCCAGCAAATTAGTGATTTAGGGGATTCGTTAGCTACTAATCCTGGAGGTGTACTTTTTCGTAATCCCGCAGAAATTGCAACACTTTTGGCCCCTCCTGCTAAGTTAGCTGGTCTAGGAAGAACTCATCCTGCAGTAAATGCTGCTCTTGCAGCTGCAGATTTTCCAATAACTGGACTAAAACTTGGCAAAAAGGCTGTCACTAACGTTGCCGGACCTCTTATAGCTAAGGTAGCAGAAAGATCTGGTAAAGCATTATCTGGTGTGGGGCTTGAACGACAAGGCTTGATTCGACATATTGCAGAAACTCCAGCTGCGACAGCTACGCAACTAGAAAGAGCAACTCCAGCAGACCGACGTCTTATATCTGGATTAGGTATTGGAGGTCTTCAGGATGCAATGGGACGAGGAAAAGGTACGCTACCTCGAGGATTAAAGCCTGGTGAAATTCCTCCGTATATCGGCGAAGGCCCAACATTACAAGATGACATTATTAATAGTGTAGTTCAGACAAAAGAGATATTAAATGCTCAAGCAAATGCAGCAGAAGAGGCAGTTAAATTATTAAAAATTCAGCAAAAGAACCAACAGAAAACTGTATTTGAAGGGCCAACAGTGACTTCAACGCGAGATGTACCTCCAGGAACAGCTTCGCGTGGAACGCCTATTAGACCAGTTGAAGAAGTTCCAGGAAGCGCAGCTCCTATTGATCCGGGCACAACAATAATTCCAAGTCAGTATAGAACTTATCCAGAGGAAGTTGCTCCAAATCTCCAAGGACTTCCGCCAATTCGTAGTGATATTCCAGTTAGACCTTTGCCAGAACGTGCAGCTGAATTAGGTCCTCATCCAACAGGTGAGGCTTTATCCGCAGACAGATTGCTTAGAAAAGTTATTGTAGACGAACACGGTAATGTGGTACAACATGCTCAATCTGTAGGCTCGCCTGCATCAGGTGTTCCTGGCCAGGTTCAGCGACCTTTGGCTGGACGCGCTCCTGAGCAGCCTCGTACGGGTACTCCTGAAGCTCCTGAAGCTCCTGAGCCTATTCAGTTAGTTACAGATGAAACAATAAATACAGCTGTAGGAGAAGCAGGTCAACTTAGGCAACTATCAGATGCAGTAGATGGTATGCTTCCGTCTAATAATACAGATCAGTTATTGGCGATCCCAGCTGTAGTAGCACGATTAACGGAAAAGGGCAGCGAAGCTCACTTGAATAAAATAATGGAGGCTCAGAGTCGTACTGGAATTCCTGTATTACCTAGAGCGTTAGGGCACTCAGTTT
>Ga0098044_1001522_pt1 | contig 12169 bp, 11 predicted proteins | sample 10_taG_FD_75053 | JGI IMG/M metagenome (GOLD analysis project Ga0098044, IMG submission 75053) | Marine viral communities from the Subarctic Pacific Ocean - 10_ETSP_OMZ_AT15264 metaG | ecosystem: Environmental > Aquatic > Marine > Oceanic | place: Pacific Ocean | collected 2015-01-16 | reverse complement strand
TCGACCGACGACATGCGTTCCTTGATCGCACGTTCCATACGCAGCAGACCGACGCGATACTGATTTTCCATCAGCTCGCCGACCGAGCGCACACGACGGTTACCGAGGTTATCGATATCGTCGATTTCGCCCTTGCCGTCGCGCAGACCCACGAGGGTCTTGATGACGGCAATGATGTCTTCCGAACGCAGCACGCGAACCGTATCGTCAGCATCCAGATCAAGACGCATGTTCATCTTGACGCGACCGACAGCCGAGAGGTCGTAGCGTTCGGAATCGAAGAACAGCGAATTGAACAGAGCTTCAGCCGTTTCAGGCGTCGGCGGCTCGCCGGGACGCATGACACGGTAGATATCGATAAGCGCCTGTTCGCGATTGGTGCACTTGTCCACCGCCAGCGTGTTGCGGATGAAAGCACCCGTGTTCACATGGTCGATGTCGAGCGTCACGATGTCCTTGTGGCCCTGCTCGAGCAGGGTCGCGATCAGCTCTTCGGTGATTTCCTCGCCAGCTTCGGCAAAGATTTCGCCCGTCTGCATGTCGACGATTTCTTCGGCGAGATAACGACCGACGAGGTCGATGTCCTGCACGAGAAGTTCCTTGAGGCCATCTTCGGCGAGCTTGCGCGCGAGGCGCGGCGTCACCTTCTTGCCGGCTTCGACAACGACCTTGCCGCCCTTGGCGTCGATCAGATCACGCTCCGGCTTCACACCGCGATAGCGTTCGGCATCGAAAGGCACACGCCAGCCGTCTTTCGACTTCGTGTAGGCAACCTTGCCATAGAAGGTGCCGAGGATCGCTTCGCTGTCGAGACCCAGCGCATACATGAGCGTCGTCACCGGCAGCTTGCGGCGACGGTCGATACGCACATAGACGATATCCTTGGCATCGAATTCGAAATCGAGCCAGGAACCGCGATAGGGAATGACGCGAGCGGCGAAAAGCAGCTTGCCCGACGAATGGGTCTTGCCCTTGTCGTGATCGAAGAAGACGCCCGGCGAACGATGCATCTGCGAAACGATGACGCGCTCGGTGCCATTGATCACAAAGGTACCGTTCTCGGTCATAAACGGCAGATCGCCCATATAGACGTCCTGCTCCTTGATGTCCTTGACGGACTTCGCCTGCGTGTCTTCGTCAACTTCGAAGACGATCAGGCGCAACGTTACCTTGAGCGGCGCTGCGAAAGTCATTCCGCGCTGCTGGCACTCTTCAACGTCATACTTGGGCTGCTCGAATTCGTACTTCACGAATTCCAGCGTCGCGGTTTCCGAAAAATCACTGATCGGGAAAACGGACTTGAAAACGGACTGAAGACCCTGGTCGGGACGTCCGCCATTGGGCTCATCAACCTGAAGAAACTGGTCGTAGGAATATTTCTGAACTTCGATCAGGTTCGGCATCACCGCAATTGTGGGGATGCGGCCAAAGGACTTACGAACCCGTTTGCGACCAGTAAAGGACTGCGTCATATGTGCTCCTCGCAACGCTCTGCTTTAAAGAACGGCGGCCGGGACTTGATCAGGGGAACGAGCCGCCCGGTCTGGATGCTCGATCTGTAGTCTGTGACACCGGATGGTGTCTGATGGGGCGAGAGATGCTCCCGCCCCACCGGAACCGTAGTAAGTCGAATTACTTGAGTTCGACCTTGGCGCCAGCCTTTTCGAGCTGGGCCTTGAGCTTGTCGGCTTCTTCCTTGGAAGCGCCTTCCTTGACGGGCTTCGGAGCGCCTTCGACCAGGTCCTTGGCTTCCTTGAGGCCAAGACCCGTGATCGCACGGACTTCCTTGATCACTTCGATCTTCTTGTCGCCAGCGGCGGCGAGAACGACAGTGAATTCCGTCTGGGCTTCTTCAGCCGCACCACCGGCAGCAGCGCCACCAGCAGCAGCAACGGCAACCGGAGCAGCGGCGGAGACGCCCCACTTTTCTTCCAGAAGCTTCGACAGTTCAGCAGCCTCAAGGACCGTCAGGGCCGAAAGGTCTTCAACGATTTTTGCTAGATCAGCCATTTCTATATCTCTCTCAGGTTCAGTTGGTATCGGTTTGTCTTAACTACAGGTCTGAAGCTCAGGCAGCTTCGCCCTTGGTGGCATATGCGTTCAGCACACGTGCAAGCTGGCCGGCAGGCGCCGCCACGACACCCGCGATACGGGTGGCAGGCGTCTGGATCATGCCCACAATCTTTGCACGCAGTTCGTCGAGCGACGGCAGTTCAGCGAGTGTCTTGACCGCTGCCGTATCGAGAACCGTCTCGCCCATCGCGCCGCCCAGAACAACCAGCTTCGGGTTGGCCTTGGCAAACTCGACCGCAACCTTGGGGGCTGCAACCGGGTCTTGCGAATAAGCGATAGCCGTCGGCCCGGAGAAGAGGTCAGAGATCCCCTTCGCCTGGGTGCCGTCCAGAGCGAGCTTGGCAATCCGGTTCTTGGTAACCTTGAACTCGGCGCCAACCTTGGCCATACGCGAACGAAGATCTGTCATCTCCGTCACGCTCAGACCGCTGTAGTGGGCTACGACGACGACATTGGCGTCCGTAAAAACGCCTTTGAGGTGCGTCAAGAGCTCAGACTTTTCAGCTCTGTCCACTTGCTCTCTCCTAAAATGGTGAAATCAGACCCGACAAACGGGCATCCCTCACCTTTGGCATTTGCCGCTTCCGCCACCACGAGGCCACAAGCCTCGCGCCAGAAAAAGTCGGCGCTCACTTGCCTGTCGTCCCGGGTTCCAACCGATCCCATCGGCCCGAAGGCCAGTGAAACCGTTCAAACTCCCGTCTATTGCCGGCTGCCGTCTTTCGCTAGCAATTAAGCCTCGGCTCAAAACTCAAAGCCTCGGCGCCCACAGTCTCGGACAGGTAACAGACGATGGCGCAGCCACTCCGGTTCCTAACCGAAGCACCACGCTACCGTCTGGTCGAACCGTTCATGCCGCCCTTGAAGGCCTGAGCCCAAAGGGCGGCAAAAACGGAAACTCTTGTATCGTCGCCTTACTCGGCAGCGACGCTCTGCGTCTCAACCTTGACCCCAGGGCCCATGGTCGAGCTGATCGCAATCTTCTTGATGTAGGTGCCTTTGGCACCTGTCGGCTTGGCCTTCTGCACGGCATCGACCAGCGCGCGGATGTTGCCCGCCAGCTGCTCTTCCGTGAAGCTTGCCTTGCCAACGCCGGCCTGAACGATACCGGCCTTTTCAACGCGGAACTCGATCGAACCGCCCTTGGCGGCCTTCACGGCTTCAGCGACGTCAGGCGTCACCGTACCGACCTTCGGGTTCGGCATCAGACCACGCGGGCCGAGCACCTTACCCAGACGGCCGACGAGCGGCATCATGTCAGGTGTCGCAATGCAACGATCGAAGTCGATCTTGCCCGACTGCAGCGTTTCGGCGAGGTCTTCGGCACCGACAGCGTCGGCACCGGCGGCCAGAGCCTGCTCGGCCTTGTCGCCGCGCGCAAAGACGCAAACGCGAACCGTACGGCCCGAACCATTCGGCAGAGCCACAACGCCACGAACCATCTGGTCGGCATGACGCGGGTCAACGCCGAGCGCGATCGCAACTTCAACGGTTTCGTCGAACTTCGCTGTCGCACGTTCCTTGACGAGCTTCACTGCGTCATCGAGCGTGTAGAGCTTCTTGACGTCGATACCCTCACGGGCTTTTTCAATACGTTTTGCCATCTCTACTACTCCACAACCTCGAGGCCCATGGAACGAGCAGAGCCCGCAATGATCTTCGTCGCCTGATCGAGATCATTGGCGTTCAGATCAACCATTTTGGCTTCAGCAATTTCACGGCACTGCGACAGCGTCACCTTGCCCGCAACGGCGCCGGGCTTGCCGGGCGTCTTGGAACCGGAAGTGATCTTCGCAGCCTTCTTCAGATAATAGGACGCCGGGGGCGTCTTCATCTGGAACGTGAAGGAGCGGTCGGAGAAAGCGGTGATGACGACCGGGATCGGCATACCGGGTTCCATTTTCTGCGTTGCGGCGTTGAACGCCTTGCAGAATTCCATGATGTTCAAGCCGCGCTGACCCAGAGCCGGGCCAATGGGCGGGGACGGGTTAGCTTGGCCCGCCTTCACCTGCAACTTGATATAGCCTTCAATCTTCTTAGCCATTTCAATCCCCTACCGGACAATCCGGCGTTGATGGGTTAGTGGTCAACAGCATGCCCAAAAGGTCGGGCTGCCTCCCACACGCAAAACCACGTTCAGATCTTTTCGACCTGACCGTATTCGAGCTCGACCGGGGTGGCCCGGCCAAAAATCGACACGGCAACCTTGAGCCGCGCCTTTTCTTCGTCGACTTCCTCGACGAAACCATTGAACGAAGCGAACGGACCGTCCGCAACGCGCACCTGCTCGCCGATCTCGAAGGTGACGGAGGGCTTGGGCCGCTCCACGCCTTCCTGCACCTGATGCAGAATGCGATCGACTTCGCCCTGGCTGATCGGCTGCGGCTTGTTATCCGCGCCAAGGAAACCAGTGACCTTCGGCGTATTCTTGACGAGGTGATAGGCCTCGTCCGTCAAATCCATCTTCACCAGCACATAGCCGGGGAAGAACTTGCGTTCGGCGTTGATCTTGCGACCACGACGCAGTTCAACCACTTCTTCGGTCGGAACAAGCACTTCCTCGAACTGATCGGCAAGACCGTGGCTCTCCGCTTGTTCGCGGATCGAGTCAGCGACCTTCTTCTCGAAGTTCGAGTAGGCGTGAACGATGTACCAGCGTTTGGCCATAGGCCCCTCAGCTACCGATGCCCAGCACGAACGCAACACCCCGGCTCAGGGCGACGTCGGCCAGAAAGAAAAATACCGTCGCAAACGCCACCATGATGAACACCATGACGGTTGTGACAGCGGTCTCGTTGCGGGTCGGCCAGGTCACCTTGGAGGCTTCCGAACGAACCTGCTGAAAGAACTGTAGCGGATTGGTTTTCGCCATGATCTCTACCTTAGTCCTCTCGTCTCGTCTTGCCTGCCAGGTGCAGGTCTACCGTATTTACATGTCCGGGCATCAACGCCGCCCTGCGGTTGGCAGGAGTGGAGGGGCTCGAACCCCCAACCCCCGGTTTTGGAGACCGGTGCTCTACCAGTTGAGCTACACTCCTAATCCTGCCGATGCGCTAGTTACTTAATCACCTTCGAGACGACGCCGGCGCCGACGGTACGACCACCTTCACGGATAGCGAAGCGGAGCTTCTCTTCCATCGCGATCGGAGCGATCAGCGTCACGTTCATCTTGATGTTGTCGCCGGGCATGACCATTTCCGTGCCTTCGGGAAGCGTCACGACACCCGTCACGTCCGTCGTACGGAAGTAGAACTGCGGACGATAGTTCGTGAAGAACGGGGTATGACGACCGCCTTCTTCCTTCGTCAGGATGTAGGCTTCGGCCTCGAACACCGTGTGCGGCGTGATCGAACCGGGCTGGCAAAGAACCTGACCGCGTTCCACGTCTTCGCGCTTCGTGCCACGGAGCAGAACACCGACGTTGTCGCCAGCCTGGCCCTGATCGAGCAGCTTGCGGAACATTTCAACGCCCGTGCAGGTCGTCTTGACGGTGTCCTTGATGCCGACGATTTCGATTTCTTCGCCGACCTTCACGACGCCGCGTTCAACGCGACCCGTCACAACCGTACCGCGACCCGAGATCGAGAACACGTCTTCGATCGGCATCAGGAAGGGCTGGTCAACGGGACGTTCCGGCTGCGGGATGTAATCGTCGACGGCTTCCATGAGCTTCAGGATTGCGTCGTGACCGATTTCGCGGTTGGAATCTTCAAGCGCTGCGAGCGCCGAACCCTTCACGATCGGAATATCGTCGCCCGGGAAGTCGTAGGACGAAAGCAGTTCGCGGATTTCCATTTCGACGAGTTCCAGAAGTTCCGGATCGTCAACCTGGTCGACCTTGTTCATGAAGACGACGAGCGCGGGCACACCGACCTGACGGGCGAGCAGGATGTGCTCGCGGGTCTGCGGCATGGGGCCATCAGCAGCCGACACGACGAGGATCGCACCGTCCATCTGCGCGGCGCCCGTGATCATGTTCTTCACATAGTCGGCATGGCCGGGGCAGTCGACGTGCGCGTAGTGGCGCTTCTGGGTCTCGTATTCGACGTGCGCGGTCGAGATCGTGATGCCGCGGGCCTTTTCTTCAGGCGCCTTGTCGATCTGGTCGTAAGCCGAGAAGGTCGCACCGCCGGTTTCGGCGAGAACCTTGGTGATTGCAGCAGTCAGAGACGTCTTGCCGTGATCGACGTGACCGATCGTCCCGATGTTGCAATGCGGCTTTGTACGTTCAAACTTTTCCTTGGCCATCGGTGAAGTACCTCGTTTGGTCGAATAATCGATCTCTAAAGCGTCTCAATAACTTGCCCAGTTCCGGCGACGGTCTGGAGCGGGTGAAGGGAATCGAACCCTCGTCATCAGCTTGGAAGGCTGTTGCTCTACCATTGAGCTACACCCGCCTGACCGTAATTCCCTTCGTATCCTTCAACATCGAGCGTTAACGAGACCAGCCATCTGCAGCAGAGGTGGTGGAGGGGGTTGGATTCGAACCAACGTAGGCATAGCCAACGGATTTACAGTCCGTCCCCTTTAGCCACTCGGGCACCCCTCCGTGTCCGCTATAAATGTCCTGAAATCCCAATACGTTCGCTGCCGCCGACTGTGCTTCGCACACGGGCGGCTTTATTGAGCTTTGCCGCCGTGCTGTCAACTGAAATCCCGGTCTTAAAACGCATGAAACACCCCGCAGCGTCCTTAGCGGCTACAGGAACCAACCAAAGGCACTGTTGAGCAGGCGTTTACATAAGCCCGAAAGGCGCAATATAAGCAGGAGCATGAGCAAACGCAAGCCGTCCTCCGGCCACCAGCACCGTCCCGACACCTCTCCCCGTTCCCGCAAGGGCGACGGAGGACGCAGGTCCCCTCATGGCGCGCCAAAGGGCCACAAAGGCGGGGCGGATGAGAACTTTCTCTATGGATTTCATGCAGTTAGCGCCGCTCTGCTGAACCCCGAGCGCAAGATCTTGCGCATCATGCTGACCCGAAATGCTGAACATGAACTTGCCGAACAAGAAGTGAATCTGGATTCTCAAATATTTCCTTCTCCGGAAATCATGACCGGCGAAGAGATTGCCGCCGCCTTGCCCCCCGGCGCGGTGCACCAGGGAATCGCCCTCAAGGTCTCTGCCCTGCGCGATTTGTCACTGGACGAGGCTTGCGAAGATTCGCGAACTGTCGTGGTCCTGGACCAGGTCACCGACCCTCACAATTTCGGAGCGATTCTCCGATCCGCCGCTGTCTTTGGCGCTGGCGCGCTCATCGCCACCGACCGCAACAGCCCGCCGCTGGGCGGCGTCCTGGCCAAATCGGCCTCAGGGGCGCTGGAAAAGGTAAAGATCGCCAAGGTCACGAACCTCGCCCGGGCTCTGGATGAACTGAAGGATCTGGGCTTTGAAGTCATCGGCCTAGATGGCGAAGGCGAGGTCTCCCTGCCCGACTTCAAGACGGGGCCAAAGGTCGCTCTCGTCCTCGGGGCGGAGGGCGCAGGCCTCAGACGCCTCACCCGTGAGCATTGTGATGTCCTCGCCCGCCTGCCCGCCAGCGGTCCTATGCGCAGCCTCAACGTCTCCAACGCCGCCGCTGTCGCCCTGTATGAACTCGCTCGCCGAGCCTGATCAGAGACCGCCCTTGAGCAGATAAGGCGCCACGATTACACGCTTGAGCTTCCAGCCAAGGTTCCATTCAAGCAGATAGATTGTCTGCTCGTCGGGCGTCGAGAACTGCGAACCGATATCCATTCGAAAGACAAGAGGGCTACCGGCAAAGAAGGCGTAACGCACCTGCCCCATCGGATCAGAAATATCACCGCCATTCTGGGCCATCTCGGAAAGCATGGAAGGATTGATCTGGGAATTGACCGTTCGATCAATGATGGCAGCGCTAACGGCCTGGCTTAGAGCCTGCGCCCGCGGATCCGCATTGACGATCTTTGCCGTATAGGCGGCCTTGAGATCGTCGCGCACCCCTTCACGAACGGAATCCCAATCCACCATCGACGTCAGGGCAATCTTGTCGCCGCGCAAAAGCGCCGTCTGAAGATCGTAAATGGCCCAATAGGGCCATATCGTCCAAACCAGAACGAAGGCAAAAAGCCCGACAAGATAAGGCCCGAAACGACCGAGCCTCCCGGACAAAACACCATAGGCAAGGCCACCGGCTATCGCCGCAATAATCGCCGTCCCCAATAACCAGAAAACCAGACTTCCCAAACTCAACGCCTCCCCGACGCTCACTCTTGCCATACGTCCGGATCAAACACAGAGACGCAGCAGATGACGATCATCGCATCAAGATGCCCCCCCCCGAGTAATCAGACAAGGCTGCAAAAATAAAGACAACGTCCGGCACTCCCCCAAGAGGTCTCGGAAAGTTGGCATGCAACGGCTTTCTTTCGTTCAAGCCCCAACAAATCGAACACAAATGCACGCCTTCTCCCTTGGCCGTTACATTGACAATCATCAACCTGAATGCCTTCATAGGTATCGACGATTTACCGATTTGGCGCATCGACACGCCACCAGAAAGATCGCGAGCAGGGCAATGCCAACGCAACCCGATCCAATGCTACTGGCGCTCCGCCAAGCCCGCACCGCCCTCGACAATGGAAATATGCCCGTTGGCGCGACACTGGAGGTGGCGGGAAAGATCATCTCCCATACTCACAATCACATTATCTCCGATCAATCGTTCGTTGCTCACGCAGAAAACTCACTTCTGATTGCACATTCGAGACTTCTCTTTGAGGCACAAAGGCAACCGAGCACCATTTACACGACCCTCGAGCCTTGTCTTATGTGCCTAAGCGCTGCAGCACACACGCGGATCAAGAAAATTGTATATGCCTGCCGTGACCCGCTGGGCGGCGCGGCATCCATCCCCCCACCCCAGGGTTGGTACCAGCGGCATTGGCCGCAAGTGGAACATGATCCCAGATACGAACGTCCGTCCTCGGAATTAATTGCAGCGTTTTCAAAATCAAGACCTGCCTGGACTAACCATTTTCGTCATTTGTTAGATGAAAACGAAAATTGAATTTCGATGAAAGACGGCCAAAAAACTGAGGCGCAAAAAATTGATGCGACGCCTCTCACGCCTCGCGAACGCCCCCCCTGTCCGACCAGAATCAACGGCCTGATCACTGTCGATCTCATAAAATGCGCGCCCGCATCCCTGGAGGCGCGGCCCTCCTCACAAACCTCCCGCATCTACAGAAGCCCGGCCAAAGCCTTCCGGATTGCGGCATCGCCGAAGTGGCCGCAAGCCCGGCACGCCCCCTTGCCTCCCGACTGACCCTCATGTAGAAACCTCGCCGGTTCGCCCTTGTAGCTCAGTTGGTAGAGCACCTGATTTGTAATCAGGGGGTCGCGGGTTCAAATCCTGCCGGGGGCACCATATTTTTCGGTAAATCAATAAATTTGAAAGTTGCCCTTTTGGTGCGCCGCACCCGTTTCACCTCGGGGCACCAGCAAGACCTGGCTGTCTAGCGCCGCGTTGATCGCTTTCGGTCCGAAAGGGACCCGACAGCAACTCCCCGACTTTTCCAATATCCCTCAACTCAGCCCTCTGGTCTGAGGTCACCGACATACACAACGCCCCTCCCCACAACTCTCTCTTGACATATATGTAATGTATATTACGTTACACTAGTCGCGAGTTGGCGACGGCTCGTCTCGGGCGGATTGTATGATCCGCGGTGTCTTCTCCCCCCAAATTTGGAGACACACCGAGACGGGCTCCCCACCCCCAAAGGAGTGCTGTTAAGTGATACGCGGCAGCGGAATAAAATTTCTCGGCTTAACAATGGTCGTTCTTCTCTCCACCCCGCTTTCCAGCTGTGGCGACAAAAAAGAAGAACCACACGCGCCCCCGCAAGTCAGCGTTATTACGATCGAGCCGCAGCATTTTGATCTGACCACCGAACTGCCTGGTCGCACGACAGCATTCCGTGTTGCTGAAATTCGCCCTCAAGTGACAGGCATCATCCAGAAGCGCCTCTTCACAGAAGGGGGTGAAGTCAAGGAAGGTCAACAGCTCTACCAGATCGACGACACGCTTTATAGAGCCTCTGTCGAGTCCGCAAAGGCAGGCCTCGCCAAGGCCCTTGCGACCGTCAAAAGTTCGCGCCTCAAGGCAGCCCGCTACAAGGCGCTCATCGCCGCCAAGGCCGTAAGCAAGCAGGATTATGACGATGCCGTTGCGACACTGGCCGAAAATGAAGCCTCTGTCGCCAGCGCCAGAGCAAACCTGGATACGGCCCAGGCCAACCTCGCTTACACCAAGGTCTTCTCCCCAATATCAGGACGCATCGGGAAATCATCAGTTACCGAAGGCGCCCTTGTCACAGCCAATCAGACGACGGCGCTCGCCACCGTTACGCAGCTCGACCCGATCTATGTTGACCTGACCCAATCCAGCACCGACCTTTTGAAACTTCGACGCGATATCGCGGACGGGCGCGTCAAGGGCATTAAAGACGAAAAGGCCGCCGTCACCCTGAAGCTGCAAGACAGCGACGAACAATATGGTCAGGCCGGACATCTGCTGTTTTCCGACGTAACAGTGTCGGAAGATACAGGCACCGTGCAACTTCGGGCCATATTCCCGAATGCACATGAAGATTTGCTGCCCGGACTGTTTGTGCGCGCCGTTGTCGCGGAAGGCAGTATCGATCAAGCACTTCTCGTTCCTCAGCAGGCATTAACCCGCAACCCGAATGGCAGCGGTTCGGTCTGGCTGGTAGGAGACGACAACAAGGTCAAACAACAAACAGTTACGACCGCACAAACGGTCGGCGACAAGTGGCTGGTGACAAGTGGCATCAAGGCTGGCGATCGTGTCGTCATGGAGGGAGTCCAGAAAATACACGCAGGTATGGAGGTGAAGCCTGTTGCCTTCGGCAATGAGTCGGAAGCCAAAGCGGGCACCAAGACACAACCCGCCCAATGACGGTCGTTTTCCTCAAGCGTAACAAAGCGTGCATTCTCCATGGCTAATTTCTTCATCGACCGCCCGGTATTCGCATGGGTGATTGCAATCGTGATCATGCTGGCTGGCGCCTTGTCCATCATGACCCTGCCGATTGAACAGTATCCGGACATTGCCCCTCCTTCTGTCACTGTAAGCGCGAGCTATCCCGGTGCGTCGGCTGAAACACTGCAGAACACCGTCACGCAGGTAATCGAGCAGAAACTGAATGGGCTTGACCATCTTCGTTACATGTCGTCGTCAAGTGACTCTTCCGGCAACGCCAGCATTCAGCTGACCTTCGAGCCGGAAGTTAATCCGGATATCGCGCAGGTTCAGGTCCAGAACAAGCTCCAGACGGCCATGAGCCTGCTGCCGGAAGAAGTCCAGTCGCAGGGCGTCACCGTGACAAAAGCCACAGACAATTTCGCAATGGTAATCGCTTTTGTCTCCGCTGACGGCACAATGAACCAGAACGAAATTGCAGACTACGTCGCCTCGAATATTCAGGACCCGATCAGCCGCGTAAATGGTGTTGGCGACGTTCAGACTTTTGGTCCTCAGCATTCGATGCGTATCTGGGTCGATCCCGACAAGCTCAACAAATACAAGATGACGATCACCGAACTGGCGACTGCCATCAAGGCCCAAAACACTGAAATTTCAGCAGGTCAGCTTGGTGGCCGCCCCGCCGTCAAGGGCCAGCAACTCAATGCGACAATCGTTGCGCAGACCCGACTGCAGACACCTGAACAGTTCGGTAATATTCTGCTGCGCGTCAACACAGACGGTTCTCAGGTAAAGCTCAAAGATGTTGCGCGGATCGAGCTTGGTGCTGAGGATTACAGCGCCATAGCCCGCTTCAACGGCAAGCCGGCTGCCGGTATCGCCATCAAACTCGCCACCGGTGCGAATGCGCTTGATACCGCCGACGCAGTACGCGCCCGCGTGGCCGAACTATCAGCGTATTTTCCCAAAGGGCTCGAAGCCAAAATTCCTTATGACACGACACCTTTCGTACGGCTGTCGATCGAGGAAGTTATCAAGACGCTCGCCGAGGCGATTGCACTCGTTATCGTTGTCATATTTATTTTTCTGCAAAACATACGCGCAACGCTGATCCCTGCGATTGCCG
>Ga0098044_1001518_pt1 | contig 12180 bp, 13 predicted proteins | sample 10_taG_FD_75053 | JGI IMG/M metagenome (GOLD analysis project Ga0098044, IMG submission 75053) | Marine viral communities from the Subarctic Pacific Ocean - 10_ETSP_OMZ_AT15264 metaG | ecosystem: Environmental > Aquatic > Marine > Oceanic | place: Pacific Ocean | collected 2015-01-16 | reverse complement strand
TCATGGGTGAAGCCAAGCGCCTCCAGCGAAGCGACACCGAAGGCGACGGCTGACTCGTAACTGTCGCGGATCTGGAAGTCGACGTTCTTGCGGAGCAGATTGAGTGCCTGACGGCGGTCGAACGCCCGCACGTAGAGTTTGGCAAGCGGGAAATGCGTCTGAATGAGATCGACGATTTTTTCGGAGGCTTCATTCTGCACCACGCAGAGTGCGATGAGGGAGGCATTGTCTGCACCGGCGGCGCGCAAAACATCAAGGCGCGTGCCGTCGCCGTAGAAGACACGGAAGCCGAACCGCGAAGCGGCGCGAATTTGTTCGACGTTCCGCTCGATCGCCGTCACTTCTATGCCCTGCGAAAGCATGAATTGGGCGACCACCTGTCCAAAGCGGCCGAAGCCGATAATGATAACCTTGCCCTTGGCGTCTGAAAAATCGACTTCCATCTCTTCATCGTCATTTTTCGGGCGGGCCAGGCGGTTGGCTAGTTCAAAGGCCAGTGGCGTTAAGGCAAGCGAGATTGTGACGCTGGCGATCAGGAGATTGGTGATGGTGGGTGTCATGATGCTGGCGCCTTCGGCGGCGCCGAAGAGGACAAAGCCGAATTCACCGCTTTGCGCCAGCACACCTGCAATGCGCAAGGCATCCCGATGGATCGAACCTGACATCCGCGCCAATGCGTAGATGATCAGGCTCTTTGAGATCATGATTGCCAGAACGATGGATGCAACAATGCCGAGGTTCGATACGACGAGATTGATGTCGATGCCCATGCCGATGGCGATAAAAAAGAGACCGAGGAGCAGGCCGCGAAAGGGTTCGATGTCAGCTTCAAGTTCGTGGCGGAAACTCGACTCTGCCAGCAGCACGCCGGAGAGGAATGCACCCATCGCCATCGACAGTCCAGCGGCCTGCATGATGAAGGCCGCGCCGAGCACCACGAGCCAGGCCGCCGCCGTCATGATCTCCTGCGCGTCTGAGTTTGCAAGAAAGCGGAAGAGCGGGTTGAGCAGATAGCGCGCTACCAGTACGACGATGGCAACCGCGGCGAGAATACCGATCGTCTCGGTCCAGCCGCCGGTCGCAGCCTTGTCGCCGGGCGCAATTAATGCGACGAGCGCGAGGAGCGGGACGATGGCAAGGTCCTGCATAAGCAGGATCGCAAAGGCGCGTTGTCCGTAAGGTTGCGTGAGTTCGCCGCGTTCTTCCATCAGCGGAGCGGCGAAGGCTGTCGAGGATAAGGCGAGGCCTGCGCCTGCGATAATTGCCGTACGCCAGTTGAGAGCGGCAAGAATGGCTATCCCCGCCAGCGCCGCGCCGCAGATCATGATTTGCGCAAGACCCAAGCCGAAAATGTCTCGCCGCATGGACCAGAGCCGGGAAGGCTTTAATTCCAGTCCGATGATAAAGAGCAGCATGACGACGCCAAGTTCGGCGAGTGCCAGGACGGACTCAGGATCAGAGAAAAAGGCAAAGCCCCAAGGTCCTATCAATATGCCCGCGAAGAGATAGCCGACGACCGAGCCGAGCTTCAGTCTTTTGAAGAGCGGAACGGCGATGACGGATGCCGCCAGAAAGACAATGGGGAGCAGCAGTGACGCGCCATCATGAGGGGCTGGTAAGGGAACGGGTGTCACAATCGACGTGCCTTTTGTTGTGAGCGGCCATTGTGACGTGAAATGAGGGCGGGGGCGATAGGCAAAGAAAAGGGCGCTTCAAAAGAAGCGCCCAATTCGTATCGATTTGACCGAGGCTAATCAGAAATTCACGGCATCGAGTTCCATCAAGCCGTCGGCGCCCGCCTTGGCGCGTTCGAGCCAGCCTGCGGTCATCGGAATTTCGCGTTCCGCCCAGTAGCGCGCCAGCGTCAGCTTGCGCTTGTAGAAGTCCGGGTTGCCCGTACCTTCCTTGAGCTTGGCGAGCGAGACCTTGGCCATCTACGCCCACATCCAGGCCAGCGTCACCGTGCCGAAGATGTTGAGGATGTCGTATGAGGCGGCACCCGCATTGTCATAGTTCTTCGGAGCATTCTGCATCAGCCAGCCTGCGGCATCGCCAAGGCGGGCATAGCCAGTCTTGAGCGCGTCGACATAGAGCTTCATGTCGGCATCGCCTTCATTTTCCTTGATGAATGCTTCGAGCTTGCCGAAATAGGTAAGCGTTGCGCGACCGCCTTTTGAAGTCATCTTGCGGGCGACGAGGTCGAGCGCCTGAATGCCGTTGGCGCCTTCATAGACCTGGTTAATGCGCGCGTCGCGCACGAATTGCTCCATGCCATTGTCGCGGATATAGCCGTGACCGCCAAAGGTCTGCATGGAAGCATTGGCGGCTTCAAAGCCCTTGTAGGTGAAATAGGCCTTGATGACCGGCGTGAAGAGCTGGCTCAGGTCCTCGGCTTCCTGACGTTCGGCTTCGTCGGTGCTGGAGCGCGCTACCGAGAAGAGGAACGAGACATACATCGCAAGCGCGCGGGCGCCTTCGACGAAAGCGCGCGACGAAATCAGCAGACGGCGCACATCGGGGAAAACCATGATGGGGTCGGCCGGCCCGTCGGGGTTTTTCGCGCCCGTCAGCGAGCGACCGGCAAGGCGTTCCTGCGCGTAAGCCACGCCGTTCTGATAGGCGACTTCGCCTGCGGCGATGCCTTGAATGCCGACGCCCATGCGCGCGCCGTTCATCATGCCGAACATGCCGGCCATACCCGCCGATTTCGATTTCACGACCTTGCCGTCTTCCGTTTTCTTTTCCGGAGCGCGGCCCTTCAGGTGATAGGCGACCGCATTGTCGAAGTTCATGACGCAGGTGGCGTTGCCCTTGATGCCCATCTTCTTTTCGACAGCGCCGACCGAGACACCGTTCGGGCCTTTGATTTCGCCGGTTTCCGGATCGACGAGCATCTTCGGCACCATGAAGAAATTCACGGTCGAAAGATCGTCGACATATTTGCCTTCTTCGTTTGGCAGCTTGGCGATGACCATGTGGATGATGTTTTCGGTCATGTCATGGTCGCCACCCGAGATGAAGATCTTGGTGCCGGAAAGACGATATGTGCCATCGTCCTGTTTGACGGCGCGGGTCTTCATGAGCTTGAGGTCGGTACCGCAATGGGGCTCGGTGAGGCACATGGTGCCCGCCCAGTCGCCATCGGCCATGCGCTGCGCCACATGCTGGCGCATCCAGTCTTCACCCGTCGCCCAGAGCGCGCCGAGTGCGGCGCCGGTGAGGCCAGGATACATGGCGAAAGCCTGATTGGAGGAGGAGCCCATTTCGGAGAAGGCGAAGGTAATGACGGAAGGCAGGTTGGCGCCACCGAGTTCTTCCGCGACGCCAAGCTTGTTCCAGCCGCCGTCGGCATAGGCGCGGAAGGCTTCCTTGAAGCCCTTGGGGGTGCGTACGACACCGTTTTCGAGGTGGCAGCCTTCTTCGTCACCCGACTGATTGAGCGGCTGGAGGACTTCCTCACAGAACTTTGCGCCGCCTTCGAGAATGGCGCTTGTCATGTCGGGTGTCAGGTCCGCAAAGCCGGGCAGATCGGTCCGTTTCTCGATTTCGAGAAGCTCATGAAAGAGAAACAGAAAATCCTCGACCGGGGCCTTGTAGCTCGGCATGGCATGCCTCCAATTAGCTTTCAGAAATGTAAGTAAACGCGGCGAAAAATGACATGGAATGCCACTCTTGTCGAGAGGGTATAGCCAGCGTTTCCCAACGGCAAATTGCTCGTTCCGGTGACACTTTTACGGTGTCGAGGCTATTTACAGGTTCGTGATGTATTGGATGCCGGGGTCATCGGTAACAGCGCCGAATTGGCCGTTCCATGCGCCTTCATCAAGACATTTACCATCACGTCCTGAAAGGCTTCATCCATCAGCCCTGCGCGCATGATGATGCATTGGGCGCGTTGGCTGTCGGTGCTGTGGCTGCGGAGCGTGTGGCTGGTGTCGATGCGGGCGGCGGCGACTTTGGCGTCGCGCATCCATTGCAGGCGATCCTGAAGGTGGGGAAGCGCTGTGCGGGCGTCCTCTATGCTCATGCTGCTATGCAACTCGGTGATGGTTGAATTGATGAGCGTTTCGATTTCATCGAGCGAGGTCATTGTCGCTTTGTAACTGGCGTCGCTGATGGAGGCCGCTCTCGCTGGTAGTGGCGTGAGAATGAGTGCCAGGACAAACAATAAAGTCATCTCGCGACTTGATCGGGGAATCCATCTGATGGCTTTGGACATCGAAAGATGGATGGCCCGGTCAAGCCGGGCCATGACGGAGAGATTGAGCGTTGGCATTGTTTGCATCAGCTGTTCGTGAACTCGGGCTTCCGCTTTTGCAGGAAGGCAGAGATGCCTTCGCGGAAGTCGTTGGTCTGGGCGGTGAGTATCTGGTTGCGGTCTTCCATGGCGATGGCCGCTTCGAGGCTGCCTGCGTCGACCGACATGTTGAGGCATTCCTTGGTGAGGCGCAGGCCGAGTGGCGATGTCGCCAGCATCTCGTCGAGATAGGGCTGCACGGCTTCTTCGAGCTTGTCGTCGGGTACGACTTCCGAGACGAGGCCGACGCGAAGCGCACGCTCGGCATTTATGAAACGACCTGTCAGCATGAGTTCCGAGGCGACCGAGACGCCGACGAGGCGCGGCAGAAAGTAGGAAACGCCGATGTCGCAGGCGGAAAGACCAATGCGGATGAAGGCGGCATTCATGCGTGCGCTTTCGCCGGCGATGCGAATGTCGGATGCGAGCGCGAAGGCGAAGCCGCCGCCACAGGCCGGGCCATGCACAAGACTGATGATCGCTTGCGGGCAGCGGCGCATCTTCATGACGATTTCACTGATCGCGCGCTGGTTGCGTAATCCCGCCACGACACCGCTTGAGCTGACGTCGCCCGAGTTGTCGCGGTGCTTGAGATCGAGCCCTGCGCTATAGGCCCGGCCTGCGCCCTTGATGACGACGACGCGCACGCTCTGGTCCGTATAGAGGCGCCCGAAATAATCTTGCATCTCGGCGCTGAGCGTCGGGTTGATCGCATTCAGGGAGTCCGGACGATTGAGTGTCAGCCAATCGACAGGCCCTTCCTTACGGATCGAAAGGGTTTCGTATTTCGGCGTTTCCGTGGCGGCGATCGCAGACATTTTGGTCCTCCCAAGGCATTTCGATATTTGTTGGAGGAGACTTTAGCCTGATGAAAGATGGTGCGCGAGAGCGTCGGAATTTACCCAGCGTCAGCCTTCCGGCGGTTCCATCTGGGCGAGCATGTCGTCACTCAGGGAAAGCCATCTGAGTGCAATTTTCCCTCCCGGATCGATCCGCATGACTTCGGCCGAGAATGGGTGACCGGCTTCTTTTTTATGCCAGCGAAGAGTGCCGGAGACGATCTGGCCGATGACGAGATCTTCGGCGCAGCCTTCAATGCTGGCGCCGCCTGCCGACCAGTTGTGGGCGCGATGTTCATGAGCATTGATGTCGACGAAAAGCCAGGGATCGCTTTCGCGCCCGGCAGTCCGCCGTTCCGGCTCGGAGAGGCGGCGGTGGAATTCTCCGACGAGGCGTGAAATCAGCGACATTCCCTTGAACTCACATTTCTGATCGTGGGGTTGCGGATCAGATTACTCGCTACCGAAAAACATTCTGGCATGACAAGCCCGCCCTTGGCTATAAAAGCGCATGATCAGACGCATCGGGGAAAGGTCCTCATGTGCGGAAAGAGGGCAAAATGACAAAAGACGCGACACAACCGGTCATCCTGATTGAAGTGGGTCCCGGCGAGCTGATCGATAAAATCACCATTCTTGTCATCAAATCCGAGCGCATGAGCGACGAAGGCAAGCTGAAGAATGTGCGTCATGAGCTTGACGTACTGACGAAGGCGCGCAAGGCGCATATTCCCGATAGTGCGGAACTGACGCGGCTTGAGGCTGAACTCAAGGCCGTTAATGAAGCGCTTTGGGTGATCGAGGATGATATTCGCCAGTGCGAGGCGGATAAGGATTTCGGACAGACGTTCATCGATCTTGCCCGTTCGGTCTACAAGCAGAATGACAAGCGTGCGTCCCTGAAGAAGGAAATCAATCTTCTGACCGGCTCATCGATTATCGAAGAAAAGTCCTATACGGAATTCAACTAGCTTTGATTTGCAGGTGAATTTCGTCGAGCACCCGGGCAACGGGCAAGTTGGCGAGATTGACCACTTCGATTGCGGCGAAGTTTTCACGTTCGATGCCCGTTCGTTCCGCCGTCGTGTGTGAACCAAAGAGGGCGAGGCCTGGTGCACCGATATGGGCGGCAAGGTGGCTTGGGCCAGTATCATTGCCGACGATAAAGACAGCCTTTTTCATGACGCCTGCCAGTTCGAACCAGTTGATGAAGCCGCGAGGCCCCTTGAGCGCGATACCGGGTATTTGATCGGCCAGATCCATTTCGTCCGGACCCGGCGCAGTGACGATTTGGAAACCTTCGTCGATCAGGCGTTTGGCGAGTTCCGCGTAATAGGGCCAGCGCTTCTGTGGGTGGCGGGAGGAGGAACCCGGAATGAGAAGGATGAAAGGTTTAATCACGCCCGCATCAGCAAGTAGCGCGTCCACGTGATCGGCCATCCACGATACATCGGGTTTACGTGAATAGCGGATGGTGAGGCCTGCGTCTTTTAACTGGCTCGCCATGCGATCAAGTGATTTGACCTTTTTCGGGTTTTTGAGGCGTACGGGATGGCTTGCGCCCTTTGCGCTGCCCGACCAATCGGTGCCCTTGAAGAACCAGCGGAAATAGCTTGCCGTGCGGGAGGAGTTTTGCAGGTCGTAGACCATGTCGAACTTCTGTGCTTTCAGCATCTTCCCGAGTGAATACATTTTGTCCAGTCGCCAGCGCGGTGAGCGGGGGTCGACCAGCACATGATTGATCCAGGGGCAACGCTCGAATATGCGGCGATAGGGAGGCGTCGTTAGGATGGTAATATTGTCGTTGGGGTGGTTTGCGCGAATGTCGCGAATGGCCCCTTCCGACTGAATGACATCGCCAAAGGCGCCATGTTTGATGATCAGAATACGTCGCATGTTGTGGTCAATTCAGCCCCATGGCCTGTTCATTTGTCCAGATGACAGAAGAGCAGGGTCGATTGGCCTTAATGGTCGGCCACCCTTATATTGCCAGAATGTCACAGCCCCAAGGCCTATGCGAGGTCTATTACAACAGGCAATCTCCTCCTAAACTATGACGATGGCGCTGGCAATTCGGATGGGGCACTCCTATCTGTTACGGGCCTTATGTGGTTTTGCGCGGCGGCCTCTGGACGACGGAATTTCAGGATTGGTTCGTTAAATCTGAGCTGGCTTTCGCATCCAGTGTCCAAGATCGTCGATCTGTGAATATTTGAAAGAGGACCCGTTCGGGACACATGCATATGAGTGAGGCGGACAAGGATGTGGCCGAGCGTTTGGGGCTTTCGAGCGGCGGGACTAGGCGGAGCGGTGGCTGGAGGCTATGGCTGGCCGAGCATCGCATCCTCGCCGGATCGATTGTTCTGGTACTCATTGTCGGATTGATCTGGATTTACTTCGCTCGAGGCAATTCCGAGCAGCAATATGTCAGCGAAACCGTCGCGCGCGGTGATCTCAAGGTTCTCGTTACTGCGACAGGGTCAATTGAGCCCGAAACTTCCGTCACTGTCGGTAGCGAAATTTCCGGACGTATTGACAAGGTGAATGTCGACTATAACGACGAGGTTAAGAAGGGTGAGGTCCTTGCCGAGATCGATACGACTTCGCTGAAGAATGCGTTGGCGAAATCTCAGGCGACGCTGGATGAGTCCCGCGCCACGCTCCTGCAATATGAGGCCACGCGGATCGAGGCGGCGGCTCAGTGGAAACGGACCAAAGGCCTTTCTGCTTCCCATGCGGTGTCGCAGCTCGATGTCGACTCGGCCCTGGCAGCCTTGAAACGTGCCGAAGCGAACTATGTCGGCGGCCAGGCGCGGGTCAAAGCTAATGAGGCGCAGGTGGCGGCTGACGAAACTTCACTTTCCAAGGCAGTCATCCGGTCGCCCATCGACGGTGTTGTTATTGAGCGCGACATAGAACCTGGACAAACCGTTGCTGCTACCTTCCAGACGCCGACGCTTTTCACTCTGGCCGACAATCTGAGCCATATGGAATTGCAAGTTGATGTTGATGAGGCTGACGTCGGCGAGGTGAAAGAGGGGCAGAACGCACTCTTCACCGTCGATGCCTATCCCAATCGTCAATTCAAGGCGCGTATCGAGAAGCTGCGCTATGCCTCGACGACGACGAACAACGTCGTTTCCTATGTGGCCGTTCTTTCGGTGGACAATAGCGACCTTGCCTTGCGCCCAGGCATGACAGCAACGGCCGAAATCACGACGGCCGAAAAGAAGAATGTCCTGTTGGTGCCCAATGGTGCGACGCGATTCACGCCGCCCGGCATGACGGCGCCAGCGGAGACCAACGCCGATTCAACGATTATTCGCAAGACGGTCTGGGTGATGAAGGACGGCAAGCCTCATCCGGTCTCTCTACTTCTCGGATTGACGAATGGCCAACATACCGAGGTCATCAATGGCGATCTGAAAGAGGGCGATGTCGTTCTTACTGACCTCAAGACACAGGAGAAGTAGTCGTGACATCGTCTGCTTCTCCCCAAGGGGCGCCGCTCATCGTCTTTTCTGGCGTCTCGAAAATCTATGGCGAAGGTGAAGGTGAAGGTGAAGTGCGGGCGTTGGACAGTGTCGACTTGACTATCCGTGACGGCGAATTTGTCGCCATCATGGGGCCGAGCGGATCGGGCAAGTCGACTTGCATGAATATCATCGGTTGTCTCGATACGCCGACGAGCGGACAATATCTGTTTCGCGGGGTTGATGTCGGCCAGTTGAGCCGCGATCAGAGGGCGCTCCTACGTCGCAATTATCTGGGTTTTGTTTTTCAGGGGTTCAATCTCCTAAAGCGCACGACTGCGCTTGAGAATGTTGAATTGCCATTGATTTATCGTCGTATGTCTCGCGCGGAGCGCCGTGATCGCGCTATAGCCGCATTGGAGGCGGTCGGGCTTGCCGAGCGCTCTGGACATACGTCGGCGGAGCTTTCCGGCGGGCAGCAGCAGCGTGTGGCCATCGCGCGCGCCATTGCCACCGAGCCTGCCGTGTTGCTCGCCGATGAGCCGACGGGCAATCTCGATACGCAGCGATCGATTGAAATCATGGAACTGCTCGAGGGGCTTAATCGCGATCACAAGATAACGATTGCTATGGTCACGCATGAAGCTGAGATGGCGGCCTTTGCCACGCGTGCGGTAAATTTCAGAGACGGCAAGATCGAAGCCGATCATATGCAGCCTTCGAGACGAGGGGCGGCACATGTTTCTTGACACGCTATTGCTGGCGGTACGTGAGATCAGGCGCAATCTCATGCGTTCGGCCTTGACTATGCTTGGCATCGTCATCGGTGTTGCTGCCGTCATTGCCATGGTGACGCTCGGCGGTGGGGCGCAAGCGCGCGTCTCCTCGGATATTTCCGGCCTTGGCAAAAATCTTCTGATGGTATTTCCCGGTTCGCGCCAGCGAGGGGCAAGCGGCAGTGCTTCGCCTTTCAAGGAGGCGGATGTTGTGGCGCTCCAGCGGAGCATTTCCGGCCTTGAAGAGGTTGCTCCTATGTCTTCATCGAGCCAGCGTGTCGTCTATGCCAATACCAACTGGACGACGTCGGTTTCCGGCGTGACGAATGCCTATTTCGCCGTTCGGCAATGGCCTTTGGCGTCGGGCCGTATTTTTGACGAGGCGGAGCAGCGTGCCGGACGCACCGTTTGCGTGATTGGCGAGACCGTCCGGAAACAGCTATTCGGTCAGCAGGATCCGATCGGCGCGCGCATACGTCTTGGCAAGGGATCGTGTCAGGTGATCGGTCTATTGAAAGCCAAGGGATCATCGACATTCGGTCAGGATCAGGACGACGTTGTTCTCATGCCCTTGCTGGCTTTCCAGAGGCGCATTTCCGGAAACGACGATATTTCGATGATCTTCTTGTCGGCGCGGAATGGGGCCTCTATCGATAAGGTCAAGGCGGATACTGAAGCCTTGCTCAAGCAACGTCGACATATTGGCGCCGGTGAGAGCGATGACTTTCAGGTGCAGGACATGCGCGAAATCGAGGCGCTGGTCGAGAATACGACGTCGTTGTTGACGGCGTTCCTTGGGGCTGTCGCTGCGATCAGTCTCATCGTCGGTGGCATCGGCATCATGAATATCATGCTGGTGTCGGTGACGGAGCGCACGCGCGAGATTGGTATCAGGCTGGCGGTTGGCGCATTCGAGCGCGAGGTTCTACTGCAGTTTCTTGTCGAGGCAGGGGCTTTGTCACTGGCGGGTGGCGTGATCGGGATCATGATCGGGCTGATCATCTCTGCCGTAGTTGCCAGCTTCGTGCATATTCCTTTTGTCCTCAACCTGCCGATTATCGCTATTGCCTTTGTTTTTTCGGCAGTCGTCGGTGTTGTGTTCGGCTATTTCCCGGCGCGCAATGCGGCGCGCCTCAATCCGATCGAAGCGCTCCGGTACGAATAGCGTCAGCGTTCATTCGACGTTGATATGTGCCCAGATTCTTTCGTGGATATAGTACCAAAGCAGCTTGGTCACGATCTCGCCAAGCGCAATGGCGCCACCTGTCATGGGGGCGCCGGTCACGAACCAAGCAATGAGGAACGTATCGGCGCTCGCCGTCGCACGCCAACTGATCGATTTCAGGATGCTGCGTGTATTGGTGGACTTGGGGGCGCCTTTCCAAAGTCTCATTTTGGGCTCTTTCAGTCGACGAGGGCGAAGGGAAGCTTCTAGATAAGCGGTTTTCAGAAAATTCAAGGGAGTGGTGACTCCGGCGCGATTCGAACGCGCGACCCCCAGATTAGGAATCTGGTGCTCTATCCAGCTGAGCTACGGAGCCAAAACGCGTTTACCGGAAACTTCTTTTCCGCATGAGACCTCAATAATGAATGGCGTCGCGATGCATTCGGCTATCTCCGGCCTCTCGACGTGCGCACACTACGTCAGTGGGTCGAGTGCCGCAATGGTTTGAAATTGCACAATAAACGCGTGTCAAAATGACGAGTGACTGTCTCATCGTGACGCGTGATTTCTTCGTTTTAGCGACATGAGTGGCATTTTTCGCCGGACCTGGTGGTTTTTCCCGCGGCACCCCTTTTGCGATTGGTAAGGCGTCATGACCAGACCTTTCGGCCTAGACCGGATTGTTTTGGGTCTATTGAAAGGTCTTTGCCATGTGGCTCTTCGATTTCAATCTTCCGATTTACCTGTCAGCCGAATTGCGCCAAAATGGTATACATCTTATAGTTGAATTTAGTTGTGCTATAATTTTCATGCAGCTTATGATTGTGTATCCGTGCCGAACCAATCGAAGCCTGTTGCTGCATCGTGTGGGCAAGTTCGAGGCGGTTCGATGAAAGTTTTGATTGTTGGTGAGCAGCCAGTCTTCTGCGCGGGCCTGCGCAGTGTGGTGGAAACGATGCCGGGCGTCTCGGATATAAGTGTTGCGAGCGGAATCAGTGCTTTGGCAAATGGCTTGGAAAAGGCGGCAGACCTTGTTCTGGTTGAACTCATCGGTCCCAATGATGAAGCGAGGGCGTCTGACTTGCGTCGGCTCGCTGCCTCGGGCGCACGTGTCGCTGTCTTTAGTGATCGCGACAATCCTGCTTTCATTCGCGAGGTGATGGAGCTTGGCGTCAAAGGCTTTCTGCCGAAGTCGTTGGGCGTCAATCTCGTCCTCAATGCTCTCGGTCTGATTGAGATGGGCGGACGCTATGTGCCCGATGCCTTGCTGTCGGGGCGGTCTGCTGGATTTGCCGAAGCGCCTGAAGCCTTCCTGCAGGGGAGTACTGGTAAGCTTACGCCGCGCCAAAGCGAGGTTCTGGCCGAATTGGGCAAGGGACGATCCAATCAGGAGATTGCCTCCGTGCTTGGTATCTCGGTGGCGACCGTCAAATTGCATGTGAACGCAATTCTTCAGACGCTTGGCGTCCGCAATCGTACGGAGGCTGCTATCGTTGCTTTGCGTACGATAGTGAGTGATGAAGCTCCTTCCACCGCCGCTATCTCAGACATCTGACAGGCGTGGCGAATGCGGTTTACTTTCTCTGCATTCGCTTCCTTTATGGTGACCTTGCTTCTCGTCAGCGCGGCC
>Ga0098044_1001517_pt1 | contig 12191 bp, 21 predicted proteins | sample 10_taG_FD_75053 | JGI IMG/M metagenome (GOLD analysis project Ga0098044, IMG submission 75053) | Marine viral communities from the Subarctic Pacific Ocean - 10_ETSP_OMZ_AT15264 metaG | ecosystem: Environmental > Aquatic > Marine > Oceanic | place: Pacific Ocean | collected 2015-01-16 | reverse complement strand
CTTCATCGTCTTCAAGATCGTCAGTTACATCATTACTGATTTCTGTCGGGGATTCTGACTCATCGTCTTCAGTCTCAGCGGTGTTTTTAGCATGTTCAGCAATAGACTTGTCGAGTGTTGCTTGATGCTTTTCAACCTGCGACAGCTTGGTCTTGCTAGTCGGAGGATTACCATTGATTTTGAAGTTAGCCTTATGGGCTGTGGTCAAGAGCTTTTTGTAGGCTTCGCGAACTTCAGGGCTAGGGGTGCTGTTTTCATGATGCTCTTGATGGTGAGCATGTTCGTCAGAATGGGGTTTGTCAGCCAGCCCAGTTTTTGGGTACCAGTACTGGTAGCCGCCGTGTGGATCAGGCTTGCGCTTGCCGCCGCTGATTTTAGATCCAAAATCAGTAAATCCTTTAGGAGGCTTTAGATCCTTTGCCGCACCCCAGTTGTCCTCTTTCCGCAATGGTGACGACTTACTCACTCGGTTGCGATCTTTTACTTCGAGCGCTCGCCGCATCAGTTCTGATATCTGGTAGCGATTCATGCCTGCTGTCACGCCTTGCTTCGACATGTCAAACATCGACTTTGTTTCACCGCTGATAATCTTAGTTGCTATCTTCTGAGCGACCGCTCGCTGATCCCGCGTAAATCCTAATGCACCGATAGCCTCACTGACTGATCGTGTGGGCCTCGCGCCCTGTGGTATGTCAGGCGCTGACATCTGCACATCTTTTTCAAGCTGTCGGAGTTGCTCCCTGTCCACAGCATAGCGTCTCGCAATGTGATCTGCGCGTCCAACATCTTGCGCGACACCTTCAGGCTTCTGGCCTCGGCGCTTACGCATTATCGATCTGCCTGTCAAAGCCACTTGTTGCCTCCTTGCACCAGTCGTAGCGCTGGGCTGATAGTTTTCTGCCCAAAGAAATCTGGTGAGTCGTCCTCACTCATAGCGTTCATCGGCGACCTCGTCGAGTCAACTTCGTCGGCTCCCCAATCAACACTGAAGCTGCCGCCGACTTGAGCTGCTTGATCACACATCCAAAAGGCCATGACAGTGTCGTCATGAGCGCCAACTCCCTGCATTTTACCGTTGATCATTCCGAATGCACCCATTTCTTGCAGCCAAACACTAACCCGCTCACGGGTGTCCTCAGCCCACGGTATACGAATCTTCCTATTCTCAATCAACATGCGTAGTGACGGTACACCGCGATCCAGCGCATTCTTGTTCGCGCTGTAGGTACCGCTGATCCCCCGCCTTCTAGTGGTGGAACCGCCTCGGCCTGTGGTATAAAATGCCTTTATAGGAACATCGCTAGACCTAACTACCATATCGCTTATTACGCGCTGGTACTGGTTGGCCTCGCAGAAGACAAAATCACAGTCGTACTTCTTGCTATTCCTGACGATGAGATCTACTTGCTCTTGGTAGCCTAAGCCTTTTCGTCTGATGATATCGACTACCCAACGGTTACTGTTGGTTGGATCAACTGCCATCACAAAGATGATAAAATAGTCTGCCCCCGCTGAGGCTGACAATGCCAAGTCTACACCCATAAATACGCTAAACCCTTGCTGTCTCCAGTATTTTGCGCCTAGACCCAGTGAGTATTCTTGTTTGATGCCTTCTTGTTCCCAAAGAGTTGAAGGGAATAGTGAAGAGTCGTCACTGATGGGTAAGCATAGGTACTCACGCGACCAACGAAGCGATGACCCCATGACTCTCTTTCGGATTGCGAGCGCTGCCTTATCGTAGCGTTCTGGCCACAGCGGCTCACCATCACTGTTGACGGCTGGGTGCTGCATAGTGTGGTAAACACCACCTTCGCGTAGCGTGCGGTAAAGATCGTCAGCGTGGAAGGGTGTACCAACGATGACAATCTGACCTCCGGGAACCACCATAGGTTCAATAGCGGATAAAAAATAATCAACACCTTTACGGCGAACCGTCTCCGACCAGATATGGTCGTCATTCAAAATGTCGTCACAGACTATCCAATAAGGGTGACCGCCTCGAACCCGTGACCCGAAACCCCTTGCTCGGATTTCACTACCATTAGCAAAGCGTATCATTCTAGCGCTGTCTTTTTTCAATGGGAGCAAAGAGGCTAAAGCTGGGTTGGCTTCACCTTGTTCACCACCGCCTAGAACCTCTTTTCTAATCTTGTCAAGGTGTTCTTTAGCCTGTGCGTCAGTCGCTGAAAATATGTAACCTACCCGCCCGACGGCTTTATATTGAGCCATCCATAATGGATAGGCAAGGCAGTGAAAGTGAGACTTACCGTGATCCCTCGCCGCTTGGGCAAGTACACGGCGATTGTCTTTGATAGCATCACCCCACTCTAAATGGTGATTACCCAACAAGAACACATAGTTGTATTCTGGCGGCCCACGCATATTGTCAGCAGCATACGCTGGCAGGTAGGCCGTCCACAGACGGCGCTTCAGTTCCTGTTGCTGCGCCTTTGTTAGCTTGTTCAAATCCATGTAGTGAGATTAGCACACCGCGACATTATTTGCGACATTTTAGATTCGCGACATTTTAGATTGTCAGTAGCTATGTCGGTAGGTACAGCGGCATGGTTATAGTCTCGACAGGGACTGACCCTAAAGACCAGATCTTGATGGGGTCATGTGCCCCGCCTAAACCAATATAGGCAGGGTCATCTGGATCTAGTAACCCTAGCTGTGTCGCTAATAGGGCAGGGTTGAGTCCTAAGCGCCGCTCAACCGTCTTGTCGAGTCCAGACACCTCTACACCCCCAGAGAAGTTGTCAGTACCCTTAGCGGTGACTGAGAGCGTTCCATCAGCGAGTGTCAACTCTACTGGACTACTAGGCGGTACCTCCATCAGCGAGGCTAGGTCTAGTAAGTCGATAAGGCCATCTGGCACCTCGAAAGTCAGGATAGACGACTTTCGAGTCTTTACGATCAAGTCGTTTATTGCAGAGTCTGGGAAGGGTGTCGCTATCAGTGGACACCAGAACACAAAATCACCGACCTTGAAAAACATCTGCGACTTAGTCGTCGAGTACTCAATCTCACCAGCAGGTAGCGCCTTTAGCGCCTTAGTTGGTATTGTTACACCGTCGCTTAGCTTAGAAGCTGTCCAGCAAACTGACAATGTAGCACCTGTCGATGACGCTATGTAGGTTGATGTCATTCTGACACCTGACAGCCCGTAGCCTTGCACATCGTCTTTCGATGTCGCGTCGATCAACCGTTGCATGGCTGAGACTGCGGCATCACTCATCGCTGTCCAGCCAGTAGTCGGAGTCTTTGGTAGTACAACCGAGGGTGGGATAACTCGCAGGTTGACGCTGTTACTACCGTCTACAACTTGCAGTAGGGTCTTACTCTTACGCTTGACCGTAGGCTCGCTCATACGCCCTACAATCGTCGCTAGGCGTTTGGCCGACACTTGACACGGCTCTTTACCAACAAGGCCAGCAACAGGCACTACAGCGCCGTAACCATCACCTGATACGGCTAGTTGACCGTCTGATACTTGTAGCTCGTCTCCCCACTTGCGTAGAGTCTTGAGTATCGCTAACATTCTCACCTCCAAAAAAGGTAGTGGCTACCTATGCTGGAGTGTCACGGTCTACCACTCATTTAGTAACGAGTAGCTAAAGTTGTTCCAGCCTCGCGTGTCGCGCTGAAGTTTGCAGATCTTCATGAAAGCTGCAAAGTCATCAGGGTCGGCAAACACCTGACAGCCCGCTGACCACTTTCCGATTGAGACGGAGCCGCCTGATCTGGTAGTGGCTCTGTGGCAGTTTATGCCGAAGTATCCGCTGACAATGTTGTCTGTCCGATAATCCACTGTGCTGTCTAAGTTGTCGTCACGGTGTACGGCTATCTCACCACCTGTCTGAACTAGTGCGGTGTACTTGCCTCTGTGCTTCCCAATCTGCCAGACTCCTCGATACTGGCGGTCGGCTACGACAGCAGCAGTACCTGCGGTATTCATAGGGTGCTTCAACCAGTAAACCCCAGCATCTGTAGTGATAGTCCACCAGTGGTCTACCCACTGCCCCTTGACTTTGTAGATTACATGAAGCTCATCGTTGAACTTGTCAGGCTCCTGAGTCGCTGATCTAATGCCGACGATGTTTAGGTCGTAGTCACCGCTGGTGAAAACTTTTAGACCTAACTCTTCAAGTCGTTTCAGTATTGGATGTAGCATCTGTCGCTCCTGTCCTATTTGTCCATTTGTTCTAACATACTCTGTTCTCTTTGGTCTGTTCTATATACAGCGTGTCAGAAATGGCATGTACAGGGGTGACATCTCTGACAGGGTCGAGAGTGACATCTCTGACCGTTTGATTGTCAGTCACTACATCCCATCTTACAGTGCCGTAGACTCTCTATCAGCGTTTCCATCTCATCAACTGTGGCGAACCCAACATGACATAGCTGACAATCTGGCTTTTCTGCTACCTTTAGCCCTAGCGCTAAGCCCAACAAGAATATTATCAAAGCAGTTGTCAGCGCTCCTACCATTCGCCAGTTCGGACGAATAACTGTCTCAGGGGTTCGGAAGATCATTGTTACTCTTCATCAAACGGTAGATAGACACAAACGACAACTGGACAGGTTGGGCAGGAAAACTCTGATGCAATACCCCCTCCCTCGCCATAGCCATCACCCTCTTCATAGTCCTCATCGCCTCCCCAAATAAGTTTACTTCCACAGTGCCAACAAACCATAATCTTGAGCGCATCAGTCATTCTATAAAATCCTCCTGATCTCACAGTAACTCAAAACGACAAAACCCCCCAACACCATCAGTGTTGGGGGGTTTAGGATTGTCAGCGTCGGTTGTTACTCAAACTGAATGCAGTCTGCCTCAGCCTGTTGATATTGCTCGTCTGTCGCGTCGTCTGTATACGAAAGGCTGTCACTGATGCACCTAGAATGGAGTACCGCCAGCTCATGGCGATACTCAGCCGCTGCTTCTGCTTGCCTCGCTTCTATTATAGGGTCAGGCGTTAGCAGCGCGTAGACGAACCCGAAAGCCATCGCCGCAGTTACAAGTGCCATTGCCGCATATTCCAATATTTTCATAAGTATTGACATTGTCAGACTCCTTTGCCTCGGAAGGCTTTTTATTATCCAAAAACTATTTCGCCGAAAAGTCCTAGCTGCACGATACAGTCAGCGCCGTTTGCATCGACATAACTAGCATCACGCTCCTTACGCGCAGCGCAAAGCTCCTCGCGCAAGTGACTGTTCAACCTGCTCTCTTTTGCTGTGACCTTACGAAAGCCCTTTATGATGACATCCCTGTCGATTCGGACAACTGTCTCAGCGTTTACATCTACCTCTTCACTATCAACAACATCGACATAGCGATAGCCGCCATTGTCAGCGCGTTGCCCGTATAAGATGTCTGCCCAGTGGTCAATACCGCCTTCAATAGCTGTGACCAGTACATCGTCGAAAAACTCTTTTAGTTCTGCCTGCATAATATGCTCCTTGCATGTGTGTGGAAGCGCTGACAATCAACGCTTCTACCCAAAAACCCCGCTCACCTTGCGGTGGCGGGGTCTTAGTGGTGCTTTCACACCTCCTTTGTTGGGGTTGATTCTGGCTAAGTGAGATACTTCGCGTCAGGTTCGTCTGACTTATTTATGGCCTCCCAGCCGCTGGCTTTGCACTCCCAAACCTCCTTACTTGGGAACTCGATGCGGTCGCCGACCATTGTTGAGCGACAGCCTTCACCCTCAAAATGGGGAGTGACTAGTTTGTTTTCCCACCAACCATGATCGATGTTGTTGGTGAGTTCAAAAGCATACTCGTAGTCGGCGTCAGGGACATCGACTGTTGCGACACGGTGAAAGTTTTTAGGGGCATCTTCAGGGTCGCATCGGACACCCATTCGTGAACCTCGCGCTAGATGATAAACAGTTATTGACATTGTCAGACTCCTTTGCCCCTTTCGAGGCGGTTTGGTTGTTGTTCTGGGCAGGTACAGTTTTCGTCGTGAGGATCGACCTCGAAGTGAGTGGCTGTATCAGCTTGTAATGACGGGCCGTTGTGGACTTGCTCGAAACGCTCCCAGTCTGCGAGCTGTGCGAATCTCTCCTCGATAGTATCTTCTGCTGTCCATGTTGCTGTCGGTTGGCGTTTCATTGGCATTGTCAGTCTCCTTTGCCCCTTTCGGGGCGGTTTTTAGCTCCCCTGTACGCCATCGACGAAGCGACGGACATATAGATTCTTGTGTTGGTTCTTTTTGCTGCTGGCACACTTCCATGCGGCGGCTTTGCTACGGTGGCGGTGGCCGCAAGATCCGTGGTTTGAGATGCCTGTGAAGTGAATGGTTTGTCCTAGTTGGTCTTTCATTTTCTTATCCTTTGCCCCCTTTCGGGGGCGGTTAGTTTTATACTGTTCCTGTTTCGGCAAGCTGTCGTTGCTCTGCCCTGTTCTTGACGCAGCGCATTGTCACCAGAATGCCCGCCTTATGGAGCATCCTAACTTTCCGCTGGATTGCTTTTGCCGTACCGTGTAGGGCTTCGGCATAGTCGTCGCCTTCGATTTTGTACCACTTTTTACGCATTGTCAGTCTCCTTTGCCCGCCCCTCACAAGGGGCGGGGCGGTTGTTAGTAGCAGCGTTCCTCTTCCCAGACTTGCCACGCCTTGGCAGAGATGTCAGCGCCGAAATACTTACAGGCTGTCCACGGCCCGACAGGTTTGCCAGTGGGTTGGCGATTCCGCATTGCTTCGACGATTGCCATCTCAAACTCAGCTTTGGTTAGTGTTCGGGCTAGTTCTCTCATTTCTGCATAAGACATGTTGTAATCCTTTAGTGTCGCAGGGTTATTTCCCTGACAATCACTAATAGAACCTGCATTGTCAGTCTCATTGACAAACACTACATAAAAAATCTTATGTTTCTTTGAAACAGGCTCGCTGTACAGCGAAAAAAAAAGGGAGGCGCACCCCTATTCAGTGACACCTCCCCCAGACTGGTAGTGGCACACTACCTACGCTGCCTGACAATCCCGTGTGTCAGTGATGCGCCCAGCCTTCCTGTGGAACTAACCTAAACCTGATCTATGAACGCCTACCCCTTGACGCCTAATCTGGTATTCCCTCGGAGCCTTTATGTTCAGGCAAGTTCTACCGTTCTGCGTCTTCGTACAATGCACGATCAGCTTATCACCTGTTGGCGTATTGATCGACAACTCTTCCCCGTCGCGCAGAGTCAAAGTCAGCGAACCGATGTTTGGTGGCCTATCACTCTTCGCCTTCATGATCGCCCCCTTCAGCAAATGCTCTCAACGCTTGTTCTGAGTTTACTGCGATCTGCAACACCTCAGCATTAGCTCTAGCGCTCGCTACGCAGGTGTGTTTGATGCACTCGTACAGGTCACCAGCGTCTAACGCATACAACCCACGATGGGCGGTAGCCCACTCTAGTCCTGTGGAACTCCAACGCTCGACGATGCCTAGCTCTACGGCAAGCCCGCCACCTACGATTATGTCGTCGATAGTGATCAGCAACCACTTACCGTGTAGGCTCTCGATCTGCTCTTCTGTAAAGATTGCGCCTATCTCAATCCAGCTCACTGCTTTTAGTACTTCAGTCATTTCGCTCATAGTCGGTCTTTGCCTCGTTTTTTAGTTACGCCGTCGATCAGGACTAACCCGTAGTCATCAGGTTCATCTGAGACTGACAATCCAGCTATCTCGATCAGCTTGTTTGTTTTGAAGGGTCTGTAGTCTACATAGTGGTGCCAGCGGTTGAACTTCCACTTTAGCTCAGCGACATCTGGATGGAGGTCTACCAGCATCTGGCTCTTTGGCTTAGTACCTTCGCCTTTGTAGAACTCTTTAGTGTTTCCACCTTTCAGGCGCTGTGTGGTAACCTTGCCACATAAGAAAGCGTTGAACTGGATTGTGCAGTACCCGTCCTTGAGTACCCGCAAACAGAGGTCGGTGTCCTCGTTATAGCGTCCTCGCCATCGGTACGGTATGTCGTTCTCTATCAGTAGACATGAGTAAATACGGGTGTTTAGCACATAGGGCGGCACCTTATCTGTACTCTTGCAAAACGAGTAGTAGTTCAGCCCACAGATATAAGCGTTGGTATACCTGTCAGCATAATCTTCAGCAGCGCGAAAAAGCGCCCCTGACCGAACTGGCACCTTGGTGTTCTGGTGTAGGCGGTGAAAGTCGTCTAGGTTGTCGTCCATCACCCAATGACGCTTGTACCCGCCTGCTATGGCATGATCCCAACAAAAGTTTCTAGCACTTCCGGGACCTTTGCTCCGCGTCGTACCTAGATCATCACAGGTGTCGTATTCGTCTAAGTAGCGCTGCGGTAGCACCAATAGCCGTGACCTGTCGATTACCGCTGCGTAGTCCTCTAGCTCGGATTGCTCGACTACCACTAAGTACTGGACAGCTAACCTGTCTAGCGCTCGCATTGTCAGGCGACTATGCGCTCGACCCTTCGATACTATGTAAATCGGGTACCTCGGCTGTTGTTGTAGGAGTGTGTTGGGTATGTATCGCTTGTTCGCGTCAAGCCCCCGTTCCAACTCAGGGTGCCAAAGGCTCTTCGTCTTCGGCGTTATCTTCTGCTCTATCAACTCAGCGAACTCGTCTAAGTCTTCGGCGTTTCGGAAGCGTATCACCATCTTGGCGAACGCCTCCTTTTGAGGCTGGTCAAACTCTGGCATCCCTCGCCAATCTATCTCTACTACTTCCTTTGCCATTGACTACCTCACAATGAAAAAGGTGGCTCGACTTCCGTCGCTTTGAAGCCCTTGCGATAGCTGCGACACGGTACCACCTCATCGTCGGCAAGCCAGATCCCCACATTGTCAGGCTGGCCTTCGGGTACTGGGCAACGGTGGCTAGGCACCAAACCAACGCCTAGCCGCTGAGCAGCCCAACGGTAGCGATGTGAGCGATAAAACCTGCGTAGATAGCCGTCTGTGCATTGCACCTTTGGCCTTGTGTCCTTGCACCAATAAAGGTGGGGTCGATTGACCTTATCGTCCTCATGCTCAGTATCGACTGTAGCCCTGTCGTCGTATAGCGCATCTAGCTCTGAGTAGAGAGCGTCTAGCTCTGCTTCGGCTTCAGACACCTTCAGCCCTGCCAACGACGCCTCCTCAATAGCCCTTTGAGCTGTTGTGGTTAGTCTATCGCGCCGCTCGATAGCTGCTGCGAGTTTAGTTACTGCACTGGTCTTTGCTTGATCCATCACTTCACCTCTACATAGAAAACGCACTGTTTCGCACCATAGGACAGCTCGCGCTGTCTAAAAACGGTTACACACTCAACGGCTGGCGCGATGACCTCTGGCCAGATTCGCTTAGCTGTTCTGCAATGGACTAGCTGCTGTGAGCCATCGAGCTTGAGGCAAACGGTTTCGCCTACTGCGTTCAATGAGCTGCATTTGGCGACGAATGCGCTGACAATCAGTCGTTGGTCTTCGTCTGCTTCGCGGTACTTGTCCAAATCAGCCTCCTTGCTGGTGTGGTTCTTAGGTAGTGGTGTCGATCTGAACTATGTCACGCTTAGAGCTTCACAAGTGACGCAACCGCCGCTCTTGCTATGACTTCGCCCATCTGCGCCACGATGACTGATAGACTCGTCATAAAGCCGTCGATCTGTCGTCGCTGCTTCGCTTCCATCGTTTGAAGCTCTATAGCCATCAATGACAGGTGTTGCGCTGACATGCCCTGCGCTCTCAGCTTCGCCGCCGCTAATGGATCGTCGCCCTTTACGAGGGCTAGGACATTGTCAGTCAACATAGTGATTGCGTCACCGCCTTGATTGTGCGCTGTCCCTGCCATCATGATGAGCAATGAGCGCAATACGCTGTCTTCAGGCTGCTTGTCGGCAAGCCTCATGATAGCTGTGCCAGCTATGATCGGCGCATAATCTGCGACAACCTCACCTACGGCGCTGACAATCTCTTCTTTCGGGTTCTTTGCCATTTGTCTTGCTCCTAATCCGCTTCGCAATAAGCGAGTGCGTCAAGTGGTTCTGTTGCTGGTGCTGGCTCCTCTTCGATCAGCCCCGCTAGGTATAACGCCATCTGTGCCTCTGCCTCTGCATAGGCGATAATGACCATCGCTGGCTCTGCGTATTCGACGCATTCGTCATAGTTGCCTAGACTCATAGCGCCATCGGCGGCGAGGATCAGCTTTGCGGCGGCGTCTTCTTGCCTTGCTTGTGCCGCTATAATCTCAGTTGCGTAGGTGTTAGCGTTTCGCCTTACCCACTGCTTATTACCGCAACCGTTCATAAGTAAGCCTAACGCTAACCCTGTCACGGCGTACCATCTTAGCCTATTCTTGTAGGCGCTCCATTCCCTGTCTTTCATTTCAAACCTCCCTGTTTTGTTATGCTTCTGCTGGTGTCACTGTCTTGAATAGTAGCTGTGGATTTCGCCTTATATGCTCTACGCGAACTGCTTGCACCTCTTGCTCCGTCACTGCCCCGTAGAACTTCTGTAGATGGTAGACGATGTCCTCTATGGCGTCCCACGATTCATCGCGGCTTGCCAGTACCAACGCCACGACGATTTCGTGCGGTGTTGGTGCTATCTCGCCGTAGTAGTCCTCGTAATCGTCACTTGTCGCCATGCTCACCTCACTCCTTACTGTCTGCCAGTGTATCACACTGGAGATCGTAGGTTGTCATTATACGGCTGGCAAGGCGAAAAAGCGCCGTAGTTGGTGCCATTCCAGCCTCGATAGACGCTGACAATGTCGCTACCCACGACGGCACCCTGTCACGAACTGGGCAACTAGTCAACGCTTTGGGTGTCAACTCACCTAGTGCTTCTAGCCACGCTTCCAACGCTTCGGTCAACGCCATATCTGGCGTAGCCGCCATGTACGCTTTCAGCGCTGGGATAGCGGCGGGATCACGCTCTGGAACTAGCACGAATGCCTCACCGTCTAGTAGATCGCCGCGTCTATAGTGCTTTACGATGAACTTGCGCGGTAGCCACCCCTCCTCAAATGTCTTGTCTTCAGTCATCCTAATAGCCCTCCGTCTATATCTGGGTCTTCGATGATGCCGTCCTTGACTAGTGAACTCTCGACCTCGTCGCGAGCTTCGGTAGCCGCATCAAGCGCTGCCTGTCCTATGTCCTCAACGGCCTCGTCATAACCGTCTGCCCGCCCTTCGGCGTAGCCCTCTGCATGGGCGGTGTGTAGCGACCTGTGCCTAGCGTCATTGTCAGTCTCGACGCCAACGCCGCCTGAACTGTCGGCTGGTCGGTACGACGGATCACATAGATCTGGCACCTGTGCTAGTAGCTGTGCGACTGGGTAGTAACCTGTCAGCGCTACCACCACGCCGCTTGCATTCCTTACCGCGTAGAGCGCCGACGCTGATAGCTGGATTTCACCATTACCCGTCTCGACCTTTGCTGGCTCGTCGATAGTCGGCGTGACTGTCCAGACGCCGTAGCCTACCTTTGAGGCGGCTGATGCCCATAGCCTTTTTACTGTATCGTCCCAATAACTCATGATAAAACTCCTTTGTGTTCACTTAGCGTAGTGGGCTGTTTGCGTCATCTGTCACGGTACGAGATTGTCAGTTACAGCAGGTGCTACTTTTACGAGGCGACCACTTGAAAAAGTCAGTCGATCTGTGTGAAGGTTACAGATCGTGAAAGTCCCTGTCGGGTGCATATTACACGCTGCCTGACAATGCCGTATATTGTCAGTCAGCCTGTAGGAGGCTGCCCCGCCGCAGCTCTCTCAATCGCTGTACTGCTACGCACTGACATTGTCAGTCTCGCGCTGTTCAGTTTGTTGCATACGCCACGACTTTGCTGAGGCGGACAGGAAAGTTGAAAATAAATGAAAATAGTTTTGTAACCGCTTTTTGTATTGTCAGTCTCGCGCTGTTCAGTTGCTAAATCACCGCTTTGCTAAAACGGACAGAAAGAGTGAAAATAAATGAAAATAGTTTTGTAACCGCTTGTAGCGGAGCCTATTCACCTAAGATCTGTTTCTCTAACCATTGCTGATCTAGCGGCTTTTTAGCTTGCCTCGAACTGAGTCGGCGGTTACGCCGAGAGGCGGCGTAACCGCTATCGTCGTTCGCGTATCTACCTGACAATGCCTCTAGGCTCTCATCGCGTCTCAGCGGTGCCTTTAGGTGTAGCTGTGACGCCGCCGCCTTCATCTGGCGACTGTTAGCCGTCGTCAATGCTCCTACTGGG
>Ga0098044_1001515_pt1 | contig 12192 bp, 13 predicted proteins | sample 10_taG_FD_75053 | JGI IMG/M metagenome (GOLD analysis project Ga0098044, IMG submission 75053) | Marine viral communities from the Subarctic Pacific Ocean - 10_ETSP_OMZ_AT15264 metaG | ecosystem: Environmental > Aquatic > Marine > Oceanic | place: Pacific Ocean | collected 2015-01-16 | reverse complement strand
CAAGAAGCAGAATTTCTCATCAAGGCTACTGCTCTTCCAGAATTTACAATTGGAACTATTCCAATAAACTATAGAGGAAGAATTATCAAACTCGCAGGAGATAGAACTTTTGCAGATTGGTCAGTAACAGTACTTAATGATGAAGATTATCTGATTCGTAACGCATTTGAAAAATGGTCAAATGCTATAAACGGTATGGTAGAAAATATCACAGCAGGCGATACAAGAACATACATGAAAGATGGTCGAGTAGATCAACTTGCAAAAGATGGTTCTGTAATTCGCACATATGTAATTCGTGATATGTTCCCGACTACTGTGGCTGCAATCCCGTTGAGTTATGATACAACTGATACAATTCAAGAGTTTGATGTAACTCTTGCATATCAGTATTTTGAGGTAGAAACGCCAGCTGGCGTTACAACATAATACAACCCCCAAACGTGAGGTAATATATGGCTATTAGATTATTTGGGTTTTCCATTGGTAGAGATAATGGCGGGGACGAAGAACAACCAAACAAGTCGTTTGTAGTTCCTGCTGAAGAAGAAGCAGATGGTGCGATAATTGATAGTGGTTATGGTGTCTTTGGACACTATCTTGATTTAGAAGGTTCTGCAAGAAGTGAGAACGACCTTATCAACAAATATAGAGAAGCATCACTAAACTTTGAAGTTGATCAGGCAATAGACGATATTGTAAATGAAGCAATCGTAAGTGATGAAGTCAAACCACCCGTATCAATTAATTTAGATAATTTGAAACAACCCGATACAATCCGAGACAAGATAAACGAAGAATTTATGGAAGTATGTCGTCTAATGGGCTTCAATAGTAGAGGTCATGATGTATTTCGTAAATGGTATGTTGATGGTAGAGTATTCTATCACAAAGTAATAGACGACAAAAGTCCACAAAAAGGAATTCAAGAACTTCGACCTATTGATCCTCGTTTCATTAAGAAAATGAAAAAAGTCAATAAAGACAAAGATCAAAAAAGTGGTGTTGAAGTTATCAAATCTATAACAGAATATTATTTGTTCAATGATACCTCCGCAGGAATAGGTTCCACTGGTGATGGTGTGAAGATTGCAAAAGATTCTATCGCAAACGTAACTTCTGGTATCGCAGATCAAAAAGGTAAAGTACTTAGTTACTTACATAAAGCATTAAAACCGATGAATCAGTTGCGTATGATTGAAGATTCAATTGTTGTATATCGTGTATCAAGAGCACCAGAGAGAAGAATATTTTACATTGATGTAGGTAATCTTCCAAAGATGAAAGCAGAACAATATCTTAAAGGTATTATGCAAAGATATCGAAACAAATTAGTTTACGATACTTCTGATGGTACAATACGAGATGACCGCAGACATCAAGCTATGTTAGAAGATTATTGGTTACCAAGACGTGAGGGTGGACGTGGAACAGAAATTACAACACTTCCCGGCGGACAAAATCTTGGAGAGCTTGAAGATATCAAGTATTTCCAAAGAAAGTTGTATCAATCGCTTCATGTACCACCATCACGACTAGAACAAGAACCGGGCGGGTTTCAACTTGGAAGAGCCGCAGAGATTAATCGTGATGAACTCAAGTTTTCAAAATTCGTAAGTAGATTACGAGTTCGTTTCAATTTATTATTTCTTGATATACTCAAAACACAACTTCTTTTAAAAGGTGTTGTTACTTTGAACGATTGGGAAATGATGAAAGATCAAATTAATTTTGATTATGTAAGAGATTCTCATTTCACAGAACTCAAAGATTCAGAAGTTCTAAGAGATAGATTAGAAACTTTACAAAATGCAGAATCATATATTGGAAAATATTACTCAAACGAATGGGTAAGAAGAAATATTCTTCATCAAAATGATGATGAAATAGAAATAATGAATAAACAAATCAATCAAGAAAAAGAACAAGAGTCTGAAGATGAAGATGAGTTCTAGTATTTTATAAATAAAGATAGATATTTGTAAAGATACAAAGGAGATTTCAATGGTATGGCAAAAAGGACAAACTAGAGTAGGTGCAGGTGGTAGACCTATGCCAGATCCTGTAATAGAAGAAGAAAAACCTGTAACACCTAAGAAAACTACATCATCAAAATCTAAAAAAACTGAGAAAAAAGTCGAAGATAAGGAGTAGATTATGAACCAATTTGATTTAGTTGAATCAATACAATCAATGATTAGTAGTGCGAATCAAGAGAATCCTACTGCGTTCAAGAGTGCTTTTGAAAAGGCAGTCATGGATAAAGTAGGTGATGCATTAACTGCAAAAAAGATGGAAATGGGAAAAGCTATGTTCCCAGAAAATCAACCCGAAGAAGAAACTGAGGTAGAAAAGTCTAATGAAAACGATTAAGTCGATATTAGAAGAATCGAAAAAACTCAAAAAAGAAGTTTCTGATGCAGTTCTAAAACGAAAAGAAGAACTATATGTTGAACTCAAAAAGAAACGAAAAGAGTTTGAAGATCGTTATGGCGAAGATGCAGATAAAGTAATGCACGCTACTGCTATGAACATGGCCAAGAAAGAAATGAGTGAAGAAGAATTACAAAGACGCACTATGAAAGATTTTGAAGATCATACTCCTAAAGAAGATGATGCTGGTGCCTATCATAAACTTGTAAAAAGAAGTGGTAAAAGGTTTGCAGACAAAGATGAACTTGATGAGGCACTTAGAGGTAGAGATTATGAATATGATGAAAAAGAAGGTGTTGTAAAAATCTCTAAAAAGAACTTCGCAAAGGTACGCAAAGATGCTAAAGGTACCATTGACCAAAAGAAAAATCCAACAATGATGGTTCTTACTAAAAAAGGTACATCACTTGTACCAGTTAAGTTTACAGAAGAAGTTGAACTTGGTGAAGCAAACTTTAAAACTGTCGAAAAAGATGTTAAAAAAATACTTAGTAAAGTAAGAATCAATAATAAAGTTTCAAAACAAGGTAATAAGTTTGTAGTTACAATTACTCCTGATGATGAGAAAGATGCTCAAAAGGCGTTAAAAAATCACCCTCTTTATGTTGCTGGCAAACTCAGAGTTATGACAGAAGAAGAACTTGTAGAAGGTACTTGGGCTTTTCCATCAAACTCAAGAGAGATAAAAAAGGCAAAAGACTTTATGAAGAAACCTTTTGCATTAGGTAAAAATGGTGATGATGCTTCTTCAGCATTATATAATATATTTGGTGATGATGATTTACATGATGCCTTGGTTGCTGCAGGTAAAAAGAACCCTAAAGGTGATGCAAGAGTCGTTGTCCAAAAATGGTTAAAAAATTTCACAAGTAAAAACTTTGGTAAATCTTCGGATTCAAAAGATGTAAAAAATGTAGCAAAACAACTTGGTATCAAAGAAGAAGTTGAACTTGATGAAGCATTATCTTCTTCTCTTATTAAGAAACTCAAAAAACAATATGAACCTTTACGAAATAAAAGAGTTAGTCTTGATCATCTAAAAAAATTGGGTAATCTGGTAAAGAAGTTCAGTAAAGATGAACTTATTCAATTAGTAAAAGCAGATATTCCATTTATTTCAGAAGCTGCACACACAGAACTTATGAATAAACACAATATGTCTGTTTCTCAGATTAAGAAAATCAAAAATGAAAAAGTAAGATTTGAAGATTTAGTGAAAAAGGCTGCAGATAATCTTTCTGAACTAAATTGGTTAGTTGATTTGGAAGGAATTGGAAAAGTTGTTATAGACGGTTCCAGTAGAGGAGAGGTTCTTTCAAGTCTTAGAAAAAAATTAAAAAATGTAGATGATATTGGTGATATTCAAAGAATGACAGATACCGACAAGAAAAAATATTTCAAAATGAAATATGCAACAGTTGGTAAAAAAGAAAAAGAACCAGAAGATACAGAAATTAAAGAGGCACTTGATAAAGAACTTGTAACAGAACTTTCTATGTTCATACTGAATGATGCACAGATATACAAATCAAGAATTTTACCTGTCATCAAAAATATGAAAAGAAAAGTTGCAAGTGGAAAGTTTGATAAGAAACTTGCAATCAAGGCGTTCTCGTATGCTGTTGCAGATGGTATTAAAAAATATTCAAAAACATTTGATGTAGTAAAACCATCAAAACAAGACAAAGAACAAATTGCAAACACACTTTATGATCATTATCAGTCAGCAATCATGGAATTTACTGATAAATATAAAGAAATTTACGATAAATTAAACGAAGATAATCAAGAACGAATAGACTTTATGTTAGATGATGATAAAGAATACGACAAAGTTCTTGAATTTGTTTCCCAATTTCAATAAAGGACTTTAGGAGTCAACTATGGCATTTAAATTTATAGGAAGATTAGGAGTTATATTAGCAAGTGATACTGCTGATGATGCACAACATACAGTTAGTCTTGGGCCTATAGGGTCAAACAGTTCTGTACGAGTAAGTGAGTATGGTGGACAAGATTTGTTTGTCAAACTATCCAATGAAGGCACGGCTGTTACTAATTCATCTGATGTATCAAATGGTATCTATTTAAGAGCAAATACATCAATAGAAATTATACCAGAAGAAAGACCAAAGTCTATAAAAATAATATCTGCAACAAATGCAAACCCAGCCGTTCTTACAGTTGATCAGGCAGGTCACCCATTTGCAGTTGGTGATCAAGTTGCTATGACAGATTGTAGTGTTGGAGCATGGAATAGTCTTATAACTAATGTAAACATAAGTGCTATTTCTGATACTACTATCACGATTGCACCAGACTCAACATCAACTGGTGCATTTACATTTGGAACACTTCGTTCTAATTTTAGTATTTCTGCTATGAACCAAACTGCTGGTAGTGATGGTGCGATTTTTATTGAAGAAATAGTTATGGGACACCCACTATAATGTTTTATTGGTTGTCTTTAATTATAGGCTTGTTAATAGGGTGGAATCTTCCACAACCAAGAATTATAAAATACTGGCAACGTAAATTATTTAGGTAGACCATGTTAAGTTTTAAAGATTACTTGGAGGAAATTCTTACTCCTGCACAAAGAATGAAAAAGAAAGCCGCATTTAGAAAAAGTGCAGCCAAGAGAAAAATTGCTATAAAACGTGCAAAGTTTAAGAAGGCATCACCTGAAAAGTTAAAACAAAGAGCAAGAAAACTTGCTATTAAAAATTTGAAACAAAAGTATGCGAAAAAATCAATTGCAGACTTAACAAATGCAGAAAAGATGGCACTTGAAAAAAGATTAGAAAAAAAAGGCGCTATGATTGATCGTATTGCCAGAAAACTTATAAAAGTTGTTCGTAAAAAAGAATTAGAAAGACTTAGAAAAAAGGATAATTAAATGAAACTAATTACAGAAGTAAATGAAGAAATCAATGTCCTTGTAGAAGGTAGCGGTTCTAAAAAGAAGGAATACTTCATAGAGGGTATCTTTCTTCAATCTGATGTAAAAAATCGCAATGGTCGAGTTTATCCTTTTGAAACTTTGCAAAAAGAAGTTGCAAGGTATAATAAAGAATATATTAATAAGAATCGTGCATACGGAGAACTAGGACACCCAGATGGACCAACTATCAATCTTGAGAGAGTTTCACATATGATTAAGGAACTCAAAGAAGATGGTAGAAACTTTATAGGAAAAGCAAAGATTATGGACACACCTTACGGAAATATCGTTAAAAATCTGTTAAGGGAAGGTGCAAAACTTGGCGTTTCTTCTAGAGGTATGGGAACATTAGAATCAAAGAATGGCACAAACTATGTAAAATCTGACTTTTATCTCGCTACTGCGGCTGATATTGTTGCAGACCCTTCGGCACCAAGTGCATTTGTGCAAGGTGTTATGGAGAATAAAGAGTGGATTTATGAAAGTGGGACCTTTCTTTCTGTAGACGTTGAAAATTATAAGAAAGAAATAGAAGATGCAAATCGAAAAGAACGTGAAAAAGTCAAATTAGAAGGGTTTTATAACTTACTTTCAAAGTTAGTGAAATAATAAATAACTATAAATAATATAAGAGAGATTTCGAGAAAAATCCATTATCAATCGGGAGAAACTTCAATGAGTAAACTTGAACAAGCATATCGTCAGATGGTCGCTGAAGGAAACGAAGCACCTGAAGAGGAAATTATGGAGGCTCCTGCCAAACGTAAAGCAGATAAAAGTGGCGGAGAGTCTAGTGGTTTAAAAAATGATGCCGAAGATTTGGGTCCAGCAAATGTTGACCCAGAAGGCACATCACCAGCTTCAAAGGCTGATGATAAAGTGAAGAAAGACAAAGGAAGAAAAGCAGATAAAAAAGCCAAAGCAGATGCTATGGGTGCTGTGAAAGAAGATGAAGAAGAAGATGAAGATTTAGATGTCGTGGCTGAAGATGAAGATGTAGAAGAAGATGAAGATGTAGTAACAGAAGATGATGATGAAGATGAAGATGAAGAAGAAGATGATGAAGAAGAAAAAGATGATGAGGAAGAAGATGACGAAGATGACGAAGATTTAGAAGCAGGTTATGAAGATACATTACCTACGACTAAGAAAGCCATGATCGAACTTCTTGTTAAAGGCATGAACAAATTAACAAAAGAACAAATTAGAACAGCACACAAAAATATTCTCACTACTGTTGAATCCGCAAAAGCATCTAAGAAACAAGAAAATGCTCGTGCAGTCAAAGTTAAAGAAAGTATCAAAGTCAATGTAGAAGATGACGTTGAAGCACTTCTTAACGGCGAAGAGGACATTAGTGAAGAATTTAAGAAAAAAACTACCACAATCTTTGAAGCAGCAGTTCGTGAAAAAGTTGAATCCGAAGTTGACCGTTTAGAAAAACAATACGAAATAACGGTTGCAAAAGAAGTCAACGAAGTTCGTGATGATCTCGTAGAAAAGATAGACAGTTATCTCGACTATGTTGTTGAAGAATGGTTAAAAGACAACGAAGTTGCTATAGAGAGTGGAATACGTTCAGAGGTGACCGAAGAATTTATCTCTGGTTTGAAACGACTATTTGAAGAACATTATATAGACATTCCTGAGGACAAAGTAGATGTATTATCTGACCTCACGAAAGAAAATGAAGATTTAAAAGAACAAGTAAATAATGAAATCAACAGGAATATCGAACTCAAAAAAGAGAAAGATACTGTTTCTGCATCAGAAGTTTTTAATGATGTAGTAGACGGACTTGCTGATACTGAAATTGAGAAAATGAAAAGTCTTGGAGAAGGAATCGAGTTTGAAGATGAAGATTCTTATCGAGAGGCTATTTCTACGCTTCGTGAAAACTATTTCCCTAAAACGAGAGTTGCAGAAGAAGAAGTAGTTGAAGTGGAAGAATCACCAGAAGATGATTTAAACGGTCCAATGGCAACGTATTACAAGGCAATTAACAGGTTTAATACACAAGTATAAACTATATTCTATTAACATAGGGAGATTTAACAAATGTTTTTATCGGAACAACTTCAAAAGAAATGGAAGCCGATTCTAGAACACCCCGACCTTCCAGAAATCAAAGACGCATACAGACGTAGCGTTACGGCGATGGTTCTTGAGAATCAGCAAAAAGCCATGACAGAGGAAAGACAGGGTCTTTATGAAGCGGCACCAGAAAACAAAACGGGTGGAAACGTAGACAACTACGATCCAATCCTAATTTCACTCATTCGTAGAGCAGTACCTCAACTGATTGCTTATGATGTGGCAGGCGTTCAACCAATGACAGGTCCTACAGGACTTATCTTTGCCATGAAAGCACGTTACGCATCACAAACTGGTTCAGAGGCATTGTTTGACGAAGCAGATTCAGATTTCGCTGGTGAAGATGCAGCCTCTAATACAGGTTCTGCAACTGCACACACAGGAACTGCAATCGCATCTGATACTGGTAGTTCTGCGAACTTCTTAACTGGTACTGGTATGACTACTGCTGAGGGTGAGACTCTCGGTGATGGTACAGACGAATTTGCTGAAATGGCATTTAATATTGATAAAGTAACTGTTACTGCAAAAACTCGTGCTTTAAAAGCTGAGTACACAATGGAATTAGCACAAGACTTAAAAGCAGTTCACGGTCTTGACGCTGAGACAGAACTTGCTAATATTCTTAGTTCTGAAATCCTTGCAGAAATTAACAGAGAAGTTATTCGTACTATTTACCTACAAGCAAAAGCAGGCGCACAAATTAATACAACAACTGCAGGAACATTCGATTTAGACACCGACTCAAACGGTCGTTGGTCTGTTGAGAAGTTCAAAGGACTTATTATGTCCATAGAACGTGATGCAAACGCAGTTGGTCAACAAACTCGTAGAGGAAAAGGTAACATCATAGTTTGTTCTTCAGATGTTGCTTCCGCTCTTGCGATGGCAGGACAATTAGATTACAACCAAGCACTTCAAGGTGTAAATGCAGACGACACAACAACTACTTTCGCAGGTGTTTTGAATGGTAGATTTAAAGTGTACGTTGACCCTTATATCAATAATGTAACTGCTGGTCAGTTCTATGTTGTTGGTTATAGAGGTTCTTCACCATTTGATGCTGGTATATTCTATTGCCCATACGTTCCGTTACAAATGGTTCGTGCTGTTGGCGAAGATAGTTTCCAACCTAAAATCGGATTTAAAACACGATACGGCATGGTTCAAAACCCATTTGCAACAAGTAATGCAGACGGTGGTTTAGACCTTGACGGAACAACTGCTTCGGGCGACCAAAACAGTTACTACCGCCGCGCCCTCGTCACAAATCTTATGTAACGTAGGTTTCATATTTAAGAATGGGGTTCTCGAAAGAGAGCCCTTTTTCTTTTTGGGAGACAAATTATGTATGATTTATTAAACACACCCTCACACAAAACAATCGTTAGAAAACTTGATGATAAACTTATTTTAGTAGAACGATACATTATAAAAAATCAATTAAAATACACAGGACAATATAAAGACAATGATGACCGTCATCAAGATATGAAAGTAGATGAAGTCAAAGAATTTAAAGATTATGAAACAGATGGTATGACAAAAACAGGAAGATGTGTTTGGTATCATAAAACTGGTCAGGTATTTAAAGATATAAATTTTATAGACACTCCTGATGAGAAACAACATTCACCAGAGTCATTGATTGGCCAAGAAGATGGATTTGTAGAGTTATTTCATAACAATGGAATGCCTATGGAAAGAGGTCATTATGATACAGGTAGTCGTATAGGTATGTGGACATTTTTTGATAGAACAGGAAATTTATATAAAACAAAAACATATATTACTGAAAAAGATGAAAGTGGAAAAAGTTATATTGAAAAGTCTTATAAATAGTATTAAGAGTCCGTTGCATATATAAGAGGAAATTATGGTAGATGTAAAAAGACAACCAACAAATGTAAATCATTTGACACCGATTGCGTATCGTTTTAATATTCGCAAAATACCGAAAGTTATATATTTCTGTCAATCCGTAAACATTCCGGGAATATCATTTCCTGAAACAATACAAAGAACACCATTTACAAATATTAATATTCCGGGTGATACATTAGTCTATGAAGATTTAACTATTCGATTTCTTGTTGATGAAGATTTAGAAGCCTATAAAGAAATCTTCGATTGGATGGCCGCACTTACTGCACCAAAAGCATTTTCACAATACAAAACGGAAAGAGACACAAATAAAACATTAAGAAGAAGTACTGGTAATTTATTTTCTTCTGCTGAACTTATGATATTGAATAACAACATGAACCCAAATAAAGAAATTATATTTGATGATGTATTCCCTACAAGTCTATCCTCTATTGAATTTGATAGTGGTTCTACTCTCGATACATTATCTGCAACTGTTACATTTAAATATACAACATATTCAATTAATAGTGCAAATGCAGCCAGAAGTGCTGTAAGTACAACAGGTGCAGCTACTGCCGACTTCTCTAAACAGTAAAACGGTCTTGACAAAATTATAAAAACTGTAGTATAATAGTAATAACTATATTTTTCTCTATGAGACTACAATATGAAAATTGAAGATATTCAAGAACTATGGGATCAAGATTCTCAAATAGATGAAACTGAACTTGCCAAAGAATCAGTTAAAACCCCAGACATCTATAACAAGTATCTAAAAATCTACGCACAAGAAAAGATGATGCTCACCAGATTCAATATCGAAAAAAGCAAACTTAAAAAATTTAAATGGGAATACTACACAGGTAAGTCTGATCCAGAAGTATATAAAAAAACGCCCTTTGATCTAAAGATTCTTAAACAAGATATTCCAGTTTACTTGGAAGCAGATGATGAACTTTGTGAACATGAGATGAAAATATCTTATCAATCAGAAAAAGTTGCTATGTTAGAAAAGATTCTCAAGTCGTTAGAGACTAGAGGATTTCAAATAAAAAACGCAATTGATTTTGAAAGAATGATGGGAGGACCTATATAATGCATTTAGAATACCCCTATAGTGTGCATCATAGTATTATACCAGATAATCTTTGTGATGAGATTATCGAACAAGGTGAAAAGTTAATTAAATGGAATGGTCTAGACAGAAAATCAGGAATAACGCATGGATTTTTAATGAAAGCAATCGGTTCTATTGTAAATACAGCCAATAAAGATAATGGTTGGAACTATATAATAGAACATCACGATAGAATGTATTATCAAAAGATTGGGTGGCATCAATATCATAAATGGAGAATGAATAATCAAAGTAAACCTTCTATCAATCCAGAAAAGATGAATAAGATTAGTTTCATGTTGTCTTTAAATCAAGTTGATATTGATTATCATGGTTGTTACTTTGAACTTGCATATGGTGCACCATGGACGCAAAACTATTTAAACAGATTTGATGAACTTAAAAAAGGAACACTCATTGTATTTCCCTCGTTTCTTTATTATAGATTTAGTCCCGTTATGGGCGGAGATAGAAAAATTATTTCAGGCAATCTCCTAGGACCTGCATTTGCATAATGGAAAAAATATCTATAGAGAAGATAAACGAAGTGTATGTAAAAGTTCATTCTGAAAAGAATGTTGCATACGAACTAAACGATTACTTTACATTTCGTGTTCCGGGATTTCAGTTTATGCCAGCCTATCGAAATAAAATCTGGGACGGCAACATTCGATTATTCTCTATTACAAACGGACACATCTATTCAGGTCTACTTCCTTACATAGAAAAATATGCAAAAGATAGTGATTGGAAAATAGAATATACAAACTTTCCACCAGCGTGTCTTGAAGGCCGAACTGTTTCTGATATACATTCGTATGTGAAAAATCTAAATCTACCTTTTGAAATTCGTGATTATCAAATGAATGCTGTAGAATATGGCATCATATATCAAAGATGTTTAATCGTATCTCCTACTGCGTCTGGTAAAAGTTTAATTATATATTGTATATTACGATTTCTTTTAGACCTCATACAAGAGAAAGTATTGATTATTGTTCCGACTACATCATTAGTAGAACAGTTGTATTCTGATTTTATAGATTACTCAAAACAAAATGATTGGAATACAGAAGAATATTGCCATAGAATATATGCAGGTCATGCAAAAGAAACAGATAAAAGAGTTATCATTTCTACATGGCAATCTGTTTATCGACTACAAAAAAAGTTCTTTGAGCCATTCGGTGCAGTCTTTGGAGATGAGGCTCACTTCTTCAAAGCAAAATCATTGACTACATTAATGACAAAACTTACAAACTGTGCATATCGTTTTGGTTCTACAGGAACACTTGATGGTACAGAGACACATCAACTTGTGTTAGAAGGATTGTTCGGTGCTGTGTATCGTGCAACTACAACCAAAGAACTAATGGAACAAGAACATATTTCTACTTTAGATATAGAATGTATTGTTTTACAGTATCCAGATGAAATAAAAAAGAAAGTGATTAAATGTAAGTATGCAGAAGAACTAGACTTTCTTGTAGGTTATAAAAAGAGAAATGAATTTATTACGGATCTATCTTTGAATTTAAAAGGAAATACTTTGATATTATATAATTATGTTGAGAAACATGGTCGACCAATGAATGATATGATGAAAACAAAGTTAGAGAATACGAAAAGAAAAGTATTTTTTGTGTATGGTGGAACAGCAACAGAAGCCAGAGAACATATTCGTTTTGTTGCTGAAAAAGAAAAAGATGCAATCATTATTGCATCATACGGAACT
>Ga0098044_1001514_pt1 | contig 12200 bp, 12 predicted proteins | sample 10_taG_FD_75053 | JGI IMG/M metagenome (GOLD analysis project Ga0098044, IMG submission 75053) | Marine viral communities from the Subarctic Pacific Ocean - 10_ETSP_OMZ_AT15264 metaG | ecosystem: Environmental > Aquatic > Marine > Oceanic | place: Pacific Ocean | collected 2015-01-16 | reverse complement strand
GCTCTCTGCCAAAGAAATGGCGACGTTAGTGTGTACCGGGACAATAATCGGGACGCTACTCTTGATGCCGACGCGTCTTCTATAGTGACCGGGATGTTCGGAATCAACATTCACCACGCTGGGCAAAACTCTACAAGAGTGGATAAGTGGTCTGCGGGCTGCCAAGTGTTCGCCAGAATGGCGGATTTTGATGAGTTTATGGGCATCGTGAAACAGCAGATCGCCCATCACCCTACTTGGGAGTCCTTCACCTATACCCTCATCGAGGAGTGGTAAACATGAACGTCAAAGAACTTGCTCAGAAATATGGAGTTACCGCTGGAGTAGCGGGAGGCTGCCTCGTCATCGGTAGCCAATTCGGAACCTGCACCGTCGCACCAGCGATGCCTCCCGTCGCGGAAGAAGCCCCCGCAGAAGAAGCTGTAGAGGAGCCCGCAAAAGAGGAGCCAAAAGCTGAAGAGCCAAAAGAGGCTGAAAAAGCTGACGGCGAGAAGTAAGAGGAATAGTAGAGTGGTGGGGGAGACATTTGGACGTTGGGCTCAAATGCGGGGCGTGCCTGCTTCACCCCTTTCTCCCCCACCGCTTTTTCTCCGAGATTATAAGGGGGGACAGTGGAATCAGAATTCATTGCTCAGTTGCTCGACCTGGGTATTACAGGACTGTTTATTGGGTGGCTTCTTTGGTCACAGAAAGAGCAGGCCAAACGCCTGGACGCTTACGTCAATCGACTACTGGAAACGTTGGCGACAGTAGAGCAAGAGCGGGAAGCCGCCTTCGACAAGATTCGTGATCGCTATGACGATGTGATCTCTAAGTATGATGCCGAGAGAGACAAGCTCCTCATCGACATCTCGGGCAAACTCGATGAGGGCCTGAAAGTCATCCACCAAAAACACGAAGAAGAGAGACTGGCGAGACTCGCTCGTGACACCAATGGGTGATGGATGGTGAGGGTGGGGCGCGCTGAGCACCCACACCCACACCCACGTAGTCTACTCGTATTCAACCCCAAGGGGCTCGGAATCCGTGCGGGAAACGGTGACATAGGTCCACGCGCCGCGCTTCCTGCCCTTGGGTTTGATGGTGGACATCACCACGACTTGGCACGGGGCTTTCTCCAAGACCGTCATGGTCTTCTTCAGCGTATCCGCATCCCACATCCGGTCGTCTACTACGATGAGGTCGTTCTGGTCGGACAAAGCGGCGCATATTGCAGCGAGGAGTCGAGCCTCTGCGCTCCCAGACAAAGCAGTGTGCTTTTTCTCGCCCCGTTTTAGGCCAATCGAGATGGACTTCTGGGACATCTCCGCGAAGAAGTGTATTGACTCTTCCTTGGGCAGGAATCGACTCACACGTTTGATGAATTCCCCAGCCGCTTGGTGGATGTTGCCCAGCATCATGGACACGATCACGTTCTTCAGGGTCTTCAGGCTCTCCCGCAAACCGAGAGCACGAACCTCGCCGTTTTTTGCAGCAACAGCGGCTCGCGAGAGCCTCTGATTTAAGAGGGCGGAAGCCAGGGCACTGGCGGCGTCATCTCTCAGGGGGATCCGTTGGATGGCTTCCTTCCCCCCCAACATCTCTGTCAGGTGGCGGAGCACTGGCCCTGCCTGGAGAGTTGGGTTCGCTTTGTACTCCATGTACAACTCTTTAAGGACGTCCCTCAGAGTGGCGCGGTGAATCGTATCCCACACCCCAGACAACTCGTCATCCGTGACGGCTTCGACGGAGCCCAGAGACTCCAGGGCAATCAGCCCCGCCTTCGCGGTGTTGGACATCTCTCGCTGGTACTTCCCGATCTTGTCCAAGACATCCACAAGGGACACGGGACTCCCATCCATCGGGCAGACGAGAACGAGCGTTTCTTGGAGTTCGGTAGGAACCATGTTCAGGAGGTCGGCCCCTACAATGGGCTCACACAGGTGCTCCCAGAAGAACTTCACCTGGGTGTCTGCGCTCCCCCCCATAACGGCTCGAACCTGGGCCACAGTTAGCACGTCTTTCGGGTCGGGTTTTTCGACCCCGTTCCGGGCGACATGTGTTGGCCTCTTTCCGCGCCTCAAACTCCAAGAGTAGAGATGCTCTCCCTCAACTTCTCCCCGGGCAACACACTCGTCCACCCCAGGAGGAACCAGGGCAGCCAAGAGAGACCCGTCCCGAACGGGGCGATCTCTATACAGGAGCCCATAGGCGCTCCCAGTTCGGGCAAGCTGCAGAGACTCAGCGATGGCGCTCTTACCTGCCTCGTTGTCTCCAATAAGGATCGTGTACTTGCCCAAGTTGACGGAGTACTCCCCGCCGTCTGGGCTCTTTACATTGCTTGTGATTCGGTCGATGTGACTCATTCTTCCTCTCCAGTCATCGTGCGGGCCTTGTGCAGACGCGCGAGTGCAATTGAATAGGTTCTCGACGGGACGCTTGTTCCCGCCTTCCAGCGGTGGAGGGTCTGGACACTCGGGTGCGCCCCTCCAAGGTACTCGCCCATGTAGACAGCAATCTGCTCCAGGGACAGTCCAGCTTCTTTCAGGTCAGCCAGTAGAGTCTTCGGACTCATGTGGGACTTTATGATTTCCATATGTAACCTCCTTAAATGGTAATGGAATTTGGGGGTCTGCTTCACAACGAAAGCCTCCCTGCCAATCGTCAGGATCGAAAGGGTAGACTTGGGTAATTCTTTGGAAGTGTCCCCACTCGGGGCCCTCCTCAGAAGAAAAGAGCATCACAGGGATACCAGCTTTGACGGCTTCATCGATGATGCTCGCCGTGGCGCGTCCAACAAACTTGCTGGGAATCACGATCATATCGAAGAGACGCTCCTGGGTAATGGAGTGCCTCCGACGACAGATACCGTGTGTCCAAGCTTGCCAGTCTCCCCGGGCATTCTCCAAGAAGTCGTCTCGACCAGTGGTGACTCGAACGCGAATGTCCTTACCTGCTGCTTTGGACTTCTCGACAAGCTTCTCCCGAATCTCTTGGGATTTCTGAGCCAAGACGTGGGGATCCACAGATGAAGGGTGGGCATAGAAAAGGTGAATGGTTCTCATGATTGTCCTTTAGACCTCACTCCAGCGGTGACCGATGTCAGCCTCTGCCGTGTAGTCGAGTTTGGGGTTCTTCTTTCTTCTTCGGGCCATTGCGCCCTGGAGGATTTGAGCGGCGCGTTCCGCTTCGTCCTCGGGCACCTCTAAATAAAGAGCATCGTGTCCATGATTGATGAGCCACTCTATGGGAATCGTCTCACCCGTAGAGGAAAGGGGCTCTGTAGCAAACCAGTCCTGCGGCCCATGGATTAGTTCAATCATCCCTTCATTGACGATGTTGACGCCGCCAGACTGAATGGGGTGGTTCACAAGCTCGTTGATCTTGTCTTCGTTTCGGAAGTACCTGCGCCTGTCCCACAAGGAATCTCCAATGAAACCCTCACGTCGGTAACGGTTCTCAATCATGCGCCACCACTTCGGGACTTCGGGGTCTGCTCGCTTGAGTCCGTGGACAACTTGGCGCACGTCTTCCAGGCTTAGGTGGGCAAAGATGAGGTCACCCGTATCGTCTTCTACCGAGACAACCTGCTCGTGGATACGCTTCGTGGAAGCCGCATACTGCCACGCGTAGCGACAGTTCTTCGTGATGTCTCGGGTCGCTTTGAAGGTGTCCTTTCCTTTCTCTCGCCTTTCTTTGGGGGCACCCGGGAGAGTCCAGACGCTCTTCCCGTAGATGATTTCCATGGTCTCGTTGTGGGGGTCGAGCCCCTGGGCAATCACTCGGATAGAGTGCGCGGCGTTCGCCTCCTCCGCAATCAAACGCAACTCCAACTGATCCATGTCTGCACCGATGAGGACGTACCCCTCCCTGGGCACGAACATGTCCCTTAGACTTTTTGGGATATTTTGCATATTTGGATTACTGGATGAGTACCGCCCAGTCGCTGGGAGACGGTTGTAGCAGGGGTGGACTCGAGTGATTTGCTTCTCGATAAGGGGACGCACATAAGTACCCAGAAGTTTGGATGCCTTCCGGTATCGTCGAACCGAGCGGAGAAACTGAACACGCTCTTCGGTCAGCCCGTAGTGGACAATCATCGTGCGAAGAGACTCGTCATCAGTCGAGGGCTCTCCGGTCTTCTCGGAGTAGTGGTGTGGGGCAAGACCCCACGCATCAAACAGAAGCTTCCCAAGCTGCTGGGTGCTCTGGGGATTGAATTTAGGGTGGGTCAATTCCCGGCAGATTTCGAGATGAGACTTAGCTTCTTTGTCCAACCTGAACAGGTGTTCTCCTGCTCTCTCCAGGTCTACACCCATTCCGACCTTCTGCATTGACGTGCCAAGAGACTGGAGCACATGCTCTCTGCCCAGGAGATGCTGTTGGTTCCGCTTTCGGACATCCTCCATGAGCGGCTTGGCAATCCGGGCAGTAACGCAGACATCCTTTCCGCAGTAGATGTGAAGCTCCTCGTCTGTCCCGGCTTCCGTAGCAGTATGGTCCGCCTTCCACGCTTCAGGGTTGTCTGTGTAGAAAGAGCCCACGAATCCCAAGTTGTGGGGAAGCTCGTTATCTGCGAGCAGGTGGAGAAGAATTGTGTCTACAGATAAACTCGGACGAACGCCCAACCAACACTCCATAGACAACCGGTCGTACTGCCCAGCGTTGTGTCCAATGAGGGGGGCACCCGGACGCAAAGCAAACTTGCGGAGGATCTCTTTCACCTCCTCCTCGTTCTCTGGGCTCACCAGGGGCGTACCGTCAATGCTGCGAATCTCTACAATCAGGGCTTCGCTATCGTTCCCAATACCCACGCACCGAACACGCGCCGTCATGGGATCTATGCCATCCGTCTCCAAGTCATAGGCAATCGGCTTACCCATCCGGGCAAGACGAGAGAGAAAATTGTGGATGGTTGTCGGATGATGTGAACGCACTATTTTCGGTTCGGTCCAGTTTAGCGAGCCGTTGAAGAACCGAAAAGCCTTTCGGATATCGTGCCGGAAAACCTCCCGGTAAGCAGGCTGCCTTAGTACCCAAGCGGGATGCATTGTGTAGCCGACCTTGAGCTTCACCTTGGGATCCCACGGTGCGAAAACCTCTTCGCACCCCCCACGAATAGACATGATGGAGACATCCCCACCACGAATCGCCTTCGCCGCCGTCTTGCCCAAGCAGATGATGTTGGTGATTCCACTCTGGGCAAGCTCCTCCCAGAGGAGGGGGCGGCAAGCACTCACAGGGCGGTCGACTATGGACGCAGTGTTTTCTTCTTCCCGGGCTCGCTTCTCCCTCTTCCGATTTTCTCGCCCCACGCGTAGGTTTAGCGCCTCCAAATCATTCTTGGGCGGACGGCATCGGATGGCGTTCGTGATGTGGCACTCGTCTCTACGAATGTCGAGGGCATTGAGCGCACGCTGTAGTTCAACCCCACTCGGGCCGACAAACGGACGCCCCTCGATAGTCTCGTGTACACCAGGGGCTTCGCCCAAGAGAATCACACGGTCATCATCGTGGGTTTCCGGCAGCACCGGGTCACCCTCGCAGTGCCGTAAGGCACAGTTTTCGCAAGTCTTGAAATGCATTGTTGGGCTCTAAAAAGGGACCCGGCCCCGCCGCATTGGCAGCGGTATTATTTCCGAGACGGATGGCCGGGATAAGGCGGCAGACTTTTTCCGGTCTGCCAGCGGAGAGGGGTTACGACAAGAGGAAGTCGAAATCCTCACTACTCCCAGAGGTTTCAGCGACCACTACGGGAGCGGGTACACTCGTGCCGTTAGTGGCTGGGGCTTCTACCTGAAATTCAGCGGGAGCGGGGGTGTGCATTGCCTGCTTCATTTGTGCGTAGTAGGCAGCGGGGATGTAACGGTAGTCGGGATAGCTTCCCTCAACCGCGCGTCCGTTCTCGCCCAAGGTGGGAGCGGTGTAGTTGAAGTACACGCTCTTTCCGATGAGCTTGTCGAAAGGAAACTTGAGCTTCCCATTCAACTTAGCCTCGGGAATACCCGCCGAGACGAGAAAGGCCATGAGGAAGGGCATAGCCTTTTCGGACAGGGAAAAGCTGTCCTTATGGCGAATACCATTCGTCAACATGTACACGAGAAGACGGTTCGAATCGTCGTAGTGACGAAACTCTACAATCTTGGCCTCGTGAAGACCGGTTTCAAGATAACCGAGACCTACCCCTGCGGGGGTATGACCGGTGAAGTCGAGTTCAATTGTGACAGACATTTAGATGACTCCTTTTTGCTGTCGGTGAAACCCACAACACACACGCGAGTGGGAAGGGAAAGAGGACCGGGGGCTCCGCAATCGGAGAGGGCGAGTGAAAGGACAAGAAACTCTCGCTTTTTCGATGCCCGCCAGAACATCGCTCCGAGGCTCCTGCCCCCGATCCACTAAACGAATAACCCATCATCTCCCTCGTCTGGGCTGGAGAAAGCCTCCAAAGCCTCGACGGTTTCATAGTGATGGATAGTTGCACGGTGTAGCCCATCTTGGAGGGCCCAACGAATGTGCGGAAGAGCCCGTTTTCCTTTGAGCTTTTGCGCTACTTCTTGGAGGACGGTCGACCAGTTACCGATCCCTTCCTCCAGGATTCTCTCGGAAACTTTCTGGGCAACGTCGCCTATCCACTCCAGGCCGGGGGGGTAGGCAATGATGTAGCCTCCTGCGCGTAGCCCTTCTGCAATGTTCATGGGAGCCATCCCAGGGAACACCGACAAACGGTCACCCGAAACGTAGTCAGGTTGGGGGCGGAAACAAAGCTGGTATTTCCAAGGAGCAGCGGTCGCCTCGTAAACAGCGCGGCCAATCACGTCGACCATTCCACTGAACTTCTCGGGCAGTTGCCCTGGAAGGGCGGGGCCTCCTCGGATGAACTTCCCAGAAGAGTTGCGCGGGGGTTGTTCGTGGCAGTTGAAGATAACGATACTTCCCTGGGCAGTTGCGGCGCGAGCCATGTCACGAACCTCCAGAACGTCACGAGTCAGCGCAGACCACATGCCGCCTCGCCCCTTGCTACTCTCGTACTCATTGATGGTGGACTCCACCATAAGAGAGAAGTCGTCGATAACAATTGAAGGAGGGTTCTCTTCAAGCGCCTTCTGGATTTCAGTAATCGCTTGGGGAACGAGGGTTGCATCTCGTACGTCCAGCTTTTCAATCCCTAAGAACTTTCGGGCAGACAGGAGTCCGGAAGGGGCTCCGATAAAGACCCCGTTTGCTCCTGCCGCCGCGCTTGCGACTGTCTTCCCCGCTTTACTGGGTCCATAGAGGCAGATGAATACGCCCCCATCTGACCCAACAGTCTTGCCATTGGAGCCATTAGCTCCATTTGACTTAGCCATGATTTTCTCCTCATACACACAGATTTAGAACACTAACACGAAGACTCGCCGAAGCGACACAAGTCATAAGCAGAACACGCACCATACTTCCCAAAGCACGTTTGATTGTTGAGAGCCATTGGCCACTCCTCAATGGGCTTTCCTTCCCACTGGGCAATCCGGCGCTCGCCTTCCTCGATTACTTTCACGAACCACTTGAGTGCTTGGGGTGCAGGCTCAAGGGGACGTCGATCAAAGTCGACAGGCTTGGACAGCTTGATGCGGTTGACCATGACACCCGCAAAGGATTCGCCATACTTAGCTTTCCCGAATAATTGGTAACCAATAAATTGGCCGTCAAGTATGTGCTGACGCAGGGTCTTAGAGTTGAGCCGATAAGCACTCTTGTGATCGACAATCCAAACCCGGTCATTCACGTCTCGAATAATCAGGTCGGCGCGTTGGGTGTAGAGATGCTTCTGCGCTCCAAGATGTGCGCGTAGTTCGTACTCTACCTCCAAGACTTCCCACTCTTCAAAATGCCAGTTTCTGATATACTCCGAACAGGCATACTGAATCTGCTCGATAGCACTCGTCCACAGTGGAGAACTTTCCTCATTCTTCAGGGCGAGTGCTTCAATCGCAGCGGATGCGGTCAGCCAGTCGTCTGGGTTCCCTCCTGTCTGCTTCTCCTTGAGCCTCTGGTAGTGGTGAGCCAAGCCCACATGGATCAGTGATCCGTTCACCAGCGGGGCGCTCATAGGGAAGTCGAGCCCCCCTACCTCGCGCCATGCGAACAATCGTGGACACCGGATCACGTTCTGGATGCGGTGCCACCCCCTCTCTGAGGGACCAGCGTCTAACAATTTCATCGTACCTGCTCCACATATAGTATCATACTGATTATCACTTGCAACACACAAGATGTCAAGAAGATGTCAACTGGGCAACTCTTGCCAGCAAACGTTCTGCAGAACCTTCAGTGAGGTCGATGCCTTCGAGGGCAGTTTCAATCTCTTCTGCAGCTTGGTCTTCCACGATTTCTCCGACGTGCGGTAGCTTCTCTAAAAGCAAATCCGCAACACGTTCATCAACTGTTGTCCGGGCGATTAGGTAGGCCACCAACACCGGGCGCTCCTGCCCCAACCGGGCAAACCTTCCCTCCCATTGGATGACCTTATCGGGCGTCCAAGGCAGCATAGCAATGAGGGCAAGGTCAGTATCCTGTAGGTCTACACTCTCGCCCCAAGCGTCTCCTGTCCCCACCAGGAGGGCTGGCCCTTTCGCGGCCATGTACTCGTTGCGGATTCGATCTCTGTCTTCGGGCTCTGTTCCACCATGCGCCCACCAAATCTTTGATTGCCACGCCTCGTGGCAGGCGCTCTTCAATTTATCTGCGAGCCTTTCACAATCCAAACGACGCCCAGTAAACACGACCACTTTCTGGTCGGACTTCATGGCTGTAAGAACGCGGTCCTCTACATACTTGTGCTTACGAGACGCAGCTTCCATCAGTAGTGTCTCAAAGAAGCTATCCCGCGCTTCCCCCTCGCCCTTCTTGAGAGCCCGTACGGCCTTAGAAAGCTGGCGCTTCATGGCAGCGGGTTTGTTCTGCTGCTCTATAGAGAGTCGTACTACTTCCCTTCTCTTCTTGGGCAGGTGCTTGTTCACTTCCTCCCGGGACACTCGAGACTTCACATAATCGAGCCGCCCCTTCAATTCAGGCGCGTTGCTCAGTCCTGTGTACTCGTAGCCATATCCATTGTGCTGTCCCGCGCAGTACCTCATACCGAATTGATGGAAGCTTCCCCACTGCCAGGGCTCAACCAAATCCAATTGAGTCCAGAGGTCACGTACTCGTCCAGGGATAGGAGTAGCAGTCATACCGAGTTTCCAGTTAGCCACTCGGGCAACCTGACGCGCCGAGTCCAAAGAGTTTCCCAGTCCCTCGAAGCGGATGTTGCCGTCCTTCTCGACCACAGCCTTGGTGTGCTTGGGACGACGCAGCCAATGAATCTCATCCCAGATAATGACGGAGGGATTCAGGAGGAGAAGAGCCTCCCTCCAATACTTCATGGTTTCCCACGCTGTGATGTAGAGAACGTCTCCGGACACCTCAATCTCTCCGGGCCGTTGTCCTTTCAGAACGACGGGTGTGAGATGCGTGTAGCGCTCGCACTGCTCTGCCCACGTCCCTCGGGCTGCGGCTTTGGTGACCACGAGTTTCACACCACTCGGGCAGACAGCGGAGGCGTAGACCAAACCCACGAGTGTCTTACCCGCGCCGGGAGGAGCCCACACATGTGCTCCCGGAATAGCCAGGGCTTTTGTGAGCAGCCTTCTCTGGTGCTCTTTCACGAAGCCAGACAAGTCTCCCCGGATGAGCCGACCACGAAGGGCAGTCTCTACAGTGCTGTCTTCCGTCTGGGCAGAGACACCGGGTGTCCACCCCAACACCTCGTGGGCGTTGAAAGGAACTCGGTATCCACTACCGTTCTTGTTCTTCCAGATTCCTGGAATATCATCACAGCCAGGAGGAACACTCCTGGTGAATACAAATGGCCTCATACCTTCCTCGCCTGCTTATGAAGGGCTCCCGACACCGGGCATCTCGATTACCTTTTCGTTGGGCTTGGTAATCGTGAGTCCCGTATAGGATTGAAAACGTCGTCCACCAGATTGAACCCACTGGACGGCTACCTTGTCTACTTCCACCATCCCAAGTCGGAGGGTGGATTCCGGTCGGATATCTTTCCGTCCGTTGCGTTCGCACCATGCTCGATAAGAACCATAGAGCAACTCGCAGGAGATAATCCCGCGACCGATTGCCACGTCTGCTCCCTTCAGAGTCACGTAGTCTGGACCTGGGGGATAATCGGAGAGGGTGGCAGCCGCGCCAACCTCCTGGATAAGGTCCACGAAATGGTCGACACTCCCTCGTGATGCTTCTTGGAGCAGCTTCCTGGCAGGCGCAGCATAGGGCCGAGAGATCAGCTTGTAGTCTACAGCCATCGTATGAAGCTCGGCAGCGAAGGCACGAATCTCAACGCCGAAGCTCTTGGAATACCTACCCAGCTTTGGGTTGAAACACTTGGCGAGCATTCGTCGGTATTCCCAGTCACAACTCCCGGGCACGAGAACCGTGAACCTACGGTCATCCTTCTCCAGCATGAGAGGACGGCGGTCGTTGGAAGTAAGCCACCACGTCATGCGGTTTTCTACTTCCGTCCGGGCCGCGTACGGAGCGCGACAGGGAACACGGTCATCTGTGATGTAGGACTTGAGGGCGGGGATAACGGCGTCGGTATCTCGTGAGCCTCCGACTGCCACCTCGTCAGCGAGTACCAGAAGTCTCGTGACAAAGGAAGCGTTGAAAGAGTCACGCAGAGAACGGTTGGAAACAATGGCGGAGTTTCTTTCCCCTACGATGTGGGCAAGGATTCTCCCGTACATGCTCTTCCCAACTCCCTGCTGCGGAGACATCGAGAGAACAGCAACCATTGAACGACGCTCGGGGTGCTGAACAACCGAGGCACTCCAGTGCATCATCCATTCGATTGCCTTCTCGTCTTCTCCGCAGAGAACCTCCAGAAGTTTCTTCACCCTGGGCCAGTCTCCAGCCAAAGGCTTTATGTCTGGTTTTGCATAAAGATTCAGTGTCGGGCCGATGCCTTCTTCCATGACGACTGGACCCCGCGAAGAGTCACAGTTGAAGCCATAGACTTGGCGGGAGAGAATGTGGTCGACCAAAGCGTTGACGTGTCTACCGTCCAATCCATCCGTCAGCTTTCCGATGAGGTGATTGACGATACCATCCTTGCGTAGCGGCGAGCCTACTTGCCATGCGCCACGTTCTCGTCTGTAGAAAACATTCTGGGGAGCATTGAATACAATGTTCTGGTCCACGTAAAGGAGCAGCTTGTCGGGAGTCTCATCCAGCAGGGCTTTCCTGGTGAGCACAGAGTGAGCAGCACCACCCTTCTTTTTCTTCTTCCCTACCTTCTTTCCATCCTCACCTCGCAACCAGAACTGTTTCTGGTCATGGTCATGGCGTTCGCTCATGCACATGAGGAAAGCTCGACCATCATTCATCACTCGGAGAAAAGCACTTCCGAACGAGGCGTCTTCTTGGAAGGGACACGCGCACTTATGTTTCGCGGCACCCAGGGGGATGAGGTCGGAAACCGTAGCGGCGTCTTGCTTGTCCTCTGAAAGGAAGAGGCTCGTACCACCGTGAAGAGAGAGCCCAGCATTCTCGGCTACAGAGTCGTCAGACTCGGAGTCGTTTGTATCTGCCATCAATGAATCCACACACAAGGGAGGAAAGAATACCTCTAAGTAACTTTGAAAGGAAGCACCTGTGCGACGAATTGGTACGACGTAGTGGCGGGAAAGATCATTGCACCCCGTGTCCACGCCCTCCGTGTATCCGACAAGCTCAAGGGCACGCTCCCTTGCGAGCTTGAACTCTCTTCTTTTTAGGGGGCGAGAGAGGAAGAGGATTACTCGGTAACGGGGCGTCTCGTCAGTGTGTGACCACGTAGTATAAATAGCGAAGGCAAGACCCAACTCCACAAGTTGGTCGCGAAGACGTTCGGCGCTCCACTTGGGATGGTCGTAGTCGAAGACAATCGCGGAGATAGATTCCACGTTGTCGTTGGAGCGCGTCTTTCCCTGGGCATAGAGAGCCGGGCTCCAGCAAGCAAGCTTACTCTTGGGATAATCCTGGTGCTTCCAAGGAGGAGCGCAGAAGAACTTCTCGAGTTGATCGGCTTGCTTGACAAGAATACTGAAAGGGCGTACAGTAGTGTAGCCGCCTTGGAACAGGGAAAAGTGCCAAGGAAGCCAAGAGATCTCTTTCACGATTGACTCCATTGAGCCTCGTTTCCTCCT
>Ga0098044_1001513_pt1 | contig 12204 bp, 1 predicted proteins | sample 10_taG_FD_75053 | JGI IMG/M metagenome (GOLD analysis project Ga0098044, IMG submission 75053) | Marine viral communities from the Subarctic Pacific Ocean - 10_ETSP_OMZ_AT15264 metaG | ecosystem: Environmental > Aquatic > Marine > Oceanic | place: Pacific Ocean | collected 2015-01-16 | reverse complement strand
TTGGTTTTCATGTATATATTTAATAGGTAATTTTGAAAACTATGTTTAACTACTCAGTTGCATCATAGAATGCTTTAACAGAATACTCACCTAATTTTCTAACCCATTCACCAGTAATTCCAAACGGGTCTAAAGCGGGCCTACCATACTTTAATGCTAAGGATTGAACTCTTTCACCTTTCTCTACAAATAAGTCTTCTTCATCCATCATTTTAGCTATAATCATAATTGCAATATCATAAGTAACTGTCACACCATATCCTGCAAACGGAAACATTTGAAGAAAATGAGACCAGAATTTTTCATCATCTTCAAACTCATCATCATCTATAAAGGCTCCAAATATACCTCTTCTTGCTATCATTGCTGGAATAAATGTAATTATCTTCATTATATCAGTAATAGCAAAGTTTCTTAACTGTCCCATCATTCCAGTTTTCCATCCAAATTTATTAGTGCCCTGTATAATCTCCTGCGCTATTCCTGGCAACTTTCTAACTGACATAGGATTCCATATAAACGTTTGATATAAGAAAGCAGTCAATGCTCCTGATGTCATCATATATTTAAACGCTGCAAGCTCCTGTCTTGCCATTCTATCAATCTTTAATCCTGGAGTTAATGTATATTTCATAAGTCGCATCATCTTTTTAATCCCCTGACCAACTCCCTTTACTTGTATATCCTTAAGGTTATTAGTTTCTAGATTCAACTCTTCAAAATACATTAAAGCTTGCTTCATAATTTCCATTTCGTCTTCAGCATTTTGCTGATTCCAGTATTTAAACTTACCTAATATTTGAGCTGGTCCAAATTGATATTGAGATACATCTTGTATAGACATTCCAAAGTTCATTTCATACTGAAACTCTATACCTATCTGGATAATTTTATCAATAGCATCTTCATCAGTATATTCACTCCAATGTATATCATTCCTTAAACCAGGAGAACCTGACTTCCATGCAAGTTCAGCTCCCATAACAAAAGATAGTGTTCTTATTAATGATTCTGCCTTTGCCATAGTAAGTGGAAAGGTTTGATACATTTTAGATATTCCTACCGCTGCCTTCCCTATGGGTAAGAAAGCAACATGTTTAGCCCATGCTATGTAATCCTTATGCTTAACTATAGGTTTTAATGCATATTCTTTATTAATAGCCCATTGAACGAGTTTATTAGCAGCATAAAGCTTCATTCTTGACCTAGTTTCTTTTTGTTGAGCTAAAACTCTCCCTCTACTTCTTATCTCTAAGCTTTCTGCTTTATACCATAAATCAGATTTTCCTAAATATTCAGAAACCTTTTCATTAAACATTTCACGAGATACATCTTTTGTTATTTTAACTCTCTTTCCTTGACTATTAGTCCCCCACTTACCTATTCTATTATGATACAATAACATTTCTGATAGTATAAGTTCAGCTATCTGGCCTTCTATCTGCATTTCAAGTATACCATTTACCATAGACTTGCTGAAGAAATCAGAGAATTCAGTAATACCTGATTGTTGAACTATTTTCTCTATACCTTTTTTATACTTCTTATTCCACATAGTCCAAAATGCATTCATAGTAGTCTTTAATCCCTTTTTCTGAATGTTTTTATGTGCTCCACTTGCATTAGTTGTAACAGAACGAGTTGACTGAAGAAATAGACCACTTATAGTAGTAAGTAATGTTTTTAAAAATCTTGCTTGCATTTCTGGAGAGACATTGATATTATAATCATCTCCATACTTCCACTTTTTATATCTTTCACGCGGATTTAAATGCCTAAGCCAATTTCTTTTTCTTGTAAAGCCTTCCATATCACCTAATATACCAGTCATCTTCAAAGAACTATATGTACTTCCATGATAATTGACAGCAGCTCTTAATGTAGCTCTCATTTCCTCAGGAGATACTCTTGGTTTATTCAGGCTTCTTTCATCCTTCAATCTTTTTAATACTTCAAGCATAGATAGATTCAATCTGTTTCTTTCTACAGAACTCATCATTTTTTTAAGGTAATCATAGAAAACACCTTTATCTAATCTTGAATTCATTATATTATAAGCATTAGATATTCTTTTAAAATGTTTGTTATCAGCAGCTAAATGCATTATAGAGCCACTTGCATTATCCATATGATAGTTATCCATATTATTTAATATATGTAATGCACTCTTATGCTTTTCTTGCAATTCTTTAAGTATCTTATTAAGTTTTTCTAAATCTGCTATCCAGTTACCCTTCTTTTGAATCTTTAATTTTTTTATAGCAGCTACAGTTTTACCGACACCATCCTTAAAATCTTTCTCCATAATTGATATCATCTGTCTAAATACATCAAAATTATATATAGTAGGCCAATAGTTCTTTCTAAACTCTGGAGAACCTGGCTGAACAGAACCTCCATTAGCTATAACGATTCCATCAGTAGCAGTCATAGAAAATGTCTCTTGAACATATGTCACTTCTTCCTTCTCTATTTCATTTAAATTTTTAAGTAAATCAATTACTTCACCTGTATTGAAATCAGTATATTCTGTTTGTCCATAAAAGAATATTTGCTTTATATGCCATTCATCCAGCTTCCCATCATAATGCTTAATTAAACCTTGCATCAATGCATTAGTAGATTCAGCCATTTGACCAGCTCTATAGTTAGGGTCTTTAGGGTCAAGTGCATTACCAGCAATATAATCCCATACTAAATTAGTTACAGCTCTAGCTTCCTTCATATATTGTTGGAATAATTCAAATTGCTTTTGATTCATATCTATATTTAAAGAGTCCTTACCAAGTGGATTTTTATAGTTTTTTAATAGCGTAGGGTCTTGAAATGAATACATTACATCACCAGTTCCTTCATATTTCTTAGGTCTAACCTTAGCATTTTTAGGTATTTTATTTACTTTAAATCCATATCTACCTGTCTTACTATCTACAAGTTGCCAAGTCCAGAGAATATCTGTCCATGTTTTGCCACCATCCTCAGTATACTCTCTTCTTCTTTCATATTCTTGATTAATATAGAATTTACCATTCTTTATTATTACAAAACCTTTCATTACAGCAGCAAATAATCTCTGAAATTTCTTTGCATTTTCTTCTGACCGATTTTCAATAGGACCGCTATTAATTAAAATATCTACATCATTTAAGATAGACTCCATACCTCTAGTAACCTTTTTAAGTAATTTGGGGTCTACCATATCTTTGGGTATAAAATCTGGAGAAGACATAAAAAGATTAACCCTCGATGATATTCTATTAGCGTGGTCTCTTACTCCAGCTGCTATAGCTTCAAATGCACCGCTAGGGTCTTTCCATTTAAGACCTTTAGGAGTCATAAACATTGCTCTATAACTCGATATTTTAATTGGAATCCCACCAGATTGCGTAGTCATATTAACTAAATTTAACGCCCTACCTAATGCAATTCTTAAAGTACCTTCCTGCAATCTGTCTAGATTTATAGTAAAGTTTTCCTTATCAATATCTTTATAAACATTTTTTCCTACCTCAACATCCCTAAGCCTAACATAATCTGGTATCTTAGTTAGTAATGACTTATGTACCATGTCTGATATATTGGGGTATTGCTGTATAACAAGCATAAGTTTATCAGCTAAAGCCTGTCTTCTACCTTTCTTTCCATATCTCTTAATAAGCCTAATATCTAATTCTTTTTCAGTCATGAATTTATGTGCATCATAACCTTCTTTTTCAAGCTGTTCTGCTAACTCTTTAGTTCTCTCAATACTTTTCTTACCAAACCATTTTTCTAATAATCCATTATATAGTCTTGTATTCTCAGCATCAAATTCAGCTATAGTCGCAGCATTATCTCTATCTACTTGGCATCCTAAACTCATTTACAACTCTCCTCTGCTATTTTAAACAATGATGCATACCTAGGTTGTGATTTAACATATTTAGCTTGATTACTTGTTTCAGATACTGTTTTATTAAAAGCTTTGAAGTATTCCTTAACTAAATTAGCATCAAGTAATGTAGCTTGATTATATAAATCACTTACAGGGGGTAAATGAATACCTATAGAACTACCTTCTATTTCTACTTGTTTATTATTTATAGTTACCATTGTTTTTTCAAATGGCTTTTCTAGGAATTTATAGGTAGCAGCAAGTTTGGCTACATTAGATAAACCATCAAACATATCATGATATTCTTCTTTAAATGCAATAAATTCTAGATTATAGTCTAATGATTGAGCGCTTATTTCTCCACCATGATAAGTTGCAATTAATGTTTCAAACTTAATAGCCATTTCTTCTGCGTATATTTCTCCCTTTGTTATTTCTTCCAAAATAAAATCTAAATTTTCAGCCTGTTTATCCTTCTTAGCAGCCTTATTTAAGTTAACATCTTTATTATCCTGCAATTGGTTCATGCCACTTCTATGAGCATTGCCATGCAAATCTATTGATATAATATACGGAGAACCATCTCTATGTAATAATGGATATTTTGAATTAGAGAGCATTTCATTAACTATACGACTAGGGGTTAATGCTATCATTTCTATAGGGCTTAGAGTATCCATTAAAGATGCTCCTTCAACTACTTCTACTCCTATTTTCATAGCTCTTAATGTCCCCATTCTATCTAGTGTGTAAGCAAAATACTGTTTACTTTCAGCTACAGCTTTCTTTAGTCCAAATATACCATCCTTAAATGATTGTCCATTCCTTATATCATTAGCACTTTTATGTAAACTAAATAAAGGAGATACAACTTCTTCAAACATTTTCTCTTTCATTTGAGGTTTAATATTTTCTGGATATTCTATCAATGCATCTATTACAGACTGTCTTGAGTATCCCCATTCTCCCAGTAATCCGAACTTACCATTATCAACAGCAGCTTGTAGCATTAATCTTAAATACTCTGCGACAGTTCCTTTCCATGGACCACCCTTGTGATAAAAAGGAAGCTCTATTATTTCATCAGGCTTCCTGACTCTCATTTTAACTCCACCATTTAATGAGGAAATTTTATTATAAAGTTTAACTATAGAGCCATAAGCAGCTTGAATATTAGCTATCTCTCCTATAGCATTTTCCCCAGCAGTAAGTCTTGCTATTAAGGACACTCTATTAATTGCATCTATAACTATTGAGGCAGAACCTTCCTTGATAAATTTGCTAAGATTTAAAGTTTTAACCTTAACATTATCTAAATGTTCTTTATAATCTTTTTCAATTTCTTCTGGTAAAAATTCAACTTGAACGTGGTCTCCATCATTATCCCCCTCAAGTCTATGTTTAACATCATTTATCTCCATCATAGTTACAGCTTCTCTTTCATGCAAGAACTTAACTCTTGACATTATAGCCCCACCTTCATGAGGTACAGGAAATCTTGTAACCATAACATTGACTACATTATTCGCTAACCATGCATTAACATCATCTATAGTCTCATTATCCATACTTTCTATATTCTTTGCTTCCATATATTTAGCAAACAATGTCTTTCTAAGACTAGGGTCTTTCCAGTATAAAGCAATTTCACTCTTACCATTTGGCTTCCCATTCTCGTCTCTACCTAAAGTATTAGTAACATCCATCGCTATATTGTAAGTAGAACCTGCTCCAAATCCTAATTTCATACTATCAGTAATTAAACTTGAATAAACAAAGTTATCGACTATAGTAGATGTCTGCCTATGATATCCAGCTCCAAGTTTTATTAACTCTCTAAATGAGGCTATCCTAGTATCATCTCCCTTTTTATCAAGTATCTCCATAAGCTTAGCTAACTTTTCAGGAGCACTTGATTGAGGAGTATCTACAGCAACCCTCATAACTTTTCTAATAGATTCTTCAACCTGAGGTAAGTAATAATTTTTAAAGTGATTTATTATAGCTTCTGATTGTACATGATTATACCATTGTTGAGGATGCCTTGCATTCTTATCCATACCTTCTTCATATTTTATAAAGCCTATAGCAGAGCCAGGAATCCAAAGTTCATCAGTATTCTTGAATATCCCTATCTGATTACCCTTTTCGTCAGTTTCAGCGCCAATCTTTATTTCAGTCTTTGTTCCGAGCATACCTACATAATTTTCTTTACCAGCAAAAGTTTCTCTACCAGTAGCAATTTTTACTTTTGGTTCGACATATTTTGGATGACCTTGTCCTAGATATATATTTCCACTAGCAGATACTTCAAATAAAACTTCCTTAGTTTTCTTATCCAGTATCTTAAGACCAGGTTCAGCTCTAAAGGTTTGGTGTTTTAATGCAAAGGTATTCAAACCTCTCTTAATATAATGAACTGTTTTAGCTATTGCTGTTCCAGGCTTAAGACCATGAAATAAAGAATACTTTGTAAACTCATTAGAGGAGCCTATAGTTTCTCCGTCCCCAATATACTCTCTTTGCTTACCTTTTACTCTTTGCATAGGGGAGAACGGGTCGTTATCTTTATATTGAAAAAGGACCTCTTTTGGGTCGAATCTAAAGAATCGTGTATCTGGCATCTTTTCATTGACAGTTACAGGAGTAAAAGGAATCTTTAATCTTTTGTATATATTCGCGCTATTCTCACCATCAATTAAATACTTAGGCCATACTAATTTTATAGCTTCATGCACAGCTATTTCAGCTTGCTGTCTCTTCTTGCTATCCATTCCTTTTATATTCTTTATAAATTTCTTAGCCTGAGCATCTGTCATATAACCACCAGAAACTTCTCCAGCTATATATTCAGATAAGTTATTTAATTTATCCTTAGCTTTAAGTCTTGTATCATTTATATCAATTAAAGCAATCTTATTAGAAGAACCTCTTGAGAAAGCAACAGCTAACCCATGGTTCTCAATCATATTTACATCTAATTGAGCTAATTGCTCTTCATCTAAAAAGCCATATAAATTTTTTATTTGTGTTTCATTGCTATATTCATTAATAGATTGCTCTCTTATATCCTTACCACTAAGCCATTTAAATATATTTGAAGTTTCAGAATTGAAATCTGTTAAAGTTTTCTTTTGATAGCCAGCATTTGATTTCCTCTCACCTTTAGCTGTAAATTTCTTTTCTTTACTCTTTTTAGATATAACAAAATTCCCTAAAACATCTATTAATACTTCATAGTTAATAACATTTTGAGCTTCCTCACCTCTATTTGTTATAAGAGTGCTTTGTATCTGATTGTAGAACCTAGTAAGAGCTCTCTTTCTCCAAGCTGGTATTGTTTTTATTTTAACCTTTAAAATATCACTGTAAAAAACATCAATCCAATCATCAAAATCAAGCTTACGAGCCCATCTTTGTATGTATTTTAACTCCTGTTCTTCTAATGTATAACCAAACTCTTTTATATAAAGCAGTGAACCTGAGGCTAATGAAGATTCTTTCTCGTTACTTTCAAGTCTACCCATAAGCTCAGTTAAAACATCTTCATTATCTCCTATAAATTTAGCTGCTTTATCATGAATACTTTGGTCAAATACTGCATAATCATTATCACCTTTTTCTATTCTTATATTAAACTGCCCTCTATACCATACATTAAAATGACCATGCAATGCCTCTGGTAGTATAGCATTCGCTTTATCTCCTACCATCATTGCAGCGAAATCTTCCTTCTTAGTTTTCTTCTTTTTATCATAATGAGAAAGTTCCCATATTTCTTTAAATATTCTATTAATAGTAGCTTTTGCTCCCTTTAAATCATCAAGAGGAGTCTTTCCTTGAGTCATCTTATCAACGTCAAGCTCTACTTTCTTCTTACTAAATAATAAAAACTTAACTTGACTGTCTACTTTAAAGTCATAATTCTGTTTAACTAATTTCTTATCAACCCTTTCTAAAGTAAACTTCCTATCTGAATTAGCTAATAATCTAGCTATATCATTTAAACTTGTATTGACATCTAATCCTCTAGCATATACATTCACACTCCAATTAGCCCCAAATAAAGTATGCCTAACCCATTCCATTATGTTATCTAATATCTTTCTCCATTTAGATTTATTTGGAACCTTTTTAGATGCAGCTTCACCAACAGTGAATGCAATGAGTTCATCTGATATAGTTCTATTCTTATTATCATATTTAGTAATAAGATTATATAATTCTTCTGAAGATAGGTCGTTCATATCACCATCTATCTTCTCAAGTATTTCTCCAAGCTCTCCAATTATACCAGACACTTCTATTTCACCAGCTTCTCCGTATGCTTCTAATATATCATTTAAAAGTTTCTTACCAGATTTAGTACCAAGTATTTCTTTTAATAAGTTTTTATATAATACTGGATTACGATTCCTTATATCACTAATAAATGGATGCATGTATTCATGAAATGGAGCATCTGTTTCTGCTAATGCTAAGTTAATTACAACTTCATTTTTAACAGGGTCAAAGAATGCACCTACAGGAGCACCAAATTTATTGGTAAGATTAGGGTCATTAACAAATCTATAAGGAACCTTACCTTCAAACTTATCAAACATCATCTTAGTAAACTTCCTGACTTTAGCCTGATTAGCTGGAGATGTTATCTTAGCTTTTCCTGTTAACCTGTATTGCTTATCAGATAAAGCTTTATCAGATATTTCCTTTATCTTTTCCCACGATACTATTCTTATATCAGGATTATCAGATTTAGGCAGTTGGCTGAGATAAACCTTTTCCTGAGCTCTAGTTAATGCAGTATATAACCATCTATTCATTGTAAAGCTACCCTTACCGTCTCCTAAATCTCTAGTTGCATTTTTAGCCCAAGCAAAATAATCTGGTATAGCTATAGCTATTTCAGGCCATTCACTTCCCTGAGCTTTGTGTGCTGTTATTGCATAACCATATGTTAATGTAACTACATTAGACCTTAGTGTATACTCTCCAGTTGGACTTCCATTTTCGTCTAATTTTTCTCGTTTCAATTCACTAGGAACGGTATCAATATTTATGCTTTCTTCACTGGGATGTATGGCAGATTCAGGTGATTCTGGAAATAAAAGAACTATAATCTCACTTCCCTCACCCATTGGTGCTTCCTTGAGTTTCGATGTGTCTGCATAAAAATATACTGGACTAGGTATAAAACCATATTTGGCATCTTCCTTTCCAGTAACTATCTCTCTTCCTTTTATATAAAAAGAAAGATTTTTAATCTCCTTTACTTCAGAGGTAATATCAAAATCTCTACCTTCAACTAAAATATCTCCATTGCTTATTTTTAATTCATTATTTACTTCAGTATTTCCTATTGCTTGAACAAATTCTTCAGGATATATAGCTTCTAATTTAGCTTCAGGCTTTACACCGCTTCCAGGAACATAAGCAGGAGCTTTTGCTCTGCTTCTATATCTAGACTTTCTGGCTTGTATATTATAAGTTCTTTTGTTTTTATTGCTATGGACTATCATAACCATACCATCACCATCAATCCAGCTTTTAATAAAAGTATCTACGAGTTTATTAATAGGAAATACCTCAACTCTTCCATCAGGAGAGCTTTGATTTGGAAGTATGACCATATTCTCACCCTCTTTAGTAGCTCCAACCATCCTCATTGCTGTAGCTAATTTTAAAACAGGATTATCTAAAGCTTGCCTTACAACATTACTTAATAATGCATAGTTAGTATCACCAAAGAATGGTAATTTAAATATATCAAATATACTCTTAACTGCAGGTAATTGGAAATTATCTCCAACAAATATTATTTTTCCACCTTTTTTTATTATAAGTTTTTCCATTTGCTTATAAGCTTTATCACCAATCATAGATGCTTCATCCCATATATAAAGAGTTTTACTGGGACTTACCAAAGAACCAAGTCCATCTTTTAGTCCAAATTTCCCTTTTTTATTTGGCGGTCCAAAAAGTAATGATGCTATAGTTCTGTCTTCAAGATTCTTTGTTTTTCTGACGTTTAATCCAGCAGCATCTAATTTTTCTTTAATAACAGATACAGCTCTATTTGCTATAGCTCCAAATACAACATTACCATACCCTATATCTATAGCTTCTCTTATTATATTTTCTAATAAAGTTGTTTTACCTGTACCAGCATATCCAGACAATAAGAATAAGGATTTTTTGATAACTTCCCCTGCGTCTGCCCATCCCATACTTGTAAGTCTAGCTTCAGGAATTCTTTCGTTAAGCCAGCTTGATAGTAACACTAAAGCTTTAGCTTGGTCTTTTGTATAATCTAGCTTTTTAGACCTATTGTTAAGGATGGATATTTTAGTAGAACCACCTTCAACTATTTCAGGCTCTATGACTTCTTCAGTAGTTTCCTTTTTAAATTCATTAAGAATTTTATTCTTAGTTGTTTTATCTTCAATACGCTTACCTGTAGAAAGAGAATAAACTGGAGTTTGAAATCCATCTTCATCTATTGCATATTCATAATTATTAAATATAACTGTAGGTAATTGCTTCACTGCTATTCCAGCTTTAACGGTATTGACATTAGGAGTTCCTGGAAAGTTCTTACCAGTTTCCCTGTCTACCATTTGAACCTTGCCAGCTTTATTTACTTTCCTAACTATATATTCTTTGCCCTTGTATACAACAACTTCACCTGGAGTTAATGTAGGCTCACTACCTTCTTCTAACTCTTCTAACTCTTCCCCAACTGCTTTCTCTAACTTAACTTCAGGAGCTTTCTTTTTAGGAGCTTTCTTTTTAACTTTCAATGCTCTTTTTAATGCATTAATTTCATCTTCATTTATAGCTGCTTGCTCCCCACTAACATCTTCATCTATTATTTCATTCTCAAGTTCTTGTAATCGATTTTCAGCGGTAGTTCTACTAACTTTTTCAGATTTGCCATCACTAGCAATATGACCTGGAATAGTAACTACTTCTTCCTCAACTTCAGGAGCTTTCTTTTCACCAAAGTCTAAATCTGTTTGAACATCTTTAACATCTACAATATCTTTATCTATATCTTTTTGTTCCTCTAAATATTCAGCATCTTCATCTTTCTTATCACTTTCTATTAACTCATCCTGATATTCTTCTATTACTTTACTGACTTCTTCTTCCTTTTCTGATTCATCTACATAATCTTCATCTTTATATATATCATCAAAGGTTTCTTCTAATTCAGGGAATTGGTCTACTATATCCTTTTGAAAATCATCTCTATCCATAAAATAGTCATCGAATATATGTGAGTGATATTTAAAGTTATTAGCAAGGAATTCACCATCTAAATGCAAACCTTCCTTAACTATCTCTTCCCATATACCTTGTTGCTCAGTAGTCTGCTCTAAAGGCTTATTGTTTTTATCTCTACGCATATAACCAAAAAAGATAGCTACTGCAGTTCTTGTATTAACAGTCTGACCTTTCTTGAAATGTTTCTTATCTCCTGGAACATTGTCTGGAGCAGAATCTAAATACTTTATCTTATTTGTGCTTTTCTTATCATCTACTGTCTCTACCTTATCAATCTGCTTATTAGTTTCGGCTACTTCTTCCTTTTGATTTTCTTCTATCTCACCTAAACCAACTTTTTCCACAGTTCTAGTAACTGTAGCTATATTCTCTCTAGCATTAGATACCTTTCTATTAGCATCTTCTCTATTTTTAAATGTTCCTATTTTTTTTATAAGCTCACCTTTTTCTCCAACTATCTCTACTACATAATCATCGCCATCTTTTCTAACTATAGGTTCAGATTTATAATATTGGAGATTATGAGTAGCCATCTTTAAATCGTGACTTTGAGATAATAGTGGATTATATTTATTAGCTACAGATTTGGCTTCTTTATACGATGTATAAGTACCAGCTATAGTTTCATCGCCAAATTTTATACCCTCAGATGGAATCTGTTCTTCGTTATATATAAGTTCACCTTTATCATTTAGCTGAGGATTGGCTATAAATAAATTATATTGATTACTTACAGGTCCTTCCCTTACAATCATACCACCCTGACCTTTATTCATTCTCTTGGTAATACTTTTTTTATTCATTTTATCATAAGCACCTGTGCGGTCTAGAACCATATCACTAAAATTACTAACCCTACCACCAAACTCACCTGGCAATAAGCCCCCTAATATGGGTTCCACTACATGAGTTTTTACAGACCATATATCCTTCATAGCTTCACCAACATTCCATTTATATTCTTCCAATCCCATAGGACCGTAGGCCTCCGTAACAGCTTCAGTATTTGCTTGTAAAAATTCCTCTACAGATTCTTTCCATCC
>Ga0098044_1001506_pt1 | contig 12218 bp, 7 predicted proteins | sample 10_taG_FD_75053 | JGI IMG/M metagenome (GOLD analysis project Ga0098044, IMG submission 75053) | Marine viral communities from the Subarctic Pacific Ocean - 10_ETSP_OMZ_AT15264 metaG | ecosystem: Environmental > Aquatic > Marine > Oceanic | place: Pacific Ocean | collected 2015-01-16 | reverse complement strand
GTTTGCGCTTAGGTGCGCGGTTAACTACGCTTATTTCGTTCATGATAGGTGTCCGCTTAAAAATAAGTGGACACTATCGAATCAGACGCATGTCAATTCAAGATGTGATGGCCGGACGGATACATATAGTTGGTCATAGAAGGTGGTGAAGTAAACCTTCTGTTTATCGTCCCTGAACCCGGTTACGACAGGTATGATACTAAAGTATTTCCTGGGGTCTTTTGCTGGGTCAGAAACTCTGTATACCCAGCCCACGTAAACCTTGCCGTCTTCAAGCGTAATCATCACCATGAAATTTGTTTCCATGGCGTTGACTAGTAACCACTCAAACTCGTTTTCTTGCAGAGCATCTAAATAGTATTCGTATTCATTGGTGAATTTATTGAAAAGTTTTGCGATTAGAAAAGCAAAGAATGGGGACGTTAGTAAAACTTGGATCACAAAAGAAGCAGTGTCGTCGAGCAGATAATTGAACGGACCTCTCCAACTATCTGGTATGAAGTGCAGTAGACCAAAAAAGAATAACGATGTAACAACACAAACCACCAATCCCCAAAATGCTGCGCGAAAATATAGCTTGTGGCCATCCTCTCGAGCTAAACGATAGCGGGTAGCTTCCCATTCTTTAATGAAGTTAAATCCGGCAACCAGGCCCAATAAGAATAATGGAGAGTAGCCAATGTCCATATGTGCTACCTAGAGTTGTTGTAGGGATTTAGGAAGGTTGTAGCTGTTTCTTGAAAGCCGCGATTGCTCTTAATTGGTTCTGAGCAGTGCTGGATTGGATAATGGTAGCTGGGTCTTTATATGCACCACCTGTCTTGGATACGATGACCCCAGATTTTTTCAGCGACTCGGCCGCTTTTTGTCGAGACTTATTGATGCCTGACATAATAATTACCCAATAGTGGAAATTGCTTAGTTTTATAAATCACTATAACCAAGAATAGCGCAAATGCAAGATGGTTGCTTGAAAGGTAATCGAAGAATTATGGTGCCAGGAGAGGTCTATAACTTATTAGCTATATACATGATAGTTATAATTTAATGATGATTTTATGAATGGTGTTGTTGCTTTTGTTGTTGCTGTGTGAAACGGCTGATCAGAGAAAGATTAGTGGGTAAAGTAGGGTAGACGCTCTTTCATATATCTATCACCACCATCTCTCTCAATTCAAACTTGAATTACAGACTCGGCATCACTATACTTGTGCACATCTCATCTACCAGTCTTCAGACGTAAGCGTGGAAAGAGTTACGGCCCCGCCCTTATTGAGGGCGCGGCCAGCTTTCACAACTTGCCAGTATGCCGCTTCCATCGTTTGGTATATTTATCCCTTTGATGTTGATGTTGTATGTAAAACGCAGTCCACGGCAGCGTATACGTACTTCGTTGTGCAAGCACTACAATGTACCCCTCAGCCTCAAACCATAGGTGAATTCGGTTTTCACTACCACGCTTCTCTGTCCAGACTTTTAGCTCATGATCTTGCTCATTCTCAATGACGGGCCTAGGCCAGCGAATGCGCTCACATCGCCTGAGGTCGGGTATTCTATCTCTCTCAATATTTCCCTCACTGGTCATATGCCAGAATGTTGCCTCTTTACCATCCACGATAGGGTGTTTCTTAAGTGCAAGTCGTAAGCCGCGGAAAAGAGGTTTTGAATTCACAAAGTCTTGGCGAAAGATTTTGTACAGGGAATCAATGTAAAGACTCCAGTCGCCATCGTAATCGGTAAAGAGCTCAAGTTCGGGGAGCCAAATAGGTGCTACACTCAAGGTAAAACTCCTCCATTCCATATGAGGATGTTAAACTTCAATTCGCGCATCATAGTATTAAGAGTTAGCTTGTAACCGCTGCGATTTCTGATACGAGCGATGAGTGCCTCCTTAGCAGTGTTTCCTGATAAATCTCGATGAAGATAGGATAAGGCCCCGATCAGCAAATCTGTGATTTGTAAGTGTTCGACTTCATGCGAATGAACGCGTTTGATGTCAGCGATCATCTTGCGAGAGAAATCATAAGCGTTGCTGCAAAGTATATCTTGAAGTTTTGCAACTTTCTCATGACCAAGAGTGTCCTTGATGTCGATGTAAACTTTATAACGTGAGTCGGGATCAAAAATAGTTTTTAACATAGTGAAGTACATTTTGTAGTACCAATCATCATGATTCTGATCATAGGCTGTATGGTTGAGAATAGACTTGTCGGGTACGATTAATCCTCTGAAATGCAGGTCATCGTCATCGAAGAAGTAGTCGATGATGTCTAGGTAAAATGCAAGTTTAGCAGGGCTTACTTTTGTCCACTTGATTTCAAAATTACGGTGTAGATTATGCTTCTCTTTTATTTCTCTAATGCGCTTTGAGATTTCTAGTCTATTTTCCTTCGGGCACCATACAGCCCCAAGCACCATAGCTTTTTGGCCATCATTCTCTAAATGACAAGATTCGTCGCAGTAGACGTTATATTCGGTGGTCATGGTTGTCCTTCTCGTTCAATACCAGACTTGTTTGGTGAATCAAGGTGCCATGTTCTTAGGTTGAGAGTACGGTTGATCTTGCATGAGCCAGGATTTGTTTCTATTAAACAGAACGACACCTATTAGCAGGTGGCTACCATTACTATTCGATATTCGAATAGTAATATGACTAATACTAAGGGGATTGTCTTCGAAAGATCACTCCGCCGGCCAATAAACCCGTATTAAGGGCAATAAAGCTCGCCCCTCAAAGTCGAAATTGTCATAATGCGAGACTATCAAGTTTGCAAGGTCATCGGTATCTATCAGTGTTATCGGGAAAGTCGCTCGTTCAGCTTCGTATCTTGCTTCCTTAGTAAACCCACCTGTACTGACATAAAGCCCGGTGTCTCCACTTCGCAGAACCCCCACAAAGCTCCTGATGGCCTGAGAGCCCATCGATCCAGAGCGGTGTTTAACTTCGACTTTAATTCTAGGCTGTGTCAAGCCTAGCCCGTCTGGCGATGCCTGCACATCGACACCTCGATCAGGGCCTCGAGGAGACACTTTAGTTTTATATCCCATAGCGCGGAGGATGACAGCCACTAATTCTTCCATTTCCTCTGATTGTAAGGCGAGGACCTTGTCCTTGATTAATTCGTGTGCTTGAGAAACTACCTGATCTTTGGTTTCACTTAGATCTTCTTCTATTTCAGGCTCTGTCAGAATCGTCGCCTTGCCATGGAGCGCTGCCATTATGTCTTTAAGAGCAGAGTCAGACAGTGAAAACAGAGTCAAGGTAGAACCCAATGAGTTACGGGTGGAGATAGGCAAGACATCACGTGAAACAACACCTATCCATTTCACGGCCCTTACGTGAGAGTGGCCGCCGATCTGCTGATCTTCTGATACAAACTGATAAGGACCATTGACCTCGCCCACAAGGTATTCGCGTCGCTCAGAGCTATAACTGATGACGGTGTCACCCTTTAGGATCTCATCACGGAATTTTAGTAGCATCGCGACCGCATTGGCTACTCTTGCAGGTTTGGGGTCTCGGAAACAGTCAATTTATGCGGCGCGAATTTCGTCAACCGACTTGAATTGGTTGAGATCGCCAACCTCGTTCCAGCCTATTGATATATAACCGGTTTCGAAGTCTTCAATGAGCTTTCCGCCGCGCCCTGCCCTGATCATCCATCCATTAATCATTTTCTCGTCCTGAAGTAGATTTTGGCCAAATTATGACCTCAATTGTGTTATAACATCCATCATTGTGCCACATCGTGCAGTTTGATGTACTATTGCAAGTTATAACAAGGACATAACGAACAAACGCATAAATGCGTAGCCGATTTGCCAATCTAAATAGAATCTAGCTAGTAGTGGCAAATAATTGGGAGCTTGGGGTGTTACTGGATAACAAAACCAGCGGCCACGTTGGTATCGAACTCAAAAAACGCACCTTTTCTGGCTCCAGGCTTTCTGTTCTGTCGAGTCTTTTTACCTTATACGGTTTTGCTTCGCTGAAGCACGAGCTGAAGCAGCTGGAGTCAGCAAGGATCATCTTCAGTGAATGGGATTCGCTCAATCTGCAGAACCTGGTGGGTTCTGATTCAGACGTTCGCCTGCTGAATCAGCTACAACAAAAACGCATTGCCAGCGAGTTCTCGCAATGGCTGGCAAACAAGGCTGAAGTGAAAGCCAGTGTGCGGCCTCAGCCGGGGCAGAACATTATTCACCTGGGCTCACCCGAGCAAAGTTTTGCCATCAGCGGCAGTGCCACGCTCAGCCCAACCGGGCTCGGCGACGTGCGCTCCGACTCCCTGCACATGAACATGGGCTTGTCTGATCCAGAGAGCACCCGGCAGCTTCTGACGTGGTTTGATAATGTCTGGGCTGATGCACAGAGTCTTCGTGATATTAAGAATGACCTCATCGCCAGATTGGATGCCATCGCCGCCGATCAACCGGCCAGCTTTATCTATTTCCTCACGCTATTTCATTTGTTCAAAGACTTCCTCGAAGACATCGACGAAGACAACATCATCCGTAGTAAAACCGGCTTTAAAGATACCCTGGTCTGGAACAAGCTCTACAAATTCCAGAAAGACGGTGTGCTGGGTGCAATAGACAAGCTCGAAAAGCACAACGGCTGCATCATTGCCGACAGCGTGGGTTTGGGTAAAACCTTTGAAGCCCTGGCTGTGATCAAATACTACGAACTGCGTAACGATCGGGTGCTTGTTCTATGCCCGAAAAAGCTTCGTGACAACTGGACCATGTACACGGTCAACGACAAGCGCAACCTGCTCGCAGCTGACCGCTTTAATTACGACGTACTGAACCATACCGATCTGACCCGACCGAAAGGTTACTCCGGAGAAATCAATCTGGAGACACTGAACTGGGCCAATTACGACCTGGTGGTCATCGACGAATCCCACAACTTCCGTAACACACCGAGCAAGGCGGAAGGCAAAAGTCGCTATGAGCGCCTGATGAACGACATTATCCGCTCAGGAGTGAAAACCAAGGTGCTGATGTTGTCGGCAACGCCGGTCAACAACCGCATGAACGATCTGAAAAATCAGGTCGCCTTTATTACGGAAGGTCGGGATGATGCCTTTGCCGAACAGGGTATCAAAAATATTGAAAACACCCTGCGGCTTGCCCAGAAGCAATTTAACCAGTGGGCTAGTGAACCGGTCGAAAAGCGTACCACGGCGTCTTTACTCGACATCATGAGCTTTGATTATTTCAAACTGCTCGATATCGTTACCATTGCCCGTTCCCGCAAGCACATCGAAAAATACTACGGCACCGAAGATATCGGCCGCTTCCCGACTCGATTACCACCCAAAAACATCTATGCGGACATCGACTCATCAGGCGAGTTCCCCCCCTTAAAAGACGTCAATAAAACCATCCGGCGGCTGTCCCTGGCCGGTTATTCTCCGCTCAAATTCGTGCGGGAAGCCAAAAAAGCCGAGTACGCCCGTCGCTATGATAAAGCTGTAGGCGGAGGCAAAGGGGTATTCAAGCAGATCGACCGTGAAGAAAGCCTGATCCACCTCATGCGCGTCAATTTGCTCAAGCGTATGGAAAGCTCAATTCACTCATTCACGCTGACGGCCACCAAGCTCGCTCAGCAGGTCGACCGATTGCTGGCCAAAATTGATGCCCACGAATCAGAAGAACTGACCGAGCTGAATATCGAGGATATTCACGACTTTGAGCTGGAGTCCACTGAACTGGAAAGTTACATGGTGGGCAACAAAACCAAAGTGTTGCTCCAGGATATGGATCTCATTCGCTTCCGACAGGAGCTGGAGGCCGACCGTGAGTTTTTAAACCACATTGCAGAAACAGCACAAAGTGTGAACGCAGGCCGTGATGCAAAGCTGGAGCAGCTTAAACAGACTATTGCCAGCAAGGTGGCCAACCCACTTAACCCAGGCAACAAAAAGTTGATTATCTTTACCGCGTTCGCCGACACCGCCCAATACCTGTATGCCCATCTGGCGCAGTGGGCGCACTCCGAACTGGGCGTTCACAGTGCATTGGTGACGGGCGGCGGTACCAATAAAACCACCATGACGGGCTTAGGTTCTGACCTCAATAATATTCTGACGGCCTTCTCACCGGTATCCAAAGAGCGCAGCAAAGTAGACCCAACAGCTACGACCGAACTGGATTTACTGATAGCCACCGACTGCATCAGTGAAGGTCAGAACCTGCAGGATTGCGATACGCTCATCAACTACGACATTCACTGGAACCCGGTACGCATCATTCAGCGCTTTGGCCGTATCGACCGACTTGGCAGTAAAAATACGCAAATCCAGCTCATCAACTTCTGGCCCAACATGGAGCTGGATGAATACATCAACCTGGAAGCGCGTGTCTCCGGGCGCATGGTGTTGTTGGATATCTCCGCCACCGGTGAAGAAAACCTGATTGAAACCGGAACTGGTGATGAAAGCGCCAAGGACATGAATGACCTGGAATACCGGCGCAGACAACTACAGCAACTCAAAGATGCGGTCGTCGATCTGGAAGACATGAGCGGCGGTGTATCCATTACCGACCTCACTCTGAATGACTTCCGCATGGATCTGTCGGGGTATATGAACGACAAAGCCCGTCTGGCAATGCTGGAGCAAGCACCGTTGGGTCTGTATGCCGCCACCAGTATTGACGAAAGTCTGGCCGCCGAAGGCATGCAGCCCGGCGTTATCTTCTGCCTGAAGAATATCCGCAGCGGTAAGGAAGCCGTTCAGGTCGATGAGAACTACCCACTGGCACCGTACTTCTTGGTCTACGTGACCGGTGATGCCGAAGGCAGTACCGCGGTTGAGCTGAACTTTACCCAAAGTAAAAAAATACTCGACCTGCTCAAGCGTGAAGCCTTTAAGCACAAAACGCCGGATCACCCCGCCATCACTGAAGTAAACCGTGTCACACGCCACGGGCGTGATATGAGCGACTTTCAGCATTTATTGGCCGTTGCTGTAGACAGCATCGCGGGGAAGAGCGAAGAAAAAGGCATTGAAAGCCTGTTCACCAAAGGCGGTACCGTGCTGACTGCGACCTCCAGTCAGGGCATTGAAGACTTTATGGTAGTGTCGTACCTGATATTGACATCCCCTAACGAGGCTGATGAGTCTAAAGGGAACAGAACACAAGGAGCGCGCGATGTCTGACCTGAACATAACGCCAGAGTTAGTACTACCACAATTCGAAGCCTTCTTGGCAGGCTTGAGCGTGCCCAATGGCTGTGTGCTCAATAAACCCCTGTTCAAAAAGATGTTTCAGGAACACGCCGACCTGGACGCCAAAGACAAAAAGGCATTAAAAGACGATGTTGATAAAATCCGCTGGCTCTACACCTTAAAGCCCAGCACCATTAATATCGCGCCCTACAGTGACGACCTGCGTGACTATGGCGAGTTGGCTTTTCTGGTGGTGGAACTCAGTCGCATTAAAAACGCGGAACGCATTGGCCACCTGATCAACCGGGCGATACCTTACCCATTGGTGATCTTCTTTGTGCTATCTGAACGCAAAACCGTAGAAGGCAGCACACCCTCAGCCACAGAAGCAAATGATGAATCGGATATAACAGGTCGGCAATGTGAGCCAGAAAATGAAAACGCCAACGAACAACTGGCACTCTGCCTCGCCGATAAACGCATAAACAAGGCAGATAAAGACAAGTGGGTCATTGAGGCGTTGCAGCTATCGCCTTGGCTGAGCTTGGCTGGCATGACTGAAAGCGAGCAGGAGTTTCTAAACAGCCTGACCTTTCCCGGCTTGCCACACAGCAACTTCTGGCAGTTTTATCAAGCCATCATGGCCGGTGTACAAGCACTTCAGTGTGCCCACATCAGCGGGCGCTTTCATCTGGCCAGCGGTGAAGCCACACAACAGCAAGCTGACCAGCTTAACCGTTACCGCAGTATCGAGAACGATATTAAAAAACTGCGTGCCCAGATTAAGCAGGCCGAGTTCAGCCAGCAGGTGGTGTTGAATACCCAGATTAAACAGCAGGAACAGCAGCTCAAGCAGATCGCTGAAATCCTGCAACCGAATTGCAGAAAGCAGAAGCAGAAGAATCAAGAGGAAACACAGTGAAAAACGTTATCCCAGAAGTGGACGGTAAAAGCATGGACATCGTTGCCGACAACATCAGCAAACTCAAAGAGCTTTTCCCAGAAGCCTTTACCGAAGGCAAAGTGGATTTTGATGCTTTAAAAGAAGTGCTTGGTGACTATATCGATGGCCGTGAAGAGCGTTACAGCTTCACCTGGAATGGCAAAAGCAAAGCTCGCATGTTGGCGCAAACCCCAAGCACCGGCACCTTACGCCCCTGCAAAGAAGAATCCGTTGATTGGGATACCACCCAGAACCTGTTTATCGAAGGCGATAACCTCGAAGTGCTAAAGCTGCTGCAAAAGAGCTATCACAAAAAAGTCAAAATGATCTATATCGACCCGCCGTATAACACGGGGAGCGACTTTGTTTATAAAGATAACTTTAAGGACAATATTAAAAACTATAAAGAGATTACCGGCCAGGTTGATAGTGAAGGTCGAAACTTATCCAGCAATGCAGAGACTAGCGGTCGCTATCATACTGATTGGTTAAATATGATGTATCCGCGCCTGAAGTTGGCAAGGAATCTACTTAAAGATGATGGCGTAGTTTTCATTTCTATCGATGACAACGAAGTCTGTAATTTGAGAAAAATATGCGATGAGATATTTGGCGAAGAGAATTTTATAGATCCAGTTGTTTGGAAAAAAAGGTATGGGGGAGGAGCCAAGGAAAAGTATCTTGTTGCATTGCACGAATATGCTTTGATGTATGCAAAATCTAAAGACTCTCTTGATAATCTTTATATTCCTCTTCCAGAAGAATCCATTGGCCGTTATTACAAGAACAAAGATGAATATTATGAAGAGAAAGGTGGGTATCGTACGCACCCTCTAGAAGCAATGAAAAGCTTTGATGATCGAGATAATCTAAATTTTCCTATACCGGCGCCTAATGGCGAAATGGTATGGCCCAAGCGGCAGTGGAGGTGGAGCAAAGATCGAGTTGATTTGGCCTTGGAAAAAAATGAAATAGAGTTTTCTCAGGATAAAGATGGAAACTGGACGCTATCCTCTAAACAGTATTTAAGAGATGAGAATGGTGAGATAAGAAAAACAAAGCCGTTCAGTATTATTGATGACGTATATACTCAGCATGGCACAAACCAATTTGTAGAGTTGTTTGGTAATGCGAAGATATTTGATTTCCCAAAGCCGTCGAAGCTTTTGTTTAAACTAATTGAAATTGGCTTTAACTCTACAGAAGATAATATCGTTTTGGACTTCTTCGCTGGCTCTGCCTCCACCGCACAGGCTTTAATGGAATACAATTCTGCCTATAAAACAATCAATAGATATATATTGGTACAGCTTCCAGAACTGTGTGGCGAAAGCTCATATGCACGTAAATCTGGCTATAAAACCATCGCGGAAATCAGCAAGGAACGTATCCGCCGTGCTGCCGCCAAAATCAAAGAAGAAAACCCAGATTATCAGTGTGATCTTGGCTTCAAGGTCTTCAAACTCGATTCCACCAATATCAAGCCTTGGGAGCTGGACTTTGATCTGACAGAGAAGGATCTGGAAGATCAGATCTCCAATATCAAACATGGCCGCAAAGAAGAAGATGTGCTTTACGAAGTACTGTTGAAGTACGGCCTGGATCTGACCTTGCCGATTACCGAGCATAGTGTGGCGGACCATAAGGTATTTGATATCGGCATGGGCGCGCTCGTGATTTGCCTGTCGGATGATATTACCCTCGATGTGGTTGAAGGCATTGCCAAGCTCAAAGACGAACTGAAGCCGGAAATTATGCGGGTGGTCTTCAAAGACGCCGGTTTTGCCGACGACGTGGTAAAAACCAACGCGGTACAGATTCTCAAGCAGGCCGGTATTGAAGACGTAAGGAGCCTGTAATATGAGCATGAAGATTCAGTTCGATGCCAATCTGGATTATCAGCGTGATGCAATTGAGTCGGTAACGGGCGTATTCGCCGGCCAGGAAATCTGCCAGACCAACTTCACTGTGGCGCCTTTGCAATCCTGGGAGGAAGGCTCGCTGTTTCATGGCACTCAGGAAGATACTCTGGGTATTGGTAACCGCCTACGCCTGCTGGATGAAGATATCCATGCCAATATCCGCAAAATACAGCTGAAAAATGGCCTCGCGCCGTCAGAAGATTTTGATTCAAAAGGCGGTATCAACCTGACGGTAGAAATGGAAACCGGCACAGGTAAAACCTACGTTTACCTGCGTACGGTTTTCGAAATGAACCGGCTCTATGGTTTTACCAAGTTCATTATCGTGGTGCCGTCCATTGCCATTAAAGAAGGTGTGCAGAAGTCACTGGAAATTACGGCGACTCATTTTAAAGAGCTGTACGAAAACGTTGCCTTTGACTATTTCACTTACGATTCCAGTAAGCTGTCGGATGTGCGTAATTTTGCAACCAGCCCTGATATTCAAATCATGGTGATCAATATCGATGCCTTCCGGAAAAGTTTTACCGATCCGGAGCAGGAGAACAAAGCCAACATCATTCACCGGGCACACGACCGCATGACCGGGGCCAAACCGATCGAATTTATCCAGCAAACCAACCCGATTGTGATTGTCGACGAGCCCCAGAGCGTTGACACCACCGATAAGAGTAAAGAGGCCATAGCATCGCTTAACCCCATGTGCACTCTGCGTTATTCGGCAACGCACGTCAAAAAGCACCATATGCTCTACAAGCTGGATTCAGTCGATGCCTACGAGCAAAAGCTGGTTAAGCAGATTGAAGTGGCGGGCATTGATGTTAAAGACGGCCACAACAAGGCCTATATCAAGCTACTCAGTGTCAACAACAAAAAAAGCCCGATCAGTGCCAAGGTCGAGATCGATGCCCGCCAGAAGAGCGGCAGTATCAAGCGAAAAGCGGTCACTGTAACCAGTGGTGCGGATTTACTGGATGTCAAGTACAGTGGTGGCCGCGACATTTATGACGGCTACATCATTGAGGATATCTACTGCGAACAGGGCAATGAATACATCAGCTTTACCAGTAAGCCCGATATTCTGAAACTGGGTCAGTCGCTGGGTGAAGTAGACCCAGATGAGTTTAAGCGCCTGCAAATCCGCAAGACCATTGAAGAACATCTCGATAAAGAAATGCGCCTGCGCCCACAGGGCATTAAGGTGCTGAGCCTGTTTTTTATCGACAAAGTCGCCAACTATCGCTGGTATGACGAAGACGGCAACCCGCAAAAGGGCAAGTTCGCCCTGATGTTTGAAGAAGAATACGATCGCGCCATTCGCAAACCCAAGTACAGCCAGCTATTTGAAGGTGCCGATCTGGATACGGCTGCGGAAGGCGTGCATAACGGCTATTTTGCTATTGATAAGAAAAAAGATTCGTCAGGCAAAGAAATGCTTAAAGAATCCAAAATGGCAAAAGATGGAAAGGCTGCCAGTAGTGAATCTGATGGCAGCGCTTACAACACCATTATGAAAGAAAAAGAATGGTTGTTGAGTTTTGATTGCAAGCTAAAATTCATTTTTTCTCATTCAGCTCTCAAGGAAGGTTGGGATAACCCCAACGTCTTCCAGATATGTACGCTAAACGAAACCAGCTCAGTAATCAAAAAACGCCAGGAAATTGGCCGGGGATTGCGCATCTGTGTGAATCAGGATGGCGAGCGAGTGCACGGTTTTGCAGTCAACACCCTCACCGTGATGGCCAATGAATCCTACGAGCAATTTGCAGAGCAATTGCAGAAGGAAATCGAAAACGAGGAAGGCATTAAGTTTGGTGTGGTCGAAAAACACCTGTTTGCCAATATTGTTGTGCCAGTAGATGATCATAATCACGAATACTTAGGAACAGAGGCATCCAAACAGCTGTGGGATCACCTGCAGAGTGAAGGCCATATCGATAGCAAGGGTAAAGTTCAGGACAGCCTCAAGGCGTCATTAAAGAACGGTATCCTGACGTTGCCTGAGTCATTCCAGCCCCATGCGGCACAGATTGTGTCGGTACTGAAGAAAGTATCAGGTAACCTGAACATCAAGAACCGTGACGACAAAGCCAAGGTTTCCCTTAACAAAGCGGTGTATCTGAGCCCCGAGTTTCAGGCGCTGTGGGATCGCATTAAATACAAAACCACGTTCCG
>Ga0098044_1001504_pt1 | contig 12220 bp, 10 predicted proteins | sample 10_taG_FD_75053 | JGI IMG/M metagenome (GOLD analysis project Ga0098044, IMG submission 75053) | Marine viral communities from the Subarctic Pacific Ocean - 10_ETSP_OMZ_AT15264 metaG | ecosystem: Environmental > Aquatic > Marine > Oceanic | place: Pacific Ocean | collected 2015-01-16 | reverse complement strand
TTATCTTCCTCTAAGCTTCACTCAGTTAGTGATGGTGTGTCTGGATCAACAGGGGTTGTAATTACAATACATGACGCATTGAGTGCTCACAAATCCACTTCAACTACTTTATTATCTAGCACGATAAGAACGAGTTGTGGCAGTGTTGTAGATAATAACGGTAACCCATGGGCAATTCAGAATAATAAAATATATACGTATGATTCCACTTTATCGAGTAATATTATAGGGCTAAGCTCAGAGAATATTATAGAAGGTGTTGCATGCGATAAAGATAATAATATATGGGTGATACACAGTTTTAATAAGCTTACAAAGCTTAATAATAATAGACAATCTCTATTTACCTCAACGCTATCTAGCCTGTCGGGAGTAGTGTACAATAGATACATTGACTTTATAAGTCAGTTTAGCCCTGTTTCAGGATATGTTACAGATTGTATAACACTAAATCAATCTGTGTCTGGTGCTAAATTGATCAAAGTTGATTTGCAAGGCTATACAGAGACGTACACTTCTGTATTAACTGGAGATGTGAATGATAGTACAGGTGTCACCTTTTTTGATATGTCAATGATAGGTTGTAAGACCACTACAGGGTTTGACTATCTTAGAAAGCACACCTCAAGAAAATATCCTAGACTAGAGGCGAAGCTAGCTTTGTCGGATATATATAACTCAAGCACAACAACAGCAACATACTCTGCACTTACATTATCATATAACATTTCAGCACTACCTGTCGGTTGGAATAATTTTTCAGTCGTGTTCAATTCAGAATTAGGGGAATATAATCTATATATAAATACGGTACTGGTTGATAGTGTAAGCACACCTCAAGCGCGCTTTAGCCAATCAGATATATTTGAACAACCGTTAACCATCGGCGCGTCACCGTTTTATACAAAATTATTTCTCCCAGATCACCTCCAACAGCCGAAACATTATTTGTCTAAAGATATTATTATAAAAAATCTAAAATTGTATGATAAAGCTCTAGACTATTTCGATCTTAAAGCTCACTATGGTGTTGTTAAAGGTACATCGCCAGTTCGGTGGTCGATACCTGTAGGGCAACGAAATTATATTGATACAATAGAGAGGGTGTTTCGTCACAGGGTACCGGGCCGTAAGAGTGAGATATTTAATGTAGATATTCGCAATACATTGCTTACAGATGCAACGATAAAAGCTGATATAGAGGGTGCTATAAAGCAGCAATTATCAACGTTTATACCGTCACATGCCAAGTTAAATACTATTACATGGAATAGTGATTTAGGGACAACAAGTCTATCTACAACACCAGCTGTTCCCTCGATACAAATACAACCCTCCACTTCACAAGGAAAGACTACGTCATATGGTTATTAATGTAACAACATTACCGCTAACTACAGCTGTTTTTAGCACTACAGGGATAGATCTTGAAATTAGTACATCTTTTGATCTTGATAGGTATCTCGGAGACACTTTAACGTTACCGTATGCATATGAAGATCTAAAAATAAAATCAAACGAACTTTGTATTGCAGATAACATTAATGCTGCTCTCAAAAAATTACATCACAATTTTTTATATATTAACGCTAATACAAAAATTGCTAGTAATGATTTTCCGAAGAGATATAAAGGATTTGTTGCTAGTAATAGCGCTATAGGAAGTAATGATGTTACGTGGTACCCTTCAACTTCTAGCACAAGTGTTTTAGCTAATGAACTGAGCGCTCCTAGGATTGGTACAAATTCAAGCATCTTGTCTGGGTTAGTTACCGGTGCATTTACAGAAGTTACAGATGCTACATTAGGATATGTTTATGTAGTGGCAGGGTCTGCGTCCCTCATAGGCGTATCTACCGATATTAACACTAACAATGCATCCATAAATCTAAATAAGACAACAATCGAGGACGCTACTGCCTTAACGTTTACAGACATTCGATCAATTGAATTCAATTCACAAAATCACTTATTTGTTGTTGATAATTATAATATTCACAAATTTGACATTAGTTCTGTTTTAACTACTAATAGAGCCGTAAGCAGTATTGGTCGGTTCTTAATTAAAACGATAGGTGGTAGAAGTAAGGACATCTATGATAAGGATAAATTTAATAAACCTATAAGCGTGGCGATCGGTAATGATGATGATGTTTATATTTTGGATCAAAACGATAAAGGTTTTAAGGTGTATGACAAAGATTTGAATTGGAAAGTAACATCATCTAGAGGAAAGGACTACATAGATGCTAATGCAGGTTTATTAGTTAGTATTGCGGTAGATAAGACAACAGATTATGTGTACATATTGTCTGACGACGGAAAGGTATTTGAATATACAGATGAATTTAAGTTGAACAACGTTTATATATTAACTGACCCTCTAGCCACAGATGAAAAGTATAGGCAGTTAGTCTTTTCAAAGACTAGTAGTGATATTGTTTATTTCCTAACCGATAAGAGTTTATTCAAAAAATTTAAGGCTAAACTAACCAAAAGTATCGGTGCTTTCAGGTTAGAAGATAATAGTATTACGGGAGAAACTTTAGCGTTTGTTGGCGTACTTAATACAGATCGTACAGATTATGATTATGTTCACTTAGGGAGCAATCAAGAGTATACAAATGTTGTAGGTCCAATCGGAAAAATATCTCGATTTGATGAAACTGTTAATTATAGAACTATTGTTAATGATGATTATAAAATTGACACATTTCCTCTAAGTGCTATATACGTTAATAGTAAAGAGTTTGTAACATCTTGGGTTATTAATAAATCTTTTCACAAAATAATATACAATCATTTGCTATTTAGAGACAATATTCATTTTGTTTATGAAGGAGCGTATGATAGTGTCGGTCGGGTTCAGCATACTAATACTCGTTATATACGAAGTACAGATTTGAATCTATCAACATATACAACTGATTTGAATAATTTTGTTGGTATAAATGAGCCAATGTTTGCTGAAGTTGTAAATAGGCCTCTGAGACAGATATATGATTTACAAATTTCATTATTAGATATGTGTAAAGAGGTTATAACGAACAAGCATCCTTATGCCACACAGGTGACTGAATTGAAATAGTATCGATTTTTGGGAAAAGCATATAAATAACTATAGTTGTTATGTCATATAGAGTTTTAAGAATTAGTAGTCTTTCGTCGATCCCTGCGGGTTACAATATGTCGGTCACTGACGTGATGCCAGTTACAATTGGTACTACCACTACCCTTAGTTCAGTCAAAATGACAGTTGGTGAATTTGCACAATGGCAGGCATCACCCTACAACATGCAGAATATTTGGATATCTGCTGGCAACTCCACCATATATACTAGATCTGGTTTAAGTTCATGGGGTTGGAGGGAAAAATTTGGTATTAACTCAAGCGCACCAACAGTAACTTTAGAAGTATCTGGTAACGATGCAATGCTAATACCAATTGGTACTACAGCTGAACGCCCTGGCTCTCCTGCTAATGGTCATATTAGATATAACACTACTACTCACAAGTATGAAGGGTATTGTACCAGTAGTTGGGGACCATTAGGAGGAATTAGCGACCAGGATGATGATACGTATATTTCAATGGAGAGCTTCTCTGGTAATGATGATGATGGGATGACGTTCTTTACTGCTGGTACTCGAACCATGACTCTTTGCTCGAATGGAAATTTAGGCATCGGGACGACTACTCCAAGTCTCAAGTTAGATATATATACATCAGGTTCAAACGAACAGTCAATAAATCTCAATAGAGCGAGCACAACCGCGGAGGCATCTATTCGCTTTCAGACTGCTGGTAGTAATGAGTGGATTATGGGGTTGAATAATGATACGTCTGGAGACTTCTACATTTACGATTATGCCTCAGCCAGTCAAGTATTCACAATACAAGATACTACCGGCAAAGTCGGCATCGGGACGGATGACCCAGCGGAATTACTTCACGTATATGGACCCGCGCCAGGCATAAGAGTAGAAAATTCGCAAGTCGGTGGATGCGGGTTGAATATAAAAAATACTGCGCGTGAGTGGGAAGTCGGTTCAGATAATGCACCTGATGTTTTTTATATCCGTGATGTCTCAAACAGCGACGCAATGCGACTTACCATAGACAATACCGGCAATGTCGGTATCGGGACGACTTCGCCAGACAATGAATTACATGTTGACTTTGGCAACAGTGGATATCTAAAGCTCGAATATAACGCAGCTGGATGGTCAGGGCTGGAATTTGACGAAGCCGGATCAACTAGAGCAATTTTCAATTGGGATGATCTGAACAATCGGTTTGATTTCTATGCAGGTGGTGCTACCAGTACTGACATAGCTATGTCTATCCTAGAAGGCGGCAACGTCGGCATCGGGACGGATGATCCATCTGGTAAGCTCTCGGTATATGAAAAAACAGCAGATGAAGAATGCAAAGTTGTAGTTAGGACTTTGGCAAATCAAGGTGGTGACCCATATATTAAATTTGATAGTGGTGGTACTAATTTCGTTGTTGGTGAGAAGTGGATAGGTACAACAAATAATTACCTTGTACTAGGGCCGGGAGAGAATCCTGACACAACTTCCGGTATATTTGTGAAGGGTAATGGCAACGTCGGCATCGGGACGACTGGGCCGAGCTATAAATTATCTGTATTAGGTACTACCAACCTTGAAGGGGCTGTTAGAACTACAGGGCAAATCACAAGCACTATAACTACTGGTACAGCGCCATTTGTTGTTGCATCAAATACTAAAGTTGCTAATCTTAATGCCGACATGGTTGATGGCTACAGCCAAGCACAAATAGCGGGCAGTCTTGTCGCTAACGGCGATTACGCTCGGCTTAAAGCCTTAGATGGTACTGTATTAACAGACTTTTCTATACCATATGCAGTAGATGCTAGTAACTTGAGAGTAGCTGGTGCAGTCGATCAAGCAGGAACAGCCTTTGGTGTAGGCCTAGAAGTTGGTACTGGTGAATATTCAACCTCCATTGAACTTAATAATGCTGCTGGTACCACGGTTAGCCGGATCATAGCTCCTTATGCAAATGATTCTGGTACAGTTAATGGTAAGAGCGTAAATCAACATTTACAGACAAGTAATAAGGTACAATTCAAAGCGATAGGTATTAATACGGGTGCAGATGTAACTGCTGGCCAATTATGGGCGACAAGTGATATTATTGCTTACTATTCTTCCGATGTACGGTTAAAAGAAAACATTGTAAGTATATCTGATTCACTTGATAAGGTTTCCCGTATTAATGGTGTATCATTTGATTGGACAGATGAGCATATTGAGAAGAACGGTGGATTACAGGATTATTTTGTAAGAAAGCATGATGTAGGTGTTATTGCTCAAGAGATTGAAGAAGTTCTACCTGAAGCTGTGTGCACTAGAGACGATGGGACCATGGCAGTGAGATATGAAAAGATTGTCCCGTTATTGATTGAGGCTATTAAAGACCTCTCTGAAAAAGTTAAGCGACTAGAGGAGGATAGGTAATGGCTTTAGATCATGCCTACATGAAGAACGAAGAGAAGAATATCAGGATGGGTGATATTCGAACGCAGCTGTTATATCACCCATGGTGCCCAGATATTACCGCCACTAATATATCTCTCGATGATCTGAGAGATAAATCAGACGTCTACACAGAAAACGGTTACCAAAATAGCTCTGGCGAAGCCAAACTTTCAAATTTTAGAGATTCATCTGTCTGGGGAGTTAAGTTGTATGTTAAGAATGAAACTGATAGCGTATATGATAATGCAGATAATGCAAAAATAAAGGTTAGCGGTGATCGAGGCGCATTAGGTCCTTGGCAAGCAGCAGCTGTTCATGATAGTTGGGGTGCTGATGCATCTGGCCAAATAGAAGCGATACCCGTCGATCTTGACTCTTTTTTATATGTAACTGCGAATCCAGCTTGGGGCAGTTCCGAGACTGATGTATGCGAGATAACAAATCTTGGAGGATCCGGGTATTATACCCGATTGGCAACATATAAGGTAAGAGTGAAAGATTCTGGAAGCGGTAATTATCATCAGTTTTATGTTCAGACTGGCCTCGGAGCTGATGATGCTTGGGTGTCAGCCGATTCAACTAATGGTTCAAACGGTAATTGGTATCCGTTCGCTAATCAGAGTAGTAGTACTTATAGTAGTTACATTAATTGGTATTATCCGCACCATTTATGTAATTATGACGGAGGATATCCTTGTTAATAGTATATGAGTACACCTAGAGACAGGTTTAATAAAATGTTACTAGACCAACTGAAGACTACTATTGTACCAGTTGTAATAGATTATGATGGGTATAGACGTACACATTATCTTTCATATGTAGAAAATTTTACAGAAGATAATACCATAAAATGCTACGATCATTTTATGGAGGATGAAGTCGTACTACATCAAAATAAAATAGTAACATATCTCGAGGATCCTAAAAAAAATGATGAAACATTTAAGGGTATACATACACAGTACCTATCTTATATTGATACACTTAATAAGTGTAATAATGATCAGTTAGTCAAGATTTTCGAGAATGTTTTTGGTTTTATTGATTTACCTGAACCGGATAAAATTAGATTATTTTTAGCTAATTATATCAATGAGTACATTACAATTGATAATAACCAGTCAGACTGGTTCTATAAAACATATATGAACATTGATCTAGAATCCGCTACACCTCCTGATCATATGGTGGAAATGTGGCGCGTAGCTATTGATAAATCTCAAACCAGCGCTATATCATATTTGGAGACAGAGCTTACAAACTGCGAGACAGATATCGAAAAGAGCTCGATTAGTGACATACTTGAGATAGTTATGAAATATAATTTCGACGACGAAATGGAGAAAAACATAACCAGTACAAGACAATTACTCCAATATTGGCCGTCTTTACTTTTACCAAGCCCTGCGTTTGTCAGCGGTGAGAGCAAGGTAAGTACTAAATTGAATCCTGCTACTTGGGATACATTTATAGGAGTATAATCAGTTATGGATATACCGGTATATATTGGATATGACAAGCGAGTACCTATAGCGTATGATGTTTGCAAGTATTCTATTTCAAAGCATTCTTCTGAAGCTCTAGTTTCACCTATCGTACTATCGCATTTAAGAGAATCAGGAACATACACTAGACCAGATGATCCTCTATCATCAACTGAGTTTACGTTTAGTAGATTCTTAGTACCGCATCTATGTGATTACAAGGGATGGGCTGTATTCTGTGATTGTGACTTTTTGTGGCTAACTAATATTCAAAAATTGTTTGAGTATGTGGATGATCAATATGCCGTAATGGTTGTTAAGCATAATTATACACCACAACAGACAAGTAAAATGGATAATAAAGCTCAATATCAATATCCTAGAAAAAATTGGTCATCGTTAGTACTTTGGAACTGCTCACATCCTTCCAATAAATGCGTCACGCCTCAGCTTGTTAATACTGAATCCGGTCAATATCTTCATAGATTTAAGTGGTTAGATGATCACGAAATAGGTGAAATATCTCATGAATGGAATTGGCTCACAGATTGGTATCATGAACCAGAAGATGGCAAGCCAAAAGTTTTACACTTTACCCTCGGTGGCCCGTGGCTAAATAATTATAGAGATACCAAATACGCAGATGTGTGGCGACAGTATTTGTCTGAATATAATGAAAGTTGTGATTATAGGTAGTGGCCCTTCAGTTCTTCAAAAGAAATGTGGAGACTTCATAGATGCATGTGATATTGTTATTCGAATGAATCACTTTCAAATTGACGGCTATGAGAAACATGTAGGTACAAAATTTGACATCTATTCTACTAGATGGCGCAAATTATTAAAGAACAAACATAGAATAAAAAATGTAAATGAAATATGGGTTCTTTGGCCTGAAATACTGAACGAGCTCCCCGTTTGGGATAAAATGAGAAAAGAAGCTTTAGTAGATATAGATATACCAGTAAGATATCTACATAAGAGTATTTGTGATACGTATAGTAAGCATTTCAAACCGTTAACTGATGTGCAAGGATCTAAAGAAAGTAATATGATAGGATATAATATACCAGATACGGGAATTTCTACAATTGATACAGCGCTATTAGTATATCCAAACGCAACTATATACATTCATGGTATAGATGGCCATAGTACTATCGATGGTGCTGGTTATTATTTTGATAAACCGAAAGGTCACAATAACTCACCAGTCTTACAGCAATGGACATATTTAAGTAGATTAATTACAAGTAATAAAATTAATATAATATAGATGTCCAGTTTCATAGTAACAACAAAAGTTATAGATGAAGATAATATCGACAAGGTAAATTATTATACAAAGTTCCGCGGATTGAATAGATCTAGTGTTGATAAATTTGACAAGCTATACATTGCAGATGATTCACCGATAGTACAAGGCGACATGATTGCAGTATACGATGGCGCTACGTTTAACTGTGATGATTCTGATATATTATCAATATTTTCTACAGCTCCAGATACATTTGCAGAGCAATTAGACGGCGAATACGCTATTGTAATATATGACATGGCTAATCAAAAGATTTTTATATATACAGATCCATTTGCAACAAAGCCTGTTTACTATAGTTGCGAAGACGGTCATATTGGAATAGCTAGCTACAAACACCCGTTAGAGGAGTTAGGATTTACACATGTTGATAGAGTAAAAGCATCTACACAGATTAAGATTGATGTCGCGACACATAATGTAACTGAAAATATACATTCACCATACAATCTAGATGAGAATGTTGATACATATGATATATGTATTGCTGCGTTTGAACAAGCAGTACTAAAAAGATGTTCTAGAAAATGTGCCTTAGGATTAAGCGGAGGGTATGATTCCGGAGCTATATTCCAAGCAACTATTAATACAAAGTGCCCTGATGTTACTTGTTACTACGTTGATGCCGCAGTAGATGATCAAACAATGATGAAGCAGCGATTATATATGGCTCAAAAATATAAACGAATAGATTATACAACCGGGTATATTGCTCAAATGGTTGACCGTATTGAGAAAGCTAAGATATTTGCAAAATTGCCACGACTAGCGTCAAATTATGATTGTGGAATGCCACTGCAGCGAGTATACAGAATGATTAGGCAGGATAATATTAATGTATTTATATCAGGTGAGGGGTCACGCGTTATTTACGGCCATTGGGTTGATGATACCGGTAAAATGAGAGGTACTAAAATATACAAACCTCATCATCCTAGATTCTTTAACAATCTTAAAGAACAGTTTCCGTGGATTGGGTTTTATGAAAGTAGCGATCGAATTGAGGCAGACGAAGAATGCGGAGCATACGGGATACAGATACTTCACCCTTTCCTGGACAAATCGTTTGTTCAGAGCTTCTTCAATTTAACACCTGAGCTTAAGAATAAAAAGTATAAAAATGTAATATGTGAATATATGGAGAGAAATGATACACCGTTTACAAGAAATAGAAAAGAAGGCCTACATGCACCGCGTTAGCTGGAGAGATGGAAATAATAAAAGAAAGCATTTAAGCTTAGATAGAAATGAAAATTTTGATTTTGCTCTGCGTGATAAGCTACGCGCCTTTTTCACTACATTAACTCCTGAGGATATATGCTTGTATCCTGATGTTGCCCGGGGTTACAACGCTCTTGAAAGATATACAGGTATAAGCTCGGACAATCTAATTATATCTCACGGATCAGAACAATCCCTTAAATTAATCTTTGAAACATTACATCAAATATATAAGTGTAGATCTATAACCATTTGTCACCCAACTTTTGAGATGGTGAATGTGTATAGTAAGCTGTACGATTTTAATATAAAATATAGAAATTATACATACGACAATAACAAGTTCGATATTAATGCAGTTATTGAAGACGAGGATGTCGTATACATATCTAATCCTAATTGCCCTACCGGTGTAACTATTAATAATAAACAGATAGAGCAGTTATGTACTAATAATAAATGGGTTATTGTTGATGAAGCTTATTATGAGTTTAGTAATCTTAATTCGTGTTATGATTTAACGAGTAAATATGCTAATTTATTAGTTATTCGGACACTCAGTAAAGCAGCTGCCGGCGCCGGTATACGAGTAGGATATACAGCGACTAATGAGTGTAATATTGAAACATTCAATATATACAAACCAGCATATGAACTATCACAAATGGCGGTCAAGTATATCGAGTTTATTGCTAGTAATGGAATATTAATTCGTGACTCGATAGGTCACCTTAAGCTACACAAACGGCGCCTTAATAAAACATTCAACGGCATCGAAGGAGATGGTAATTTTGTCATTATACCGTATACAGATGAATTGTATAATTATCTAATTTATACAATAGATCTAAAAGTGGTGACAGTTGATGATAACAAATTTATTCGCTTTGCAGTAACTGATTATGAGATCTAAAATCGCTATAGTAGGAAACGGTATTACTAATAACAAGCACGGTAAGTTTATCGACTCATGTGATAAAGTTATTCGCATGAAGCAATATGTTACCAAGGGTTATGAGGACTACGTCGGTACAAAAGTTGATGTATATGCTAGCAAATGGTTTAGTTGGTTTGATAATTTTAAGCCGTATAACTCTAGAGATATGTCGCACGTTATGAATGTTGACGAATATTGGTTTATGTTTTGTGATCCAAATGTTGACCATAACATATCAAGCGAGTATTCAAAGCTATATCTTAAATATGCACTTAAGTGTGATGTCCCTCAAAAAAACGGATCACTCGATATGCATAATGAAAACATTGATTTGTTTAATATTCCGCGGAACAAAATTAGGTATTATCCAATAGAGTACATTGAACAGCTGTCTTCTAAATTAAAGCTCCCAACAACAACAATATTAGATAAAAAAGGAAACGAAACAATAATAGAGCCATCAGTAGGATTAAGAACTATTCATCAAGCAATTAATGTATATCCTAATGATGATATATATGTAACTGGGTTCGATTGTTTTCTGGAGTCGTCGTGGTATTGGAACAGCAATCATGTTATTAATAATGATCACAACTATTTATCAGAGAAGATTTACCTGGAAATATTAACTAAAACAAATAAAGTAATACAACTGTGAAAGGCTTATTTCATAATGTAATAAGAGAAGATATAGAAACGATACCGTGGCCACATATTGCAAAGTGTGATGTCTTGCCATATGATCTATATTCTCAACTAGATCAAACTTTTCCCGAGCAGCTAATATTTGAAACTGGAAAAGAAGTTGAGCCAGGAAAATTTAGACTCAGCTTAGCACATATAGATAAGCACGAAATATCGTCTACGTGGTATGAGTTCATGATGCATCATGTATCAGATTATTTCGTCACGAACTATGTTAAGCTTTTCCCAGCCGAGATACTTAATAGAGGTATTTCAATTTTTCAAAAACTGAAGGCAAACGATTACGGTCTTAGATATAGTAATGATATTCGGGACATTAATATTGATTGTCAATTTATTTTAGAGACATCACATAATAGGACAGATCAACATTCACGCCAACCTCATTATGACAGGCCCAGTAAAATATGTGATATGCTGTTTTATATGAAGAAGCCCAGCGACAATAGCATTGGTCGTGATTTCGTAATGTATAATACACTACCAGGCGTTGATTATATAAACGGCCATGTTACTGATACGGCTAAAATAGAGTTATCAAAAACTGTACCATATGGTAAAAATAGATATGTGCTGCTACCAATGAAAAAAAAGACAGCAGTTCATTGCGCATCACCATTTGATGACAACTGGTTAACAGAAAATGTACCAACAATCGATAACTATCGAAGATATTTCGAGCTGATAATTGAAATACGAAATGATACACTTTTTACAAGATAATAAATTTACTCAATGTAATAACAGCTACGAAACGTCACAATGGAACATTGATAGGTTTATCGCTAAAGATTATGATTACGCTTTTCTGTATGTAGACTATATTAGATTGCCATTTATATATGAATACCTCGATCTAGAAAAAGATGTTTTAATACTAAATTCAGTACGTAATGACATTCTCAAACACTTTACGTATAATGATAAAATCAACTGTAAACATCACTACCATGTTCTTTATCCGAACAATGATTACCTTCAACAGAAATACTCTAATGTTACTCTCAGTAGATTAGGATATAT
>Ga0098044_1001500_pt1 | contig 12239 bp, 23 predicted proteins | sample 10_taG_FD_75053 | JGI IMG/M metagenome (GOLD analysis project Ga0098044, IMG submission 75053) | Marine viral communities from the Subarctic Pacific Ocean - 10_ETSP_OMZ_AT15264 metaG | ecosystem: Environmental > Aquatic > Marine > Oceanic | place: Pacific Ocean | collected 2015-01-16 | reverse complement strand
GGATAGGACAGACGATTACCGGGGCATAAACGGGGATATTTGGGAAACGATCAATTCAGCCCCCTATATATTCATCATCGTCGCATTTTGCTGTTTTGGGGTACTTTATCCATGATATGTTGCTGTAAGGTATGTAGTAGTCAAAGCCCTTTTCAAAGTCACCATTACCTGATGAATGAACCATTACGCCATTACTATCACCTGACCTGATGATAACATCAATGGATAAATCTTCATGTTTAATATGTATGGTAGCAACACCAGTCACCGGTTAATTGAACCTCAACCGCACAGTAGCTGTTTTTTGCCAGATTCCGTAAATGAACCTTCCTGCTTATCATCAGAGCCAAAACCACATTGAGGACAAGAACTATCCTCCCCAATTGCCTTATAGATAGTGTTTCCAGATTTGTCGGTTTCGCCGGTTTCAACGACTATCGGTTTTGAAGTGAAGCCACAACCACATTTGCCGCATTTGATGTAAGAACTCATTGCATCCTCCTACTAATAGTTTTCACCACAATAGTAAGTAGGGTTGCGGAAGATGTTTTCGACTATATTTATTGGCTAAGAATTGATTGGGTGTGTGATGGTCGGGCAGTATTCGGCGTGGAGATCTGACAAGTCACCACTGAACCCTTGGCAATACGCACACAACACTCCATCATCCTTATCGTCACCTGTGCTGCCAATAGATAACTCATCCCGCACCCGCACCGCTTCCTTCAGCCGTGCGATCTCGGCAACCGCCTTGCCCGCTGCGTCTTCTGCGTCCATCGGTCCATTGGCACCAACCTCACCGATAAGAACCTGAGTGACGCCCCGTATTCGTTCCTTCAGCCGCTCAATTCCAGCATCCTTGACGATAAGCTCTTCTATCAATTCTCCAGCGTGTGGTCCACTATTCATACTTCCTCCCAAATAGACTCACGACAACAAACAGAACCCCCATAACGATTCCCGGTCCCGCTATTGCGACAAGCCATATGATTGATTCTGTCATTTTAGCTTTCCTCCAGTTCCCTACACTGTTGAACCACCAAAATAGTAGGGACTCTTCACAGGGGTCAGATAGAATGCTACCATCTTTTTCCGGTAGTCCTCAAGAGTTCCCTTGGAGAAGCTGCTGGCATCCCGGCAGTATCTCCAGTAGATGTCACCAAGACCACGAAACTTGCCATTGTATTTCCTGTCCCACAGCCTGTGTGATTCTACAACCTTGGGAGTAGTTCGCATTTCACGCAAGGACTTAACCGCTACAGACTCATTAATCACTTTGCGGACCTCTTGACGCTCATTCCACATTCCATACCGGTTGGTTTCCCCATATTTTTCCTTCATCTTCTCCTGAACCATTTTGTCAATGGTGTTCCTGACCCCATATGATCCAAAAGTAATGACATCGCTCATTACATCATAGAGTTTATCAACATCAAGGTTCTCAAAACGGCGCACATGGTTAAGAGCAGCCATTTGCTTCTTGATAACCTTGTCAGCACGCTCAATCATAAGGTCATCCATACCGATCTCTTTCATGAAGAACTTGACACACTCACAGCCAACCTTCATGCGACCTTTTTGACCGGTCTTCTTGTCATCAACCACATAATGATACCGTAGCTTGTGGCTACAATACTGGCACTTCTCAACTACACCACCATAATCAATGACAGTGATTGATACATGTTCATTCTCATAAAACGTAAACTTGCGACGATACTTAGCACTCATTCGAAACCTCCAAAACCATTATTGTTGTTATCATGTGTCCATTATAGCATCTGGGGGTGTCAATGTTAACCACCCCCAAATGTTTTCTATTAGCAAATTGCGCCTTCCATACGAATCGTTTTCCCAAAGCCGGGATTGAAACTCTTATCTGAATCGGGAGTCCCAACAAACAGAATCTGGCAGTTAGGATTGGTAGGAACATCACAGGGGTAAAGGTCAGTGAGCATCACACAGGCATCAGCTTTGTGGTCACGCAGCCACTGCATTACAGAGTTGAAGTTCGTACCACCACGACCAGTGAATGCCCACTTGCCACCAACCTTGGTTACATTGGTAGTAATTTTGCGGATTTCACCGTCAAATTCAATAACCGTAAGATTCCCAACTTCACCAACAATCTTGTCCATTTCCGCAACAAACTGGGAAAGCTCAGTATCCTTTACACTACCACTGGTATCAACAGCAAGAACCAAGTCAGTAGCATATTCCTTTTTGCGACCGGGGTTCTTCCAGCCCAAACGACGATTGGCACGCGTGCGAGTGAAGTTGTAGTTCTTGTAAACACTCTTTCTCAGGAACCAACGAAGAGCCTTTTTCCAGTTGACCTTGGGAGTGTTGGCTTTAAGGATTTCTTCAAGAAGATCTCCACCAATGCCACTTCCACCGGGACGAGCCAACCCTCTTTTGATTGAAGATTGAGCAACATCAGCAATGTTGTTCTTTGCGATTGAGTCATTGGCAATTTCTCGCCAGAAACTGTGATCATCAAGGGTGCTACTTCCACCACACTCACCACTCCCACCACAGGTTGGGCAAGTTCCCTCACCTCCACCTTCACCAGAACCACCAGAACCACCAGAAGAACCTTCCTCAGATTCACCTTCACCAGAACCACCAGAGGAACCTTCCTCAGATTCACCTTCACCAGAACCACCAGAGGAACCCTCTTCCCCTTCACCGGCTTCATCACTCTTTTCACCACCATCAGAGCCATCAGATTTTCCAGTCCCGCCACAGTCAGGGCAAGGTTCGCCATCACCGTTCTCACCACCCGCTTCCTTGATTTTTTCGTAATACCAATCAGCAGACATATTGTATTCTTCTGGTGCAAAGACAGGATTTTCATTCCACTCAGGATGATAAAGCTTAGCAGCCCTTCCCTCTATAATGACATCTTTCAGATAAGCCTTTTCAAGTTCTGCATTTACTGAAAGGTCAGCAGCAATGTTCCAACCCTTGGGATGACGGCTCCCTGCGCGGTCAATGTGACGACGAAGGATGTGCTGGGCTTCATGCTCCAGAACAAGGTGAAGAACATAGACTTCATTTTCTTCAACAAATTTCCGGTTATAAATCAACATAATCCGACTTTGTTCGTCTTTGGTAACTGCCATAGTATCAATTCTGGCAGATTCCTGACGAATCATTCGCTGGAAGCAGTAGCCGTAAATAGCTTTTTCGTTTAGCAGAGAAGAAATGGCAAGGTCCATCTTTCCATTCACATCAAGGTTCATTTGACCGATGCGGTAGATGGTTTCCTTTCTTGCTGATTCACTGACTTTTGTTTTTTCGCTCATGCATTCTCCTTATCAACTAACTACATATTAGCAGAAAGGAGAGCCAATGTTAACCAATTGCTGAAACTATTCTGTTTTTATTTTAGCTGACAGGAAAGAATGCATCTACGATATTGCCCAATTCATCAAATACCAGAATCCTATTTTTTTCGTTGTCGAAGATTATGGTGTTTACCTCACTCTTGAAATATTTGGAGAGCGTGTCTTCGTTGTCGCCCTTAATTCCAAAACTCTCGCAGAAGCCCAATAACCTCTCCACATCACGTATTTCAATAAAATCCATTTGGTAATCTGGTCGCACAAAATGCCGGTGCATCATTTGTTCTTGCTGTTCGCTATCGCTATTACCCGTCAATTTCTTCTCCATCAAAGCTGGCATCATCAGTAGGGTCAGGGTGGAATTTTGATTCAGTCCAACGTCTACCAAAGTAAAGCCCCATAATGGGAAATAGATAAGCTGTTATTGTTGCTGCATCTATGCTTCTTAGTGATATTGAGAATTCTCCAAATGTAACGTTCTCAAGTATGCCAAGTATAACTGACAAGCTGGTTATAATGAAGGCAATTGCCGCAAATGTGAAGGAGCCTGATTTCTCTCCCCTTGAGTTTTTAATGAACATAACTTAGCTCCTGTTTTCTATGTCAAAATTAAGGTCGTCTAACTCTATTTCAATCTCATCAACAATCTCTTTTTCTCCAACTGGGTAAAGCTCATCATATTCCTCATCAACACAATCAACTCCACTGGTATAGCCAGTCAGACTTGTCCCTCCAGATGGATTCCTTGGAACAAGACTCGGCGCATTGTCCATCTCAGACAAAATCTCCAATATGTATTCTCGTATAATGTTCATGCTCAGCCTAACATATCAGCCAAGGTTTTCTTGACCTCTTCTGGAGATGCAGCGACTTCCCCCATACCCCTCAAGTAGAAGTTCACTTCCTCATAAAAGTCAGATGGTCCACCAGTTTGTGATGAGGCTGGGATACTGGCTCCTGATTTTATCGTTAGCCTAATTGCCTTCTCTACTGGATGATCATCACCAATATCAATGTGTGTAATATCAAGAGGAACAAGAGGAACAATATCAAAGCATATGTTTGCCCCACCGGATGAATTTAACCTCTCATCAATCACACCTTCTTTTACTATGTCCAGTCGGCTTAATATGGATTCTGTCAATTTGTTAGAGTTGTTCTTTTTCACCTATCTGTTCTCCACAAGGTATATATGTAATTATGCAGCACGAACAACAAAAAGACGAAATTAGTTTTGGAATTTGGGATTAACCCTTTACTATCATGGTAAACATATCCCTAACTGCCCCGCTTCCCCTGCCAATTCCGTAACGTGCATCGAGTTGTTGCGCGACAGGATCTTTGATCTTTGAAGTCTCGTAAATATACTTGTATGCCAAGTCCTCTCTCCCATAGTCAATAGACTCAATGGCTTTGTCAACATCAACCATAGGAATACCAGCATTTCTTAGACCTCTTGAAACATTGACAAGAGTTTTTCTCACTTGTTCCTTATAGCCGGGAAGCAGCTTCCACTTCTCTGGGATTGCATGAATCCTCAAGCTATCAATACAATCTGAAAGCCTTTCTTTTTGGTGTTGATTCAACTTCTCAAATTTAGCCATGTTGCCTCCTGTGATACGATTAATGTTCGTTAACGAATACTGTTTAAAAGATATGCTCCACCAACAATTACACCGATACCGGCTGCTCCACCAACACCAAACCATAGGATGTTATTCTTATACCAAGGCACCGGTTTATCAAGCTCTTCAATCTTATCATTCAAAAAACCTATCTGTTTGTGTTGTTCTTCAATCAGGAATTCTAACTTCTTTTTTTCAGCGGAATATTCAATGTCAAGTTTAGCCACGGTAGCATTATGCTCAGCCATAGCAATCTTGTACTTCCTGTCGAATATAAGCTCAGAATCTTTGTGGCAATACTCCAGATCAACCTTGAGTTTTACTGCTGCTGGAATTGTTAGGCACATTGAGTCAACTGCCACCTTCCCATTTTTTGGAACATATGAGGCTGGGTTGTCTTGGGCATATACAGCGACCGGAGCAAAAAACAACACACATAACGATACAAACATCATGAAACACTTCATAAATAAACCTCTGGTGTTTATTATCAAAACAACACAAAACTAACGCCACTAACTTGTTAGAATATCCAAACTAACCCCGCTGTGGCAATCATGCCTAAAGCGGATATTGCAAACAGAACAGACGACCCTTTGTCAACAAAGTGCCTGAAACCGTTATTTGTCTCGTAAACATGCTTTAGTTTTTCTACCATTTTACTTGCTCCCTTTTTACCACTTGTGATTTAGTTGTTATTAACTATATCCTTTACTTCCTCAACATCTTTCGCCAATTGCGTTCTCTGTACCTTACATAGCTCACCACATAGTCTAACAGAGGTTGAGTGTTCAGTAAAGGTTTTTTTTATTTCCTCAACCTTATCCTCTATTCTGCCCAATGTGTCGTTATTTTTTTTGTCAATTCTGTCCAATACATCAACCAAAGATTTCTCAAGATCTTTGAATGCAAAAGCCCTCTTGATTAAGACGAGTATTGTTCCGCCCAACAACGAGAAAACTCCGGTAATAAATGTCACTACAATTGCGGTTATCAACTACTCCCCTCCATCAAACAACTCCATACATGAAATACAATTGAGAGCCTACGACAAACATATATATCAATAAGGTAACAACAAAAAGCAAAAAAACTGCGATTCGTTGGGAGCTTTTTGCAAATATCGTCCTTACAAACCCGCTCTTCTTACACAGCAAATATGTAGCCCCAAAAAAGGCTGTTACTGCCAGCTTGACGCACACAAAGCTTCCAAACCCAAAGTTGCAAATCACATACTTCAAGATCGGATTTGCCTCTTCCATGTTATATGAATTTATCAAGTGTGAAGTAAGGTAAAGATCCATTAGCCCTAAAAATACAACAAACACAACAATCACATCTAATAGCACAATTCTCTTTTTTCTCAACATGTTAGCAATTTCCTAAATGAACGTTTATATGCATATTTTCAATTGTACAAAGAACAAAACGTCTTACTTAGAAAGATAGTCATTATACCAATTCTCTAAATCACTTGGGTCTTCCCTCACCTTGTCAAGTTCTGCCTTGATTGTTTCCTTCTTCTCTTCGGTCAACTCAGCTTCTTTTTCTTTGTGGTCACTCTCTATCTTATCAATTATTTCTGCCTTCTTATCCTCTACTTTCTCTATCTTCTCAAGTGTTTCCTTGTCAACCTTCTTGTTATACTCACGAACCCTCTTCTCTTTTTTGTGCATGAACTCTATTATCTGATGGGCTACCTTCTTTTTCTTGGGCAACAGAACAATAACAACAACAACCAGAATAATGGCAACAGGTATATACCAATACTCTTTAACCAAATTCAATGCCTTAGCAAAAGCCGCTTTCTTCGACAGCTTCATTTAGCCCCTAATACTCCCTTTCGGTAGCCACACTCTCATAATCGTTAAACTTCTCATCTGGTTGAACATCCACATCAAAGTTTGTTTTGACAGACATCTCAGCCATCTTCCTTGTATCTTCGTCGTAGTTTTCTTCCAAGAAATTCATTGCTCTTGTATAGATTACTTTCTTCACTGATAAAAGAGTATCAGCATGGTTGATCAGTCTTGCAAGATTGGCGGCAAAGGTGTCTACGTCAAGGTTTTCAGGAACTCTGTTTGGCTCAGGTGGAGAATTTACATTGATCTTGAATTGCGTCTTACTGCCGCCCTTCTCTTCTGCTGGTTCCTCATCAAATATACTTTCCTCTTCCCCCTTCTCTTCCTTCTCTTTGTCATCGAATATACTCTCTTCCTCTTCGTCGTCAGCCTCAAGAAGAAACGCAATGTTCTCCTTCAAGATGCTCCCAACCCTGCCAAGGAAAGCCTCATTCTCTTCTTCTGGCTCAGGGGGCAACTCCGCTTCGGGCGGCGCACCTTCGGCATCAGCAGCATCGTCTACAGGTTTGTTCTTAAGTGCCTTATCCTCAAACTCAACAATGAATGTGTCAATTTGAGTATCAACAGAATCCATAGACAACTTCTTTTCGGTTATTAGCTTAGTCATTTGGGATTACCTTTTTTGGAGTTTTCTTTTTCTTGGGTGCCTTCTTTTTTGCGACTGGCTTTTTCTCAACCACAGGCTTAGCCATGTCTTCAATCACAGGCTCCACTACATCCTCGACCTCAACTACAGGTTCAACCTTCTTAGGCTCTGGTTTTACAACTACCTTCTTCTTCACTACTGGCTTGGGCTTAACACCCTTTGGCTTTGCTACTCTAACTAAATTTGAAAGGCTCTGTGCCATGATATTATCCTCCATACGCTTGCATTCAACTATACACTAATATATATGGTTGGTAGACCGGAAAAGGAAGAATAATTTTGTAGGGATGTTGTTTTTTAAGAGGTGTTTAGAAGTTTGAGGTAATGTCACCGTCAGCAATCATCTCGCGATAGGTGTCTTCAATCATTTCCCTTGCTACAGTCTTCTTTTTGTTACCTTCAAGAAAACGCGCAACCCAGCGGTACTGCTTAAAGGACAGAGAGCCGTTATTTTGAAACTGGCTAATCAAGTCACAAACCACCCCAGTCCCAGAAGAATAGTTGTGCTTCCCATACCACCAGCTTTCCATATTTGGTCCCTTGCGGTATTCGATTAGGCGTTCAAGGGCGACTCGCTCAGGACGAGTCATGTTGTTTTCACTCCAACTATTATCAAGACCACCCTTAAGGTATTTGTTCAGGATGTTTTCTTGCTTCTCTGAAAGCTCCCACCCACGCTCAACACACTTCTTAATTGAGGAAAGGAAGTTTTCTGCGAACTTGTCGTGGACCCGCTTGCTTTCGCTGATTAGGGAATCCAGCTTTTCTGCATACTCGCAAGATTCTACACGTTCAGCAGTTTCCCTTGCCCACATCGCCCCGCGAGCATCCCACTCATATTGCTTCTTAGTTTTAGTTGCTTTTTTGGTGAGGGGCTTCTCTTCGTATCCCGCCTTTTTCATACAGGATTTGCAGATGCCGTCAGTGAAGGTGTATTTGGTTTTTTTGCCGCATGAGGAACACTCCGTGCGGTCAGGGTGGAACTTGCACTCAACATCAAGATTTGCAATGTAGCCACGACGAGTATAATTGTAGTTGTAATAACTCATTAGCTCTCCTTATCAACCTGTAACCATTATACCAGCAAGGAGTCCTAATGTTAACCTTTTAGCTGAGAATAAATATCAAATCGCTGTGAGCCTGATACTATCTGCTCATTCATTTCCTTCTGCGTGTCTGGGCATTGCTCCAAGTTTCTTTTGATTGCTTCCTTGTCAATATTGGCATTGTCAAGAACATCAACCATTCTTCTAAGCATGAAGCACACAACGTTAAACGCATCTGGGAATATAATCCTCTCAGTAGAAGAATGGGAAATATCTCTCTCATCCCACAAGGCAATATTTTCAAGAGTAACCGGCACGTATGATCTAACAATTCTTGCAAGACCGCATATGTTCTCTGAGAATATAGGATTCCGTTTGTGCGGCATTGCGGAAGAACCGGCTTGCTTATCCCCAAACCCCTCGGACAATTCTCCACACTCACTCCTTGATAACAATCTTATTTGTGTCGCCAGTCCCTCAAGCTCAGAAGCAATCATAGCCAGCTTATGCATGATTGGAGCAAACAACGTTCTGGGGATAACCTGTGTCGGGTCCATAATTGGATTGAGGCAATATATCTGAAGCCTGTCTATGTCCTGTTCATTTCTCTGATACTCAAACTCCCTGAATATACGTTCTTCTTGTTTTTTTGTGATGTATTTGTTGTCTCCAAGTGCCCCGCTCATTTTGCCGTATGAAAGGTTGGTCTTTAATTCGTGCCTTATGTCACTCTGGAATTCATACATCCTGTTCAGGTATCCAGAAAACTTTGTCTGATAGGAATATTCCTCAGCAAGCTGACCATGTGTCCTCCCAGCCCCCTTAATGCCGCGGAACTTCCTTCGGAACTCATGTAATGATGATCCAACCTCCCCGATAAGGTCCATCAAAAAATAGCATGATTCCCTAAGCATCAGAACAAATGATGTATCAACAATATCGGATGACGTTAGCCCATAATGCAACCATCGCTTAAACTCATCACAATCTGAGTGTTCACAAAGATACATTAGGAATGCTACAACATCATGCTTTGTCTCTTTTTCAATCTCCTTTATTCTTCCAACGGTTATATCAATTTCTGGGAACTTGACCCCACGCGCAATAACATGCATATGGCACTTTTCTAACAAACCCCACATCTTGTACTTGTTATGGTCAGACCAAATATCGTTTATTTCATCAACTGAGTATCTTCCTATCATTCCTTGTAATGCTCCTTTGATGACGACCAGTATATCTTCATATTGGGAAAATGATTTTTTAGCTTCATACTGATGAAGTCTTTCATGTCGTCAATGTTGCTGAATGTTGTGTTTGGGTTCTTGATTTCAAAATGCCCAAGCTCTTCCAAAACATCAACCTTAGAAACAACCAAGTTTGTCACACCATTTATATAGATAGAGCGCATGAGCATATCAAGATCCAACCAATTACATTGCCTTGCTCTGCCGGTGGTAGCCCCTACCTCATTGCCAAGTTTTTGGAGCTTGTCAAAGATAGGATCTTCACCATGAAACTTCTTTGTTCCAACGTATGTCTCATAGATTTTTGCCACCCCCCACACATCGTTTAAGCCATGTGGAGAAACCCCATTGAGCATAGCAACAGATGAAATGCAGTTTGACGATGTAACATACGGGTAATCACCAAATGAAACATCAAGACCAAACCCTTGCGCCCCCTCAAATAAGATATGTGCCCCAGCCAATTGCTTTACAGAATCACAGAGCCAATCCTGAAGTTCAGGAATGTCCTTAGCTCTTTTTCCAGACTTTAGAATCTTGTCCCTGTAAGCGAACGTTATTCCCTTTCTTGTGCTTCCAATCTTGTCCTTCTCAATATCTTCTTGAATATGTGAATCCTCAATAATAGCAACATTTTCATCTACCCAGAGCATATCACTATTTATCTCAAGACCACCCGCCCTCAATTCCTCGATCTCCTTAAAAAATGAATCCACATGAAGAACACAGTTTGGACCTATTATTGAGATGGGATCAATTCGACGGTGATTTTCCCTTACCCAAGAATCGTATAGCCCCTTCATGACATTCCACTTGAAAACACCAGAAGGAATGAAGTGGGTTATGAATTTCTTGCCATCATGGTAAATCGTGTGACCGGCATTGTTTCCACCATTATATCTAACAACATACCTGTAGTTGTTGGATTCAACCAATGCTTTTGTGACCTTCCCCTTGGCTTCATCACCATACTGCAACCCCACTGTAATATCAAATGTCGGGATATCGTAACAGTCTCTCACTCTCTCACCTATTTCCTTAGTAGTCGGTTTATCCTTCGCTCCAGATCGTTTATGATTTTCCTATTGCGGACATACTCATTATTAGCTACGGAGAGAAGCGCACTTTGAATGAGTAAAACAACATCCCTCTCATCCTTCCCCTCCACCCCAATGACATTGTTTATCCCAGCCAAAAGTCTACGCGCCTCTTCCTTGATTTTCCCTTGGTCCACTTTATTCATTATGTGCCCCTGTTAAAGGTTGAGCTTTTCTACAGGCTTGCCACCAGAAATACCTGATTTGCCAATATCAATTATGACAATCTGTCCATCTTTCTGCATTATGTTGCCGGTCTTTAGATCGTCAAATTCTATCCCGTTTGATTTTAGGAAGGACAACCCAGAAGCCAGTTGTGTTAGGTGTTTGAATTTATCACTGCCAACCAATCTACCAACTAAGCCTTGCAACTTCTCATGTGAATCAAACCCAGAGTACGAACCAAAAAACACAAGCATAGAGTACATGAGGTTTCTATCTTCCTTGGACCATCTGAGGCTATCTGCAATAAGCTCATATTTCTGACGGGAGCGTAGCTTTCTATCAACCGACTCAAACTTATAGTCCTTTGTTCCTCTCAACAACTCCTTTGCCAGAGAGGTGATTTTTTTGATGTTTGACTCCTCCCAAAAATAAAATGTCTTATGCACAATCCTGCTATCACTGCTTGCCTTAATCATACTGTCAAGGTGATTGACAACCTCAGCCATAGCGTTGGATGGGTAGTCAAGGTAGTCATAAATAATCATATATGGACCAACCCTTTTTTTGAATACATTACGTGGAAGGTTGTAAGCCATGTGGACTGTATAGACATTTGGATGGGACTTGCCAGCAATGATGCTTGTTCCATGTGCCTCAGCTTGGTCCTTCGTAATTTTCAACACCTTGTCATTGAATCTATAAGCAGAACCTTCTGAACCACTGCCAAGAAAATCAGATTCCCCCGATAATCCCCCAAGCTTCTTTATCGCTGCAATATTGTCATCAGACAGAATATCGCTAAGCTGCCCCTCATCCTGCTTCACTTCAGTTATGATGCCATTGACATTTCTGTACGTTCCATTGATATCAATAATCGGTTCGTTTAGAAACCTCTGTAGCTCTTCGCGAATAATTGTGTTGACTGCCTTTTTCATACTGTTGTTCTCCCTTTACGCATTGCTCCTTGACACCCCATGTGGTGATGCCTCAACAATTCCTGATTGTGTTGTTTTAACAAATTTAGCATTATGTTGGTATTGTGATATATCCCTTGCTCCAACATATGACATTGAGCTTCGTACTCCATCATTGATATCGTTGACAACCCTCTTGACCTTCCCCTTATAGGGAACCCTCATTGATGTTCCTTCAATGTTTTTTGTTTTTTCGTTCCGGTCCATCTTAGCTGCAAATGAAGCACTTC
>Ga0098044_1001499_pt1 | contig 12240 bp, 18 predicted proteins | sample 10_taG_FD_75053 | JGI IMG/M metagenome (GOLD analysis project Ga0098044, IMG submission 75053) | Marine viral communities from the Subarctic Pacific Ocean - 10_ETSP_OMZ_AT15264 metaG | ecosystem: Environmental > Aquatic > Marine > Oceanic | place: Pacific Ocean | collected 2015-01-16 | reverse complement strand
TACGCAATACTCTGTGCCATAAGCGCAGATGCCAACATCGTTGTATCCGCACATTCTCTGAATTGCATTGCCAAGCTCAATCGGATCGTCATCGATGATGCCATTGCAATCGTTGTCGATGCCATCACATCGCTCAAGATCGTCCAACACTTGGTCCTGACAGTTTGTCCACGAGCCTTCAGTGCATGTCATTGTCCCTGTCTGACAGGGTGTGCTTCCGTCAAGGATTGCATCAGTGCCACCAGTCCAACATTCCACTGGGCTGATGTCATCAATCTTGGTGTCACAATTATTATCAATGCCATCACAAATTTCTTGATGGTTCGGGTTTACCTTGTCGTTGTCATCGTCGCAGTCTGATGGGTTAAGGCACGAGCTCATTGAGTTGAAGCCGTCGTTGTCTTTGTCCCAAGAAATGCCATTATCAATCAGTCCGTCGCAGTCATCATCTTTTTCATTACACTCCTCAAGTGCTGGCTTAACATAACCAACACACAGGAGGTTTATGTCTTCATCGCATTCAGTTCTGCCAAGGCTGCACTCTCCTGCTTCGGTGTGAAGCTTGAGAACATTCGTGTTTGTCTCAACAGCGTTGTCGGAATCGATGATGCAATCGGTGGGAGGTGGACATACGCGCACGAGGTCTTCATCACAGCCTTGGCATCCGTAAAAAGCAGGGATCAACAATAGTAGGAATAAGCTTAGTTTTCTATCCATATAAGTAATTATAACATATTTTAAAAGATCTTACAATGAAATGTCTAAACCTTCTCATCGTCGCCAGTGACAACGAACTTTCCCTTCACCTGTGCAATGATCTCTTGTGACATATTTAACACCTTTTCTTTTGACTTTTCAATACTTTCGATGGTGCACCCACTGTCAATGAGTTTCTGATACATAATAGTTTCGGCCATATTAATTCCCAAAAAAAGACCAACCATCTTGAGGGGATCTTCAATACTTCCACTCTCAATAGCGGTTTTCAGGATCCCCACATACACCCTATATGCTTCTTCCATCAGGATGTTGTCGGCAAATTCATCATCAAACATCGTTGTTCCCCTCGTCGTCGCGCAATCGTGCCAAAATATCGGATGGTAAGACTGCTGTTACAATTCTAGCTATGGTCTTGTGAGATGCCTCTATGTAGGACTCCCCCAGCGCATCGCAATAATGACAAGAAAATGGCTTCTGTCCTCGACAGATAGAACACTTCACCTTGATATAAAGCTTATTTTCCATGCTATTAGTAAGTAGTGGTTAAAGATAGTTAAAGATTTGCTTTTTGTATATAAGCACTTATCGACGCGATCATCAGACGATACCAGCCAGCATCATCGATGGTCACGCCGAGCGAGCAGCCAATATCATAGCCGGAATCCCACGCTAATACTTCTTCAATAATTTGTGTAGTTGGGGTCTGTTCTTCTGGGTGAAAGTCGCTGAAATAGTGACCAACTTCGTGGAGAATGGTATATATGATTTCTCTTTTATTTTGCAGAGCGTCCACAACAATACTATCCTCTACAATATCTATATAATTTTCGCCGTTGGTGTTGTATGACAGTGAAATCCCATTAGTCTCAAGGAAATCCTCAATCTTTTCTAAGTCTTCGTCGTCGGGGTTGTTCAAGCTTCATTCCCTCACCCCAGAAATATTTGGTTTTCTGGACGTCGGTAATTAGCTCCAGTTGAATAAAACCACTTTCATTACTTTCAACAAGCTTGTAAGAATAGATTTCTAAATTACCATAAAGGGGACTTTTCAGCTTTCTCTGAAACTTTTCTCTCTCCGGTGGGCGATTTAAATAATTAACACACTCGTTCACGAAGTCATCAACATTCAAGTCTGGATAATTTCTGTGATCCAGATCAATGTAACAGCCAACGACCCAGTGCGATGAACCAAAGCCAGTAACCGAGGGGAACATAGATTTCAAATACCTGCCATGTCGTTCCTCAGATGACGGGGACAAAGAACTCTTGGGAATACTTCTCAATTCACACTTGATTGACATCTATTTTTCTTTCTTTTTCTTAGAAGTCTTCTTGGGTTTCTTCTTGGGCAATGGCGCCTCTTCAACTTCTTTTGCCATTTCTTGCTCTTCGGCCATTTGGGTTAACATCGCCAAATATCCCTTGTAAATAGTGTGACAATCGCCCATTCGGATGTGATGCCTATCGAGAGCCTCCTGACACATTTCTATTTGAATGAGTCGATTAATCGGACTCTCACTGCCCTCCATACCATCAGAGAATGACTTGCAGAAAGTAGCAAGATTTTCAAGCTTTTCAGAAAGCTCTTTGAAATATAGTGCAATACGTGAAGGCACCTCGGTTAAATCGGCGCTATATGTGATGGTTACTCTACGTGGCTTTTTCATTATAACTTTTCCTCTATTATTGCACAAGGTACTCGACGGCAGACTTGATGAAATATACAACCATACTTATGGTTGCGGTGCCCACCATTGCCATCATTTTGGATTGATTCTTCTTCCACTGCTCCAAATCTCGGACGCGAGCATAAAGACCAGCATCTGGTTCATATAGAGACTTCTCTACGCGGTTTACAATAGAAGCAACTTCTTCTTGTTTTTCCTTTATATCATCCATCTTTACAGACAATATGTCTAGAGAAGCTTTAACTTCTGTGGCCAGCAATTGGTATTGATTTTCATCCATAGATATACTCCCTATTCAGCAAGAATAAGTAGTTTCTCAACTAAGCTTTGTTCTCAACAATTGCAAAGTCAGCGGTCAAAAGGGTAGACGAAGCAGACGCTGCGTTCCTCAATGCGGTTTTTGTAACCTTGGCCGGATCAAGGACTCCATTTAATAGCAGATCTTCAAATTTTCCAGTTGCAACATTGTACCCCTTGGATGGGGAAGTGAAGTTCTGCACCTTTGCCAAAACAACGTCAGGAGATTCCCCAGCGTTCTTCACCATCTGACGAAGAGGTTCTTCAATGGCTCGGCGAACGATGTCGGCGCCAAGGCGCTGGTCCTCTGTTGGCAATTTCAAAGACTTGAGGCTCTTGGATGCGCTCACAAGAGCTGTACCTCCTCCAGCAACAACTCCCTCTATCTGAGCAGAGTCGACTGCTGAGAGAGCATCTTCAATACGATGCTTCTTTTCGATCATCTCAACCTCTGTGGCTCCTCCAACACTAATGATGGCAATACCACTTGAAAGTCTGGTGATTCTTTCTTGGATTTTTTCACACTCCCGCAAGTCTTCAGTGCCGGCCAGTTCTGCCTTTAGCACATCGATGCGTTTGTCGATTTCATCTTGGTTGCCCAGGCCGCCAACAATTGTAGTGTTGTACTTGCCGCTTTCAATAGTCTTAGCTCGGCCAAGGTGCTCCATCTTTGCTTCTTGCAAGCGCATTCCGCTAGATCTAGAGATGTAAGTTGCGCCTACGGAGAGTGCTAAGTCATTGAGAATATTGCGTCTTTCCTCTCCGTATCGAGGAGCTTTAATGGCTGCCACTTTCATGGTTCCTCTCATCGAATTCATTATAAGAGCTGCGAGGGCTTGGCCTTCGACATTCTCTGCCACAATAGTTAAGGGCCTACTCTCTCTCGCTGCAACCTCAAGAATGGGAAAAATTTCCTCGACGGTTTCGATAGATGAGTCAGTGACCAGAACAAGGGCATCTTCTTGTTTGCAGATTCCCCTGCGCTCATCAGTCACGAAGGCCGAGGCGCATATGCCACTGTCGAAACGAAAGCCCTCGACAACATCAAGTGTAGTTTCGTGAGAGCGAGCCTCTTGGATTGTGATTGCCCCGTCTTTACCAACCAAATCAACCGCCTTAGCAACGAGGGTTCCAATGTTAGTATCGCCGTTGGCTGAGATAGTTGCAATGTTTGCTATGTCTTCTTCACTGGCAATTGGTCTTGCCAAGTCTGAGACTGCATCCACGACTTTCTCTACAGCGGCATCGATGCCACGTTTTAATTCAACAGGGTTCGAGCCGGCTCTGAGATACTTCTGAGCACTAATGAGGATGGCACGAGCGAGCACTGTTGCTGTGGTGGTGCCATCGCCAGCAAGTGAATTGGTTTTCTCGGAGGCTTGTTTGATAATTTGAGCTGCGGCATTTTCAAAGGGGTCTTCAAACTCCACAAACTTAGCGACTGTAACACCATCTTTAGTGATGATGGGGCTTGATCCCTTCTGGTGGAGGATTACGTTTCTCCCTCCTGGTCCCATTGTGGAAGCCACGTTGTCTGCAAGCTTGTTCACACCTGCAAGAATCTTTTCACTAAGATCGTTACCGTTATTGTATTTCTTCATTGAAATTGCCTTTCGAGGTTTATAAGGTACTATTATATTATAACCACTATTTGGAATTTGTAAAGTGTTTTATTTGTTTTTCTGTTTCTGCTTCATGAGGTCGCTAGTATCTTTGGCGATGCCTCTCGTTGCACCGATTGCCTTTTCACCTTCAGCACTTCGCAACCCCTTCAAGAAGAAGTCCTGCAGACTTTTAGAGAGATCATTCATTTTGTTGAATGCCTCAAACATTTTCTCATTAATGTCTGTGACTGACTTCTCGATAGCTCTCTCAACTGCCTCGCGGCCAACGGTTAATTTTCCGATTTCTGTAGAGAACTTGCCCTTACCTTGGTTAATTACATCCTTCTGGGCAATCTGAAATTGAGGTTCGCCTTTGCTGTTATAGCCCATTGAATAATCCTTGATATGCTGGTAATATTCCTTATCGCTCTTTATGGTTGCGAGTTCGGCGACAGAATCATCGAAGGACATTATCATTTTGTTTGCACCCTTCTTCGGATCCTGGTCTGCGGCAAACTCGGCCTTCTTTGTATCGGTGGAGTTGGCACGGGTTGGGAGACCTTTTGTTTCTTGGGCCCAAAGGGAATTAACGGCGTTTTTGATTTTCTTATCCACGGGGTCGAGCTCTCTCCCACGAGACCACTGGCCGGCTTCGGGAGCTGGCTTTTTGGTCTTTGGGTTTTCTCTCTTCTTCGCTGGAAGTTGTTTCCAGTTTTTAACAGCATCGCTTGCCATGTAGGTGCTCTGGGCAGCTTGGCCGATATAGTTTGCTAGGGCTGTTCTGAAATCTTTGCTGCTTTCAATCACTTCTTTTGCGTTGAGCAGCGCCTCATCTTTAGTAACGCCTTCTTCGTTATTGTAGTTCTTTACGACATTTGCAGAAAGCTCTTCTAATCCAAGCTTGGCCAATATGGACTGTAAGTCATTCAAGACAACAGGGTTGCCACTTTTTTTGGTTAAAACGTCGTGCGCGATTCGGCTTATAAGTTCCGGATGGATCTGACCATCGATGGAGTCTGCAGCAAAATGCCTGTGTAGAAAGTCTTCAAACTCTTCCTTATAGTCCTCTTCGTTCCACCTGTCGCGGTATTCTGGGGCGATTAAACGAAAAGCATTTCGAGATTTTGGAGTAAGATTCATTAACTTAGCGAGAGTGGATCTCCTAAATACAAATTCATATACAGATATGGTGCCGCCGAGTTTATCGCCTTTACCCTGTAGATCCTTGAGCGCAATGACATACTTCATCTTGCCACCCGAATCGATACCGGTGCCCTTTTCGTTAACTCCTGAAAGATCGTCTATAAGTTGTGTAAACGAGCCGTCAATTGTAGATGCACTGGCGGTTCCTTCGGAACCCTTAACGCCTAGCAACTTGAGGGAAACATATTCACCCGCTGCGTCGACATAATCGGCAATTGTATCACCTCCGGCCGGGATCTGCTGTCCTCCCAACAATACACCAAGAAAGGATTCAAAAGTAAATCCAGCACTGGCACTATTAAAGGACGTGATGATGTAGGTTAATGTTTTCAGGAATACCAAGTAAGACAGCACCGTTGACATAGCAGTTTTCTTGGGGAATCCCTCATCTACGACAGCCTGTATTTTCTGTAGCTTATCAGCAAGCCCTTTTCCCCCTATCTTATTGAGGAAGGCTTCTAGTTCTTTGCGCTCTGCGCTTTCTGGCTCTGCCCATTGGAGTTCCGTTACGCTTGGCTGTGGGAGAGTGTCCCAAGTTACCACCAGTTTTTTCTTCGCGGCTTCCTGAAGGCGGTCTGAGATATCTAAATCGCAGGGTGTCTCCTCAGCGTTAGGATCATCGTCATGCTTGTTTGGCTCCTCGTCTGGAAGCTCGCCCTTGTACTTGAGGGTGTCAATATCATTTCCATAAATTGATACTCCTGAAGTGCTTGCTCCATCGCGATTGTAAGCGATTTGGCCCATTTTAGATCCAAGCTCCTGCAGGATCTCGGTCATCACTTTTTCTACCATCCAGTCATCATTCTTCATCTTTAATCTCCTCAATAACTTTCGCCAGATCCAGACACGCAGGATCGCTCTTATTCTCCGTTACGTGGTAGTGACAAATCACTCCCTTAAACGAAGATGCTTTGATTACACCCCTAATTAGTTCGCCGTTTTGGTTTGGGCAATCTAAAGGCACATTATAGAACCCGCAAAGCGTTTTTAGCAACTCCTTGAGGGCGTCGACCTGAACATCGTAGAACCCAAGATGCTCTGGAAATTCCTTTCCGTGCAGTGTGTCGGCGGGGATCACTGGCCGTTTGGGATCGTACTTGTCAGCGTATTTCATATAAACAGCATTACTAATCTCGATGCCGATACTCTTAGAATTGACACCTCGTGCATGCCACCCGACGTGGTTTGTGTCCATAAGCTGATGAATCGTTCCATCGTTGTCGATGCAGAAATGAGCGGAGAGCCCTCTCTGCCCCAACACCTTAGCACATTGAGCCGAATTGAGACACCCATCCCAATGCACAACGATCTTATCAATTGATTGTCCTCTGTTGCCGGTAATAACCTTATATTGGTTCGACTTGCACATTAGGGCCTTTGGCTCAGTCCACAAGTTTGTGTCCTCCCAGTCAATCGAAACCTCGTGGTTGTTGCAAACAATGTTTTTTTCTTCCCTGAAATCTATCTCGAATTGCTCTCTTGCGTGTTCGAGATCTTCTTCAGAAAGATCTGCTGTGGTTCCCCACTCGTCCCCACTTTGGTCGCTGCCCAAAACTTTGAAATCTTTGCTGGGCGTCATGATTTTTTCTTTTTTGTGCACTGCAAATAGTGCGAAGATAGATTGAATAATATCAAGTAGAGCTTTCATCTCTGGTTGTCTCCTCTGGGAAATCCTTGGATGCTGAAAGTTGTTTCATTGCATCTTCCCAATTTTCGATCTGTAGGTATTCTTTATAGGCGGTCGGGTAGGACTCGATAAACTTCTGAATCACTTCCTTTTTCCACTCTCTCAAGTCATGCTCGTCTTCGTTCTTGATTCTCTTTATTGCTTCCTCGGAAACCCCAGATGTTCGCATTGTGATATACCCGGTTTCAAGGGACATAATCAATCGACTATAAACATTAAGGGTGAATTCAATTATTTCATTTTCCACCACATGCAATAGCTGACTCTTTAAGCCAAAGATGATGCCCAAGGCGCTATACACTTTGTGAAAGAATATTCCTGCGAGAAAGGCTCCAATTATATATATCAATGTCATATTTCACTCCATACAAAAAAACACTGCAAGTCTATTATACAACATTGCAGTGTTTTTGTAAAGTGTTTTCGAACAAATATTACTTGTTCAAGCGGCTGATTACTTTAGAAGTAATTTCAGCAACCAAAGCGTCAACTGAGGATTTCTTGGATTCATTTTTCTCGTAGTCAATGTCTCCCTCTTCCTTTGCAGTCTCTTTTGTCTTTGGTCCACGTCCGTGATGGCCGTCCTTCTTCATCGTTCCCTTGATGTCTCCGGCTTTTCCGCCGTCTTCGGCAACAAGGTCTTCGGCGTCATCGAGATCATCTTCAGCGTCTTCCATCTCATCGCCAGCGTCGGTTGCGTCGATGGCGACGTCCATTTCGGCGTCCATTTCAGCACCAGCTTCTTCGTCGGAAGTCACGGTAGTCTCAATACCAGCTTGGGTAAGCAAGTCAGCCAAGTCAGACAAGATCGACTGTGCTCGTGTAGCCAAGTCTTCACCTTCTGCAGCGGCTTCGTCGTCCAGACCAAGCTCATCGGCCAAATCTTCTTCGCCAGCAGCGTCTGCCATATCGTCAGTGGCTGCACCCATATCATAGGCTGCGTCATCTTCAAGCTCTTCAGCATCGTCTTCAGCAATTGCAACAAGGTTTTCTTCTTGCACTTCTTGGCCTTCACGGGCTACCATTCGGTCAGCAGGAACACGGTTTTTTGCAGCGTTCTCGCTACGGGCTGCGGTTCCGCCCTCTTCAACAGTATCTGCTTCTTCAACAGACTCTGATTCTTCAACTACTTCTTCGTTTTCGCTGACTTCTTCCTCGTTCACTTGTGATTCCAAGAAGGATTCTGAAAGTGGTTCGAGGTTAGCTAATCCCATGAAACGACGAATTGTTGATTCGTTTAAAAGTTTCTTACTCATAGTACTATCTCCTCTTGATATTTTTTAAATCGATTTTTTTCAAGATATACTCTGCAAAGTGCAGAATAACTCTTATAATTAGTATTGTTATCTGCAAAAACCCCTTTTATTTGCGAGAAACAGGTTTTTGTAGTTTCTTCTTCAGTTTCTGAACGGCAGCTTTTTCGATCTGACATATGCGAACAAAACTGACGCCGATGCGATCTCCCACTTCCCTGAGAGTGAGTCCTCCTTCATTTTTGTCTATGGCTATAAAGGAGCAGTTAAGATCCTCCTCGTATTCGATCCAATATCGACACTCCTTATTGGGGCACGAAACGTCATTTTGCTTACATGCCGTGGTGCATCCTCGCTCTACAGATGGGGCATCTGTAAAAATATTACTCAATATATCAGACATCTTCTCCTCCAATCAGATCAAATATGTTCTCGATGTCTTCCGGAGATAGCGCAAAGCGTTCATTCACCTCCTGTGCCTTGTCCCTCTCTTTCCTTATCATACGTCGAGATCGCTTACTATCAATCTCCCTGTTCTCCTTGTACTCTTCTATAAATGAAACCATATGGGGGTTATCATTTATAAAGCCGTCGACGACAGCGCGGAAGAATTCGGTCTTAGTAAGCTTTTCGTACTCAAGCCTCATAATGAGGTTTACATAAATACTGTCGGTACTATCATAATAAAGGGTGGGATACACTCGTCGATTTAACCAGCCATACTCCTCTATATTGTTTTCTTTCGTCATTAATATTTCTCCGATGTTGTGCAGAGAGTGGCCATCGCTGCATCTAGTTTCTTGTGAATCTTGCTCAGCTCAAGGCTGCTAAGTTTTCCCTGAAGGTATTTGCGGTGAAGGCATTTTTTCAAATCTTCCAACTTGGCATATGCAGCCGTCAAACTACTATCCTGGATTGGCATCGCTTGCCCTCTCCTTTACTCTCTCTTCAAAGTCTTTCACGATCTCCTGTGCTTTGGACCAGCAGTCTGGGCAATATAGTCGTACAACGCTCTCTTCACCTCGTACCACCACACTCCAAGACATTACTTGCTCTCTGTCTTTTTTGTCAAAAGGTTCTTCGCAAGCGAGACATTCGTCTGGAAGTTGGTCAAAGAGCCCCAGCTTTTGCTGGAGATCTTTTTTCACTTCCTTTTGTTTTTTCTTGTTCTTGATTTTTCTCACCATTACATCACCGTCAGGTTGGGAGGGTTCTCAATGGCATTGCCCGTTTCGTCACGAAATACAACAACAGCCGATGGGAATGGGGCAGAGTTATTGCCTCCGCCGAACTTGAGTCTTCCCTTTATTAAGCGAACCTCGGAGGATCTCATCACATAGTCGTGCCAATATTTGGTGTCAGTGCGACTAGGAATGAGCATCACCACCGTAGTATCTTCCTTGCAACCCTCTTCGTATGCTTTCTTTACCCACTGCCCAATGCCTCGGCCATAAGGGGGATTGACAAACACTGTTTTCCCTCCCCAGTTCTGAAGGAGTCCATCTTCTTCGGGAGTGAAGAATTTTGAACACACGGCGTTATGACTACGGGCGCACGGATCAAGATCAAAACCAAACTCATCATTTAGTTTACGAAAAAAGTCTCGTGGAGTTGCCCACTCCATACTCTTACTACTGAATAGCGTTTTCATATCATGCTTTTTCATTTTTACCTCCGTCTGTTGAGCCAAGGGCGCCGGTGCCTCGATCACTAATTGTGATGGGATACCAGTTATAAAGGTTTCCGGTGCTAGTCTCCAACGCTCGGAAGTGAACCACCGGAATCATGACTGCTTGAGCAATCTTTTCTCGCGGCTTTATTGTTTGTGATTCGTTGCCTACGTTGTGGAGATTAACAAAAACCTCGCCGTCGTATCCTGAATCAACTACACAAGCTCCGACTAACAAGCTGCGCTTTGCTGCGACAGAGCTGCGATTTTTAATCTCCAGCATATATCCGTGGGGGACGCCAAAGCGATATCCGGTGGGAACAACCTTGCTTTCTCCCGGCTTAATGACAATCGCATCATTGTCGGGGTGGGGAAGCAACGCTGCTGGTTCTGGGTTAAAATACAGGTCGAGACCTGCATCTGATGGGTTGGCCCTTTCTGGTGGGTGGGCACTCTCTCTTACTCTCGCATATTCTAGAATCATATTTTCTCCTTAATTGATTTCTGTCTTCTCTAGTTCCCGCAGCTGCATCCAACTTAGAATATCGAATGGGCCGCCATATGTGACGATGACATCATAGTCATCATCCTTATATAGTTCAACAAGCTCTCGTCTAGCTTCTTCTGTCTCTTCTGGGCCGCGCAGAGTGCGGCGTTCTTTGATTTTAAGTTTCGTCTTGTGGATAACCACAAGAGAATTAAACCTCTTCGTCATTATCTTTCTCGTCATCCTTAGCCACCCTGTGGGCTCTCTTAAGGCGGCGCTGGAGCTTGTTAACCATCTCTGCTTTCCAGTGCGTGTCCATATCCTCGTCGGTTATATCCAAGCTATCTAAGATTAACTTTATCTCTCGCTTTGACAACATAATCTTCTTGAGGAAATGTGGTGGCTGCTTTTTCTTTTCGTTCATATCAACCCAACATCCTAAAGTTATGATAAATACTTCTGGTTGAGAAGCCCCATTGATCGCTGAAATCTAGCTTTGCCATATAGGGCCTGTTTATATGAAGGTTATCTTTCCCCTCTCTCACTCCCCAGCATTTGATCTTGGTGAGTACACTATTTTCATCAATCACTTCTACGACCCAGTAGGTCTTGCCATTCTTTGTTTGGCGAGGGACAACCTTTCGTGGAATGAACCATACAAGATTCAAGTCTGGATCATATTCTGAGATGGCGGGGACACAATAGTCTCTTAGTCGAGCCTGTACCTTGTCATCCACCACTAAGTGCATCGGAAATACGCCAGTTAAGTCGGTTAGATATTCTATTTTTTCTTCCGTTGAAAAGTCGCCCTCTGGTGCATAGAGTGTGATATTATCTTCCAGATCTTTCTCTTTTCTTGGGCGCTCAACTGCAACAGAACTCCAATAATGTTTGAGTCCAGTAAACCTATCATCCATCAAACTATTCAGTGCCTGACTTCGGACGAGGACATCTAACGCCTTTTTGTTTAATTTGCTGTAAACCATCTCCTCACTAAATAGAAAGTCCTCAACCTTATTAAATGGTCGACCTGCAAATATCTGGTCAATAGCTGCATCTCCCAGTCCTTTAACAGAAGTTAGTGGCTGAATGAGGGCTGTCCCATCTTTAGAGATCTCCCAAACTTTGCCAGAAGTATTCACGTTAAGAGGCTCAATGTGAAACCCAAGACTCTTGGCCAAATTGATGGCAGCTTCTTTGCGGCCCTCTGGCTCCTTGTCCAAAAATGCAGCGACCCACTCTACAGGATAATAGTGGAGGAGCCACGCGCATTGGAATGACAGCGTTGCATAAGATACCGCATGCGATGCGTTGAAACCATATCCGGAGAAATATTCCATCTTTTCCCAAATTTGCATTGCCTGTCGTTCTGTAATTCCCTTGTCCTCGCAGCCATCAACAAATTTGAGGCGGATGACCTCCAGTGCTTCTGCGCCTTTGCCTGTTCCCTTTTTGGTAAGAAGCTTACGCAGCATGTTGCCCTCGTCAAGAGAGACATCACGGCCGAGTTTGTGGGCCAGCAGAGCCAGTTGTTCCTGAAAGACAATAAACCCATATGTTTCTTCCAGACATTCCTTAATGACGGGATGACCATATTCGATCTCATCAGGGTTTGCTTTGTCGTTCGTGTAG
>Ga0098044_1001495_pt1 | contig 12263 bp, 12 predicted proteins | sample 10_taG_FD_75053 | JGI IMG/M metagenome (GOLD analysis project Ga0098044, IMG submission 75053) | Marine viral communities from the Subarctic Pacific Ocean - 10_ETSP_OMZ_AT15264 metaG | ecosystem: Environmental > Aquatic > Marine > Oceanic | place: Pacific Ocean | collected 2015-01-16 | reverse complement strand
CTGCAAAATTTTGAAATTGTCCATGGCTATAGCTTTAACACAACCACGTATAGAAAAAAAGCAGGCGTAGTAACAGCCGATAGGTGATAAATGAAACTCACAAAGCAAGAAATCGTTGGAGAACTTGTTAAATGTGGGAAAGATCCTCATTATTTTATTGATAATTATTGTAAGATCTCCCACCCTCTCAAAGGTCAGATTCCGTTCAAGACGTATGACTACCAGAGAGAACTTCTTCAAGACTTTAACGACTACCGCTTTAATGTTATACTAAAAGCAAGGCAGCTTGGGATCTCAACAATCTCTGCTGCCTATGTTGCTTGGTTCATGTTGTTTCACCGAGAAAAGAATGTTCTCGTAATCGCAACGAAACTATCCACGGCAACAAACCTAATAAAGAAAGTGAAGATGATCTTTAAGAACCTTCCTTCTTTTATGTTGATCGCAAAGATCTCAGTTGACAACAAACAATCCTTTGAATTATCAAACGGCTCTATGGTAAAAGCCGCATCCACATCTGGCGATGCTGGTCGTTCGGAAGCGCTGTCTTTACTCATCGTGGACGAGGCTGCTTTCGTAGATGGCTTTGACGAGCTCTGGACGGGTCTCTATCCCACTCTATCAACAGGGGGTAGGTGTATAGCCCTCTCCACTCCTAACGGCGTAGGAAACTGGTTTCACAAGACTTATACGGAAGCCGAGATACAAACAAATGATTTTCATCCCGTAAAACTTATGTGGGATGTTCACCCCGAACGAGATCAAGCTTGGTATGACAAAGAGACAAACAATATGTCGAAGCGAGAGATCGCACAGGAATTAGAGTGTTCGTTCAACGCATCAGGTGAAACAGTAATTAACCCAGAAGATTTAGAGCTTTTATTTAGTTGTGTCAACGAACCACAATACAGAACAGGGTTTGACCGAAACTTTTGGATATGGGAAAAGTATGAAGAAGGTGTGCCATATATTCTCTCTGCCGATGTGGCGAGAGGAGACGGAGCGGACTTTTCTTGCTTCCACATTGTAAGGGTTGACACGATGACCGTCGTTGCCGAATACCAAGGCAAGCCCGACCTGGATATGTATTCTCGCATCCTATTTGATGCTGGAACCGAATACGGCACCTGTCTCCTCGTTGTTGAAAATGTTGGAGTCGGAATTGCTGTTTTGGAGAAACTAAAAGACCTAGAATACAAAAAACTTTATTATTCTATCAAATCAACTCATGAATATGTAGAGGCTTATTTGGCAGAACATGACGAAAGAGCAGTACCTGGATTTACAACCTCAACAAAGACAAGACCATTAATCGTAGCCAAATTGGAAGAGTACATAAGAAACAAACTAATTAATATACATTCCTCGAGGGTCTTTCATGAATTGAAAACATTTGTATGGGTTAATGGCAAACCTCAAGCTATGCGATCTTATAATGATGATTTAGTTATGTCTTTGGCAATTGCCTGTTGGGTCCGCGATACGGCACTTACAGAAAACGAAAGAGATATGGCATATAAGAAAGCGATGCTTGGCGGAGTATTCAAAAGCACAACGACTATGAATACTCAAATCAAGGGCCAAAACTTTTACAAAGAAACATTTCAAGAAAAACACCAAGAGGAGATAGATAAAACAAAAGAATTTTTCTGGATATATAAAGGATAAAGTATGGCTCGTAACGATAGAAACCCGAACAATAATCAAAGCTCGTTGTTCAAAACATTAACAAGAATGTTCTCGGGTCCGATTACCCAACGAAGAACACAGTCAGGTCGTCAGTTACGAAGAAGACATCTTGATATTTACGCGAAGCGCTTCAAAACAGCTTCCGGACAACAATTCAAGAAGTCAGAATATAATCCCATGAATGTCATGGCTCTGAACATGATCTCCAATAGAAACAGAGCTGAGCGATATGTTGACTTTGACCAAATGGAATTTACCCCAGAGATTGCTTCGTCCCTTGATATTTATGCGGACGAGATGACAACTCATTCATCATTAACTCCCGTGCTTCACATCAAGTGCCCTAATGATGAAATTAAATATGTTCTTCACTCTCTTTATTACAACATAATGAATATCGAGCACAATCTCTTTGGTTGGGCAAGAACGATGTGCAAGTATGGAGACATGTTTTTATATCTCGATCTTGATGAAGAAAAAGGTCTGCAAAATTGTATCGGGCTTCCCGCAGATCAAGTTGAGAGACTTGAAGGCGAAGATCCATCAAATCCAAATTACGTTCAGTTCCAATGGAACAACGCTGGTTTAACGCTCGAGAATTGGCAAATGGCGCACTTTAGAGTGTTGGGTAACGACAAACACGCCCCATATGGAACAAGTGTCCTAGAGCCTGCTAGACGGATCTGGAGACAGCTTACTCTTCTAGAAGATGCTATGATGGCGTACCGAATCACTCGTTCACCAGAACGCCGTGTATTTAAAATTGATGTGGGTGGAATCGCACCACAAGATGTAGAACAATACATGCAAAAGGTTATGACCCAAATGAAAAGACATCAAGTTGTAGACCCATCCACAGGACGCGTAGATTTGCGTTATAACCCTCTTTCAATTGAAGAGGACTACTTTATCCCAATTAGAGGCGGACAGTCCTCTACGGACATCGTCAACCTTCCTGGGGGACAATTCACAGCACAGATAGAAGATGTAAAATATCTGCGAGACAAATTGTTCTCTGCTCTTAAAGTTCCTCAATCATATTTGTCTATGGGCGAAGGTGCTGGGACAGAAGATAAGACGACCTTAGCTCAAAAAGATATTCGCTTCGCAAGAACCATCCAAAGACTCCAACGTGTCATCTTGGCTGAGTTAGAAAAAATTGGAATCATCCATCTTTACACCCTTGGTTATCGCGGAGACGATCTTCTTACTTTCAAGTTATCTCTTAACAATCCATCAAAGATTGCTGAGATGCAGGAGCTTGAACATTGGAAGACTAAATTTGATATTGCCGCAGCTGCGACTGAAGGATTCTTCTCTCGTCGATGGATTACAGAGAATCTTCTCGGACTATCTCAAGATGAATACCTCCGCATGCAACGCGAAATGTTTACTGATAAGAAATTCATGGCTGCTCTAGAAACCGCAGGAGCTGTTCCAGAAGAAGGTGGTTTAGGTGGCGGAGGTGACCTTGGTGGCGATTTAGGCGGAGACCTCGGTGGAGATGATCTGGGTGGAGACTTAGGCGATCTCGGAGGCGACGAGCCTGCTGCTGACGAGCCGGAACCGGACTTGATGGCAGAACCTCCAGCAAAGCGAGATGATGATGCTAAGCCCCGTGGCCCATACAAGAAGCATAAGCTGACCTACAAGAAAGGTGGGTTGAAAAAACAAATGAATAACATCGGCGGTGGCGAGACTGGAACTGCTAGAAAGATCTGGCCGGGTAAGGTTGGCTTCGGTGGACTGGATTCTTTAACAAGGGGCGTCACAGAATCTAACGATTTTGAAGAAGCTAAACTATTTAAAGCTGAAGGCGAAATCAAGTCGCTAATTGAATCATTAACAAAAAAGGAAGACAGAGATGAAGCATAATAAGAAAAGAAATACCGCTTTTCTTTACGAATGTCTGATCCGTGAATTAACGAAGGCAATCATTAAAGAAGACAAAGAGCAACAAAGTGTTGTCAAAACAATCCTGCGGGAGTTTTTCTCAACGGAAAAACCGTTGCGACAAGAACTAAACCTTTACAACTCTCTACTAGAAAGTAAAGAAATGTCAAAAGATTATTCTCAACGATTTTTGGTTGAGACCAAAAAAGACTTTGACAACTTGGATCGCAAAGAAGTCTTTAACGAACAAACTGTCTTGATTAACCGAATTAACAAAGCACTTGGCAACAAGACATTCTCAAACTTTGTTCCGAATTATAAAGACTTGGCAACCGTTGGCTTGTTTCTCCAAGACTCAAACATCGGAGCCAAGAAAAGAATTATGCTCGAGGACAAGATGGTTTCTTTCCTTGGTCGCAAAGATCAAACTCTAACCGAGATGAAACATCTCGATAAACTTGAGTTCAAAATGTTTGTTGACAGATTCAACAGCACATACAAACACTCATTATTGAGAGAACAAAAAGAATTGCTTGGCAACTTCATCACATCATATTCAGACAATGGACTTGGTTTAAAGGTTTATCTAAATAATGAAATTGGAAGGCTCAAGGAGGCCGTGTCTACCGAGATCGTAGAGAGCACCGATGAGGACCTAACCGAAAATTTTCAAAAAGTTAAGGCAAAGCTGGATAGTTATGCCCAAGCGCCTCTAAATGAGGCTGTAATCGAAGAGGTTTTCTATATTCAAGACCTTTTGGCGGAGGTGAAGCGAAATGTCTCTTAATATTAAGATTACTCCAAAAGAAGAAGTAATAGAATTGCCTCCTGAACCCGAAGGGATTAAGATTGAAGTTGTTGACAAAGAAGAGATTAGCTTTAAATTGATGACTCGCTCTGCGGTTAATGGTGATATTATGATCCTCGACCACAAAGACATCGATATCGTCCTTCAACAAAGCGATGGGAAGATTTTAACTTTCGCGAAAGAAACAATTTCAGACTATACGTATGGAGCAGAAGCTCGGTTGATGGAATATATGAGAAGCCAAGGCGTCCTAGAATATGATTCAATCCAAGGTGGAAACATTTATGGGTCTCTTGAGGGTCAACTTATGACCTCCGAGGAAGTTGAAGTCAACAAGGTAGCCCTCAAGGTTATTTCTGAATGGATGACAACCGAAGAATCATACATGAAAGGAACAACAGCCTATGATGACATGTCAGATGATCACTTGCTTTCTCCAGATGGAGAATTCTCAACTGAACTAGGAGAGGTTCCAGCCGCCGAGAAAAAAGGTTCAATTGAACAAAGCAATCTGTTCGCCCCCTATCTATATGGAAGATACACATATGAGTAAACACAAGCTCATAATGGAGAACTGGAGAAAGTTCCTTGCCGAAGATGACAGGGGATACAGAACCACAACTCCCGATGGGAATGATATATATTTGATCCATGACACACTAGGTCCAACAGGCAAAAGCATTAGGTTGACTCTATACACAATCCCCCCAGAGGCTTTCTTTATCCCGCCCGGCGAAGAACTCAATATGGAGGAACTGCTGAAAAACCAAAAAGATATTGGATCAATTTTTATCTTCCCGGCAACTGGTGGACCTTGTATTCCAGAGACTTATCAAGTCGGTGCGGTTCATACCGCGCCAGATTTTGACCGAGAAGGATATGGAACCTTGCTCTATGATCTTGCTTTTCTAGTCGCAGGAACCAATGGTTGGGGCTTAACTTCCGATAGGGACGCTGGAACAAAAGAGACCGCTAGTAGTATATGGGCTGATATAGCAGCAAACGATGCGAAATACGAAAAAAGAAAAACACCAGAAGTGCCCATCGCACATGATTCTGAGACTGCTCCAGAGGATGCTGTTCCTGCTTTTCTCCTTCGTCCCCAACCACCTGAGGGTACGACACATATTGGCGGAAACGATACATTTGATTACACAGGAAAAACACCAGACCCCGAGGACGATTGTCGTAAAGATAGATGGGGATCCAACGCCACAAACCATAGTTTTATGATGAAAGATATGACCGAGATCGAAGAAGTGTATAAACATTTAACTCGCCTTCATCGAGGACTGATTGGATTGGTAGATCAATACGACCCATCATCTGACCCCAAATTGGATGAACCTGGGGAACATGGCGAATATGTCAAGGCTTTGTTGGGAACCATCATTGACAGAACCTCGGACAACTTTGGCGACCGATACGACCAAGCGGATGAGTAGTGTGAAGGATTGGAAACCATTATTTGTTGAAAACAGCAAGATTCCTGTTTGGCTATCCTACATTGCTCCAATCAACATTGGTGCGATCACCCTCGGCCCAATTGTTATCTCTCGTGACGAAATGTCCGAGACAACAAAGAGACATGAGACAATTCATTATCAACAATATATTGAACTAGCCTTTATTGGCTTCCCTATTCTATATCTTGGATGGTGGGCTTGGAACCTACTTGTTAAAGGACAAGAAGGCGACACTGCTTATTACAACATTCCATTTGAAACAGAAGCATACAGCAATCACGATGATGAAAATTATTTAGAAAACAGACAGAGGTATTCTTGGATTTATTACATTTCATCCTAGCCGCTTACGGCATGACTTTTATCATCGTCCACGGAAAAATCTTTGAGGACATAAGACCAGAAAAGGACTACTCAAAGAAATGGAACACCCTTTGGAACTGCCCTCTTTGTGTGGGATTCCACGTAGGTTGGGTTTTAATGCTCCTTTCCCCATACACCAAACTATTTAGCTATGACTGTTCTTTCGTGAATGGTTTTGTTCTCGGTTGCTTGTCGGCTGGAACATCGTATTTAATTTCGGTCTTAGTCGATGATTTCGGCTTGAGGCTATCATCAAGATCAGGAGGTGAGTATGTTGATGATTAAAAAGTGGATGTTACAGCCAGTCCGCCGTTGCTGCAGCGGTTCCTGACCCGAGCGGGTGGCGCCCGCTATTTTTTAACTGAGGAAGATAATGTCTAAACAATTACTAAGAGAATTCCATGCCCTATGTCCTGACGGAATGTGTCAAGACCTTTTGACTGAACGAGAGAAGAGGGACATTACTGATAATGGTGCTATGTATCTTACCGGTCGTATTCAAACTGCCGATAAGAAGAATGGTAATGGTCGCAAATACCCAGAGAAAGTTTTGAGAAGAGAAATCCAAAACTATATGACAATTGTTGCCGACAACCGAGCAACAGGTGAACTAGACCATCCAGACGATTCTGTTATCAACCTCAAAAACGTTTCCCATATGATTACGAAAGTATGGTGGGAAGGAAAGGATGTTATGGGCAAAATTAAAGTCCTCGACACTCCAAGCGGAAGAATTTTAAAAGATCTCATGAATGCTGGTGTAAAGCTTGGGATCTCATCTCGCGGCCTTGGTTCTGTTAAAGAATCTATGATGGGTGAGACAATTGTGGAAGACGACTTCCAACTTATTTGCTTTGATATCGTATCGGAGCCATCAACACCAGATGCCTACGTTTATCCGGAAGGCGAGGGTCCATCAAAAGTTTCTTTCTCCACGAGACTAAAAGAACAGAGGGAAAGTAATATAGACGGACTATTTAAGAAGATTTTAAAAGAAAACTACAATGCTTTCAATAAACTAGAGGATTGACAATGAAAATCACAAAAGAAAAACTCAAACAAATCATCAAAGAAGAGTTTAAAGCAATCCAACAAGAAGGTGATGACGCTTTTAGTGTTGGACCGCTTGAGAACCCTCTATCTACAGTAGAACCAGAACCAGAACGAAAACGTCCGGTGGGCGGGTATGCTACTGATGATGGTATTTATGGCGCCATGACAGTTCTTGCGCCACTAGTGGATTGGTATCCCGATGCTAAGATAGCGATGGATGCTTTACAAAATTTAATGAAGGAGTTACACCCATGAAAATCACAAAAGAACAATTATTGCGACTTATCAAAGAAGAACTTGAATCTATGCCTGGCTACAAAGATAGCCGTGACAATTGGTATGAAGACCCTGATAATTCAAGAATCAAGGCAAGGCAATGGTTCGCCGCTGCAAGTGCTGGTGGCGAATTAGATGGAATGTCAAAACAACAGGTGTTGGACCTTATTCAGAATAAGTTTTCTGTTGACTTTTCAGGCGAACTAGAGCCTGGAGCCGTTGAAGAAGCGGTTGCAGATGGTCCAGTTGACCCCACCGCAGTTGCTGGTGTGTCAGAAATTTTTGCCAAAGTTGAAAATCTTATCGGATCAGCACACGAAGAGATTACAGCGCTCAAAGATTATAGACAAACATCAGAACTGACTCCAGATATGACTAGAAATGCTAAAAGAATCGGCTACAGCATCATCCTAATGCAAGCACACCTTGAATCGTTTCTTGGATTAGAGAAGGGTGGCATGAAAGACTATGTTGGAGCATTACACAGAGTTACAGAACAGAGGGTTAAAAAATGAAAATTACAAAAGAACAACTAAAACAAATCATCAAAGAAGAGCTTGAAGCCGTGATGGAAAATGAAGGTGGAATGGGATACATCCTCACCTTACAACCTGATGGTAGAGTTCGCCAAGGGTTTGTTAGCTCTCTATCTATGGAATTGAAGCCAAACCAAAAGTTCATACCATATGGCGCAAGCCAAGAAGAGTTGGATGCGCTGGCGAGCGAAATGGAAACCGGACCACCAGCTACAGCAGTTGGTAATGTTCGTGGACCATCAGCTTATAACCCAGTTAAGGACATAGTCGGATATGCTCCAGAGATTCCAACCGACACCCCAGAAGGGACCAGCGAACCAGAAGGGCACAGAGTGAAGTATCCGAGGACGCGATGAACAAAGAAACACTAAAGAAAACTCTGCGACCTTTAATTAAGGAGTGTATCAAGGAAGTCATCTTCGAAGAAGGTGTGCTTTCTGGTATTATATCCGAGGTCGTAAAAGGAACGGGAACTCAACAAATTGTTGAGACCCAACAGCCAACTTATCAAGCACCACAAGTTGATCACGAAGCAAGGCAAAGAAAGCTTCAAGAGCAACGAAAGAGCATGCTTGATGCGATTGGAAATGATGCCTATAATGGCGTTGATCTATTCGCAGGTACTCAACCTTTAAATGAGCGAAGATCAAGCGCTGCATCGCCACACGGCTCAAAGCCGTTGGATGGTGTTGATCCGAATGACCCAGGGGTTAATTTGGGTGCTTTGGGTATAAATCCAAATATTTGGAAAAAATTGGCAGGTAAATAATGGCAACAAATTACAAGGCGAAGCCTCGCAAAAACGAGAGCCCTGAGCGCTTTATAAAAAGATTCATTAAGAAGTGTAAAAAACTTGGCATTATTGATGAAGTGAAAGATCGAAGGTATCACACGAAACCATCGGTGAAGAAAAGATTGGCCAAGAAGAAAGCAATCGCAAGACACAAGAAAAATTTGCGGAAACAGAACTAGTTATAGGGAAAGAGAGGTTTTTAACATGTCAATACATAAACATAATAGCTGGGGACGAACTCGAAGACCCAAGAACATAACTGGGATAGATGGCGTTGAAGCATCGGTCACGACCATTATCGCCTTGTCTGCTTTAGATATCGAGGGCACGGGATCACTAGCCAGCCCTACCAACAAGGTTTATCTAACTGAAAACCAGCGATATATGCACATTCACTGCTCTGGCTCCGGTAATAACGTTTCAAATGTATACACTTATCTATATGCAACTCAACAATGGAGTGAACTAAAACGGTTTGACTTTAAAACAGGAACCGACAGGGAATCAATTGTTGTCTCAGATAACGAACATGTTGTGGTTGATATCAAAGGATCCGATCTTGTAGCTGTCGCAGGAACCGGCAACCCAATGCTGGCATTTAGCACATTTTAATTGGAGGGGGGCTAGATGTCTGATTTTGGATGGGCATTTGTAAAGAGTGGCTTATTAACCAGTTCGGCACCACCACCAACAGCCATCCAATATAGTGATGGCAGTCAAGGCCTCGGTGGGTCTGCTGACTTAACTTTTGATGAAAGCGGCAAGGTCCTCAATTTAACGGGGACTCTTAACGTTTCTGGTGCAATTAATGCTAATCAATATAATGTCGATGTTGTCAACAAGACCGTAACGAATATTAATGCAGATGGTTCTTCCAAGTTTGGGAACTCTGTCGATGATACTCATGTTTTTACTGGTAGTATAAACCTTTCTTCCGCTACGAATCCAATTAAGATGTATGGATTGCGACCTGGTACTCCTCCCAATTCATCTAGTTATCTAGCAGTAGATTCGAATTTCAATTTAGTTTTAACCTCAGCCGCTGGGGAGAGTGCTGGTGGCACCATCGGTGCTGCGGAAGATGGTGGGTATACAGATGGATTATTTGCTGACTTTACGAACTCTACAGCAATCGGAACAGCGATTGATAAATTTAACGAGATTCTTAAGATCATCGTCCCAGGACCAGCACCTTCTGTTGATAGAATAAATTATACAAACCCTGCTGGTGTTGCACCGAAGTTGTCCATAAATGCAGGTAGTAAGCCTGGGTCATACACGGCTGTTGGCAATACGGGGTCGCTTAATGATAACTTGACCGTGAACTCTCAATACACCGTCACAACAGGTGGAGAAGATTATAGACTTGGCATCTACAACGGATCACAGGAAATAACTGGTGCTATTAATTTTAATACCGCAGAACAATTAAAGACTTCAGAAGTCAATTATTCACATGATGCCTTTGGTAATGCGGAAAGTGGATCTCTTAAGCTCTATGTTAATGGAGCACTAAAGCATACTTTGAATCTTACCGCTTCGGGCGCTGGTAATCCAAACACCGGCTCTGCATCTGATTTGAACGGAAATGGCTCGGGATTTTTTGCTTTATCTATAACCTCTTCTGCTCAAGATCAAAATGGATCTCTCTATGACATTTTTCAACATAGGACTTCAAAGTTTGTTGTAGACCCGTCAGACCAGAGGAAGGGTTGGAATATAGCCAAAGTAGAGCATCAATATGGCGCAACAAATTATAAAACGAACTTCATCCAATGGTTTAACGACACAGATGCTAATTCAAACGCCATGGCAGTATTGAATCCGAGATTAACTGTTGCCGGCTCTGGTGCAAAGTATCTTTCTGGGGTTAAGTATTTTACTGGTGCCTCTGTCACCTATAACTCACAAGTTTCAAATGTATATAAACACACTTATCCAACTGGTAATGTTTTATCGTATACGCAGACAAATTTAAACGCAGCCTCGGCTGCCAGTCTACCGGCGATTGGTGGAGGCGAGAACTACAATAAAGTACTGCAGATAACCCAGTCATCAACGAACAGTACAGCAACGATGCTTGGTACAGCTTTTACTAGAGCGATTAATCTAACTCACCCTCTAAAAGCAGATCTTAGCAATACTGGTTCCGCTACATCGAACCCTACGCTCATTTATAATGTATCGAACGCTAGTTCAAATCTCCTAGAGAAATTTGATGATGAAACCTTTAGAATCACCTCAGGATCATATGCCACTCAAGGCTCTGTTGTTGCAGGCGCCGCAACTTGGAGCTCAGGAAGTCACATGACTGGGTCCGGTTTGGCAGGACATACAGATGGTTTGATGTTTTTTAATAGCAATCTGTATTCTCCGAAGAATACCCCAGTTGGAGGAATCACAAATGGAAACTTCTCCGCTCTTGGCGATGGTCCTACTGGAAATCCGAATTACTCTGGTCTATCTGGTACAAAGACTTTTTATCGAAAGGTTCAAAACACAACTGGCGCTTCCATTCGAGACTTAAAGATCACTTCTGACAAATCAAGCAAGATTAATAACGCCTCTCTGACAACAGATAATGTTCAATTTTATATTAAACTGCCTGGTTCATCCGGCTGGATGGATATTTCTCAGAACTTCACTTATGGAGCCATAGCGGATGGCAACGGTGCTTTGATTAATGGCGCTAATGACAACAGCAATACCGGAGGAACTGCTACAGGGGACTCGGTCCACTGTGTTACTTTCGGAACAGCATCAGTCGCTGATGATGAATATGTAGTTGTTAAGATCTTAGCAGATGCCAACTGGACCAATTATATTGAAAACCTCACCTTTCAACTTGGAGCATCTGATGTCTCTGCGCCGACAGAGGCAGATTCTTTGGACAATATTGACTTGGATGACGCTGCTGGTGAAACAGCAAAACTTTCATTTGGATCTTCAAATGGTGTTGCCGGTTACACTAATGTAGCCGGTGGCGTTGGTAGCATGGGAGCAATCAATTCAAATGCTGTCTATACAGATAATAGTTCAACTAACCGAGGTGTATTCAAGGCTCTCGAGGTTATGGGTGGAACATTAAATGAGGATGTGACAGCAGATGGAAATAATCATCCTACTGATAGCTTTAAGAATGCTTATACCGGCGCCCTACTCCTTATTGTTAATGACGCAACGGCCAGCACTCTTAGTTTGGCAAACCTTGCCGGTAACAACAACCTTTCTTCTAATACCGGATTCACCGTTGGAGCAGTTGGTTGGTCAACTACAACTGATGATATACCTGATTATACAAAACCATATAGAACTGGGACTTATAGTATTGGCACAGCACAACAGAGATCAGGCTGGAACTATGCGAGAGTCATTCATAGAATCGG
>Ga0098044_1001491_pt1 | contig 12287 bp, 16 predicted proteins | sample 10_taG_FD_75053 | JGI IMG/M metagenome (GOLD analysis project Ga0098044, IMG submission 75053) | Marine viral communities from the Subarctic Pacific Ocean - 10_ETSP_OMZ_AT15264 metaG | ecosystem: Environmental > Aquatic > Marine > Oceanic | place: Pacific Ocean | collected 2015-01-16 | reverse complement strand
ATTCAGAAAATCCGGTGAAGGGCCGAAGCCATGCGCTGGAGTTTTGTAAAAATAAAAATATAAAATATGATTTAATTTCTTCGAATAATGAAGAAGAATTCTTAGAACAGCTTTCGAAATATGAGACTTTAATTTTTTTTCCCCAAGTATTAGAGACATTTTGTCGCTTGGCGGCGGAAGCTAAAATGTTGAATTGCAATTTGCTGACGCGCCCAAATTTGTTAGGCATATATAGCGAAGAGTGTTTTAATCTTAAAGGGTATGACTTAATAAGAGATCTGGAGGTTCGTGTTTCATCCGCGCTTGTGTTGTTTGACACCCTTATAGGGGAGGCTGTTTATAAATGATTCTTGTTACTGGCGCAGCCGGCTTTATTGGTTCTCACTTGATTGGTGATGATAGGGAACAGTATATTTTGTGTGACCTAAAAGATAATTCTATGCATAGTCCTCAAAAAGCGCTAGCACTACTGAGAAACACAAGCCAAGTTGAGGCTGTTTATCATTTGGGTGCGATATCATCTACAACTGAAAAAGATATTATAAAATTAACTAAAAATAATGTTCTTTTTAGCTGCCAACTGTTAGACGCCTGTATTGATAAGGGGATACCGTTTATTTATGCTTCATCTGCTTCTGTTTATGGCCTAGGCGATAACGGCTTCTCTGAAAACACACGCTTGACACCACTAAACTATTATGCGATTAGCAAAGCTTCATTCGATATGTTTGCCATTCAAAAAATGAAAGATAATCTTGATGCAAAAATAGTGGGACTTAGATATTTTAATGTTTATGGCCGCCGCGAGGAATCGAAGGGCAACATGGCTAGCCCAATTCATAAATTTATACAGCAGGCAAGAGAGGACAGAAAAATAAAAGTTTTTAAAGGAAGTGACGGCTTTTTGCGAGACTTTATTCATGTTGATGATGTGGTGTCTATAACAAGGGCAGCGCCAAAATTCAAAAAATCAGGAATTTACAATGTGGGCACAGGGGCGGCTAGGTCTTTTATGGATGTGGCAGAGATTGTTTCTAGCCATATAAACATTTCACAAATACAGGAAATTACCTTTCCCAAACATTTAGTTGGAAAGTATCAAAATTATACATGTAGCGACAATACTAAAATCAATTCTATAGGCTGTCCGCTTCACTGTACCTCTTTAGAAGAAGGTATTCGAAGAGTCATAAATGGGTAAAAAAAGTGTTTTTACAAATGGCTGTTTTGATATTCTTCATCGTGGCCACATAGAATTATTAAAATATTGTGAAACTTTGGGCGATGTAATCGTTGGCTTGAACAGCGATGAAAGCATAAGAAGGCTAAAAGGCGACCGTCGCCCGGTAAATTCACAAGATGATAGAAAAGCTTTATTACAAGCAATAAAATATGTTGATCGCGTCATCATTTTTGAGGAAGACACCCCCTATAATTTAATAAAAAAGACAACTCCTGATATAATAGTAAAGGGTGGTGATTACAAAAAAGAAGAGGTCATAGGCTCAGATCTTTGTGAGGTTATAATTTTTAATTATTTAGATGGATATTCAACGACAAAAACAATTGAAGGTATTACTAGCGGGAGATAGCTGTAAAGACATCTACCACTATGGCTCTTGTGAGCGCTTAAGCCCAGAGGCCCCCGTACCAGTTTTAAAGCTTCGATATACAGAAATAAAGCCCGGGATGGTGCTTAACGTGAAAAGGAATTTGGAGTCATTTTCAGTAGATGTAGATGTCCTGACAAATGAACAGATGATCACCAAAGAACGCTTTGTCGACATAAAAACTAAAAATCATCTATTAAGATTTGATACTGGTGAACAAGCGCCGCTGTCTTTGATAAAAATAAAAACAGTAAAAAATGTTGATTTTTCTAAATACGATGCCGTTGCTTTAGTAGATTATAACAAGGGAACTTTAAACAAAAAAAATATAAGCATTATTTCACGAGAGTGCAAAAAAAATAATATTCCTCTGTTTGTTGATAGCAAAAAAAAGGACCTAAGCGCTTTTAATAACTGCATATTAAAAATAAACAACAAAGAAGAAGCTGCCGTTGAAAGATTTCCGGAAAAATATGAGCTGATTGTTACACATGGAAGCAAAGGCGCGGTTTATCAAGATAAGATTTATAAGGCCCTTCCTGTCGAGGTTTATGATGTCTGCGGCGCCGGCGACACCTTCTTTTCTGCGCTTGTGTACAAATTTTTAATTCAAGGGAATTTGGAAGAGGCTGTTAAATTTGCGAATAAATGTGCTAGAATTACTGTTAGTAGATCTGGTGTATATGCCCTGTCCAAAGAGGATCTTTTAGGATTATAAATGATATATGTGTTCGACATAGATGGTACGATATGTACCCATTCGGCCCCGCGCTATAAAAATGCGCAGCCCTTTCCAAGACGAATAGCGAAAATAAACGCCCTTTATGATGAGGGGCATACAATCATATGCTATACCGCTCGCGGCATGGGCAGACACAACAATAATATGCTGCTGGCAATCCAAGATTTTTATGAGCTTACCTCTGATCAATTAAAAGAGTGGGGAATAAAATACCACCACCTCTTCTTGGGTAAGCCAAATGCAGATTTTTACATAGATGACAAGGGAATTAAAGATGAAGACTTCTTTGCCGATTAAGTTTGTCCCCAAGGGTTGGGGATTTGAAAAATGGATTGTAAACTGCGATGAATATTGTGGTAAATTATTACACTTTGTTAAAGGTAAGCGTTGTTCTTGGCATTATCACAAGTTAAAAGATGAGGTGTTTTATGTTCAATCGGGAAAGTTATTGGTAAAATTTTCTGAAGATGACAATCTAAAAACGGCTTGGACTATAACCTTGGGAAGGGGAGATAATTTTCATGTTTATCGTGGATTGAGACACCAAATGATTGCCTTGGAAGATACAGAACTTTTTGAGTTTTCAACTCAGCATTTTGATAGCGATAGCCATAGAATACAGAAGGGGGATTAATTAATGATTAACGATATGGATTGGTTTTTGGACAATCTAAAAAATAATATTCAATTTGGCTATGCGAGATTTAATGATGGCGAGATGATGGGAATAGCCGATGTGGGGTCTGTAGTAGCCCGCGGCGATCAGTATGTTGATAGCAGTTTAAGCACCGCGCTGAAAGAGGCAATTAAACACAAGCAAACAAATTATTATATAGGGGTGCCTTGTTCTCTGTGTTATCCAAAACATAATAAATTGGCTACGGAATTAATTGGTAAATATGAATATTTAACAAAAGCTGTTGTGACAACCAATCGAAATTGGAAAAAATTTATGGATAATTTTCCAACTGCCGTTTCGAACCGAAGGTTAATGTGGATCGGCGGCGATGATCAGAATGTGGATAATTTAGAGGCAATAGGGCTAAAGGTCACAAAAAAGGGGCTGATACCAAGAAAAAACAGTTGGCGCTATTATGAACACATATTAAAAACTTTTCCAAAACAACTACAAAAGGATGATGTTGTTTGTATTTCGTTGGGGCCAACGGCAAGAGTTCTTGTAAAGGAGTGGTTCAAGGAAATGCCGGATATAACCTTTATAGATATAGGTAGTAATTTAGACCCACTTACGAGAAATGTTAGCCATGCATGTCATCGAGGATGGGACAATACAGGCTTTAATTTAGCAAAACCTTGTCAAGAGTGCAACCCCCCATTAAAGAATAATAAGGAAGAAAAATGAAAATATTAGTCACAACATCAAACAAATACATATCCTTATTATCCCCTTACTCAGTTTTATTTAATAAGTACTGGCCCGACCAGCAAGTTGTTTTTTTAGGATATGATAATCCAAACGTGCCAAAGCTACCAAATAATTTTAGTTATGTTTCTTTGGGCCAACAACCCAAAACGGCTGATTGGACAACTCCTATAATACCTTATATTAACAGTCTTAAAGATGATTATTTTGTTATTACTGTAGAAGACAACATGCTTTGTGGGCATGTCGATACTCACAAAGTAGAGGTGTTGGAAAAAGAAATAAGGCTTGGTAATGCTAGCAAGGCTATGCTGGATTCACATTTAAATTGGAATCCACGGTTTTTTGGTCGAACGCATCCGTATAAAGAGGGGATGCTAAAACTTGATCAACGCGCACAATATAGAACATCTCTTTCTCCAGCAATTTGGAGAAAAGAATATTTTTTAAGATATTGTAAACCAAATATGACATGTTGGGATTTTGAAATTAAAAATATGCCCGAATCACAACACGATGAAGCTATAATAATTTCTTTAGATCAGGATGAGTGGCTGTTTAAACATATGAATGTGTACATTAAAGGAAGACCAGCCCCGCGCTTTGATCAAAAGTTGGTGTGGGGATCTATATCTGGGGTTAGTAAAGAAGATATTCTCTTTATTTATAAACATTTGCCAGAAAATGTGCAACAAGCTAACAAGGTTTATCTAGACCGCCTCAAAAGTGGTGTTTTGTATCATTAGGATTTGTAATGTGTCTATTTAATATTAATAAAGCAGGGAGAAATAAATGATTAGAATAAGTGATTGGGAAATAACTCATCAAATAGCCGAGTATCAAGGCAGGGGGTGTGTGGGTTGAGCTTGGTGTATACCGAGGAGATAACGCACTATATCTATTTAAGAATTATGAAACCAAAAGAAACTGAAACTATATGTTTAATAACTCCACCCGCGACTTTTTTGTTGGACGAGCGCGTCTTTCCTCATTTAGGAATTTTAAAAGTTGCTGCCAACTTAGAGGCTCATGGCTATAAAATAGATTTTCTAGATTTTAGTGGTATTGAAAATTATTTAGATATAATTAATGAATATGTTAAAGGTACCTGCAGGGTGTTCGGGATAACTGCGTCCACTTCTCAAATACCTTTTGCTGCAAAAATTTGTTATGAAATAAAAAAAGCCAACCCGGCTAATAAAGTTATTCTGGGAGGAGCACACTGTACTTTGATGCACAGCGCCCACGCCCGTGAACAAAAAAGAGGCCTTCATTTGGGCAGTCGTGCTACTGATGATACAAAAAAGCTTTTAGAAATTTTTGATGTTTTAGTCTGCGGCGACGGAGAGTATGCAATATTTGAAGCGCTGAAAATTGATAAGGGCATCGTCGACGCGAATGATGCCAAATCCCCTTTGTTTTTGACGCACGATCAGTTTTCAAAATTACCATTGCCCGCTCGTCATTTGGTTGATTTATCTACCTATAAATATAATCTTGAAGGCCACCACGCTACGAGCCTTATTGCACAGTTGGGGTGTCCGTTTCATTGCACATTTTGTAGCGGTAGAAATTCTCCATTTTTGAGAAGGATTCGCAAAAAAGATTCTCAATCAGTTTTAGAGGAAATTGAAGTTTTGCATAAAAAATATAACTATACCGGCTTTATGTTCCAAGATGATGAGTTAAATGTTAATCCACGGATGGTTGAACTGATGAATATGATTGCGGATTATCAAGAAAAGAACGATGTTGAATTTAGATTGCGTGGTTTTGTTAAGGCGGAACTTTTTAAGGAGGAACAGGCGAAGGCCATGGTTCGTGCAGGATTTAAGTGGTTGTTAACTGGATTTGAATCGGGCGATGAAAGAATTTTATCTAATATTAAAAAAAGGGCAAATAAAGCAGATAATACAAGGTGTATGGAAATAGCTAAAAAACATGGATTAAAAGTTAAAGCCCTGATGTCAATTGGACATGCCGGCGAAAGCACTCAGAGTGTTGAAAATACAAAAAATTGGTTGTTAGAAACAGAACCAGAAGATTTTGATTGTACTATTATTACGACATATCCGGGTTCTCCATATTTTGATGATGCAATAAAGTGCAAAGACTTTTATGTGTATATTGATCCAATAAACGGGGATAAGCTTTATCAACGCCCGCTTGATTATCTGACTGAGATGGACTATTATAAGGGAGATCCGGATGATGGATATGTATCATATGTCTGGACTGATCATCTAAGTACCAAAGAGTTGGTGGATTCGCGAAGCAATTTAGAAAAAGAAGTTAGAAAAAAATTAAACATACCGTTTTATACATCCCGACCGGTTTTTAACGAACATTCTATGGGGATGGGCAATATACAAATTCCCTCACATGTATTAAAATCAACGGCCTGCACAATCTAGGAAAAATATTATGAAACGAGCAATTGTCACTCGCGCAGATAGTGGGGTGGATGAATGGATAAGATTGACACACCCGATCATGAGAAAATATGCTGAAAAATGTAAAGCCGACTTTGTTGTAATGTCGGGTCCTGCTCCGTTTGTGGTATCCCACCATTCGGGGCGGCCCGCTCATTATTATAGAGTCCTTCGAATCCGCGACCTACTTGAGTGTTATGATAGAATTCTTCATTTAGATACAGATATGATAATTAATAAAGATTGTCCTGATATATTTGAAGTTGTCCCTGAAGATATGATTGGCGGTGTTAGAGAAGATGTGGGAACTCGACAGCTAGATCGGCTACAACAGATTAAATATATTCAGCATCGTTTGGGCGATATTGGCTGGAAAGATAAATATATTAATGAAGGAACTTTTCTTGTGTCTAGGCAACATAAGGATATATTTCTTCCACATCGTGGTAAATATTGGACTGGTTGGGCCGGCTCACAGTCACATATGTCATATAATATTCATAAATTTAATTTTAACATATATGATTTAGGATATAAGTGGAATCACATGACTATGTTTTCTGAGACTTGGAATAATAATGCGGATAGGTTTAAAAGCAATATTATTCATTATGCCGGCAATGGAATTTTTGATAAAAGAGTCGTTAAAACTAAATTTAATCAGGCTAAAAAAGATTGTGAAGTTATTTACGGCGCATTCGACCCGAGAATTAAGGAAAACATGAAATGAAAGTATTGGTAACTGGGGGTTGCGGGTTTGTGGGTTCAAATCTGGTTGACAGACTAATTGAGCTTGGATATGAGGTTCTTGTAATTGATGATTTGTCCGCTGGTAAAAAAAAATATTGCAACAGTGGTGCGTCTTATATTTTTAAAGATTTTAAGAAAGAAATGGAAAATAACAAAGATGAACTTATAGATGTAATTTTTCATTTGGCGGCTGAAGCACGCATTCAACCATCTTTTGCCAATCCGCTTTACACATGTAAAAACAATTCATATGGTTCTGCCATAGTTGCCGATTTTGCGAAAAATTCTAATGCTAGGGTTGTTTATTCTGGTTCATCGTCTTTTTATGGCGGCACATATTTAAATCCATATGCTTTCGCAAAGTGGCAAGGAGAAGAAGTTTTTAAAATGTATTCGAAAGTTTATGATGTTGATGTTGGCATAGCACGGTTTTTTAATGTATATGGCCCTCGTAATCCACTCATAGGCCAATATACTCCCGTAGTTGCAATATTTGAAGAACAAAAGAAGGCTGGAAAGCCCTTAACTATTGTGGGTGATGGCGAACAACGCCGTGACTTTACACATGTTTGTGACATATGTGATGGACTGATAGCAATTTCAAAAAAGCCATGGAGAGGAGATGTATTTAATCTTGGCACTGGAATTAATTATTCTATAAATGAGTTGGCAGGAATGTTTGGTGGAGAGAAACAATATCTACCAGCTAGACGAGGCGAGGCCCGAATAACTTTGGCAGATATCACCAAGACAACAAAAATGATTGGCTGGACTCCTAAGCACAATTTGGTTAATTATATAAAAGATTTTTTAACACAAACCGGGACGCAGAAGTGAAAAAATTTATTGCAGGTCCGTGGGTTGGCGAGTTCGGCTGGGAATTGTTTGCTTGGCAGGGCTACGTCAGGGCTTTGTCTAGAAAATTTGATAAGACTTTGATAATATCTAGATCAAACTCTAAAGCCCTATATGATGATTTTGCTGATGAGTTTATTCCCTATGAGCCTGTGGGTGGTTCGCCCGATTCTTTTTTTATGCACAACACTAAAGTAAAAGACTGTTTTATGGAGGTGGCTTATAAGCATAACATTAGTTTAAATAAAGATACCACATTATTATTACCAAGAAGAATCGGCTTCCCTCCTCATACTCATTATAAACAACATGTTGTTTTTGGCACCGATGCGATAAGACCAGAATACATTCAATATGGCGCCTCAACAGATACAAAGTATGATTATGTTTTTCATATTAGATCTAGAGAATTGAGGCAAGAAGACAATTGGACAATTAATAATTGGAAAACATTTAAAAAGTTATTAAATAGTGATAAAATAGCTTGTATTGGAACCAAAAAAGAATCTGGCTGTTTAGAAGACACAGATGATCTTAGGGATATAGATTTGGGCAGTGTCTTTAGTGTTCTTAGCGGTGCAAAGTGTTGTTTTGGCCCATCATCGGGACCTATGCACTTAGCTAGTTTGTGTGATTGTCCACATGTAGTATGGTCTATAGAAGACAATAAAATAAGATATGAACAAAATTGGAATCCTTTAAAAACTAGAGTCTTATTTGATTCAAAGTATGGTTGGCATCCAAGTCCAGAATATTTGTATGAGCGATTTGCGAATTGGTTTAATAGGGAAAACAATAAATGAACAAAATTTATTCAAAAATACAAAAAGATAAGTTATTACACATTATCAATCGGTTGGATGAACTCGACGGACGTACAGAAATTGTACCAGCTGATAATTTTATTCAATGTTGTTCATTAAAAATGAATAATGGACATACATTTCCAGCACATTATCATATAACAAAAGATAGACATTATCCAGAACAAATTGCTCAAGAATCTTGGGTAGTTATTAAAGGAAAGGTAAAGTGCGTGTTTTACGATATAGATCATACTATATTAGCCGAACCTGTGTTAAGCGCTGGCGATGCTAGCTTTACATTAGGTGGGGGACATACATATGTTATTCTAGAAGATGACACCATAGTATATGAATATAAGACAGGCCCATATGAGGGACAGAAATTAGATAAAGAGTTTATAGATGAAAATTAAATTAGAAGATTTTTGGGAAAGAAAAGGAAGGAATTCACGACCAATTCCAGATAAAGAGATTATCGATTTTCTTAATAAATCAGTGAATCCAAAATATTTGTATGATGAAAATATTGCACCTAAATTTATAAAAAGATATTATGAGTGGGTTCAACAAAGTAAGTTAAATACATTACATGGACTAGATAAATTTAATCAAGTAGATTTTGTGCATGGAACATCTCAAGCATTTGATTTTTGGTATCAAAAACATCATGATAAGAGGTTAAGATGTCTGAAAGGTGATTATGCTTATCATAAAGTATCTTGGAAGAATTATTTTAATTGGATATATTTTGAAGAAGATAAATTAAGAAAAGGAGATGCATTAGTGATATCTGTACCGTTTAGTGATTTAGGAGCAAAACATCCGGACACTGAAATTATATTAGATAAATGTGATGAATTGGGAATACCTGTATTTATAGATTCAGCATATTATTGTATTGTTAGAGATTTAGATTTTAATTTAGATAGGCCATGTATTGATACAATAGCGTTTAGTATGAGTAAAGCATTTTATGGAGCAGAAAGATTAAGAATTGGTATAAGATGTAGAAAAACTAATGAAGATGATGGTTGTGTATTATATAATCAATTTCATTGTATAGCAAAAATAGCTGCAGGCGTTGGATATGAAATGTGTGAAAATTTTACTGTTGACCACAATCAAAATAAGTTTAGAGAAAAACAAATACAAATATGCAAAGAATTAAATATACAACCAAGCGATTCAGTAACATTTGGAATAACAGATAAGAATCATCCAGAATTTGGAGATTATGACAGAGGCACTGACTGGAGAAGAGTTTGTATATCAAGATTATTAGGAGACGCTGATGAAATCGAAATTTGAATTTAATAAAGTGTCGCCCGGCTGGCATTACGATAAAACAATACAACCAGCAAAAGAATTAGAAAAGATAGGCCATATAGATTTATCAAATACTACTCATGAAAAGATTGATAGTTTAATTAAATCTCCATATAAAGATGGCGGAATAAAAAGAATGCATATTGGCGATACTGCAGAAAAGGTAGAAAATGCCATTATCGATGCAAGGATTGCTCACATGAGAGATATAGGCTATAAACCAGAAAATTATTTTATCGAATTTATCAATGATAAGTTTTTAGAATTAGAAAAAACATTATCAGAAAAGTATAATATAGGTCATCATCATGCATGTGCAATATATTTAGAACCGGGACAATGTATGCCCGTACATGATGATACATATGCATACTTACAAAAATATATGAAACGAGACTTTCCAAAAGTAGAATATGATGTAGTAAAAAATATAAAAAGATATCTAGTATTTTTGACGGATTGGGAGTGGGGCCAATGTTTGGGGGCCGGCAATACCATGTCCCATCAATGGCGCAACGGAGATATTTATATATGGAAGCATAAAATGTTACATTGGTCATCAAATGCTGGCATGAAGCCTATGGTATTTTTTGAAATTACGGGATTAGAGTTGGCCTCATGAATAGCAATAAATATAGAAAAATTTGGAATGATTATTTTGAAGGCGGTCTTTCGATGTGGTCACATTTTGGATATAAATATCATAGTTATTTATTAACAAAACACATTGTTTCAAAGCTTCCAATACCTAAAAATGGAAAGTTGGTACAGTTGGGTACGGGTCTTGGTATCACTACAGAACTTTTGTGTTGTTTACACGGAGAGGATCGAGTAATAGGATATGATTTGTTCAATCCACTGAACCATCCAAATATTCGGTTTTTGGACACAACAAAGACAATGCCCCCAATCAACGATTTGGCTTATTTGGAGATAGACATATGCAGTATGAGTGACGCCAAAAACCACAGAAAGGAGCTTCTATTGTGGGCTATGAATAATATGTTAAGTGGGGGATTTATACTTACAAATAAAAGCTTGGCAGAAGAATTAAAAGAAAAAGAAGGATGGAAGTTCAATATTATAAATTTAAATGATTTTGACATCCCAGAATTGTGGGCTAGTCCACACGAGAATCGAATTAATACCAAGGTGCTATTAAAAATTCAGTAAATTTTTGTTATCTTAATAAGAGGAAAAAGTGAGAAAAAAAGTGAGAAAAAAGAAGGCATTAATTACAGGCATTGGCGGCCAAGACGGCAGTTATTTGGCAGAGTATTTGTTAAGTAAAGATTATGAAGTTTTTGGAATAGTTCGCCGCCACTCGGTAGCAGAAAATCAAGATAGCAGAATTAATCACTTGGAATTAGAAAAAACTACTTTTTATGGTGATTTGTTAGATGTTCCCTCATTAACAAGAATTATATCAGAAGTTAAGCCTGATGAAATTTATAATCTTGCTGCCATGAGTCATGTTCGGATTAGCTTTGACATTCCATCGTTTACAATTCAAGCAAACGCTTTGGGGGTTTTGAATTTGTTGGAAGTTTATAGGTCGCTTTGTCCAGAGGCTAAGTTTTATCAAGCCAGTTCCTCTGAGATGTTTGGCAACTCAGTTGATGAAGACGGCGTTCAGAGGTTGACAACACCAATGAATCCTGTTAGTCCATATGGGTGTGCAAAGCTTCTAGGGTTTAATCTTGTAAGGCACTATCGTCATGCATATGGTCTGCACGCCTGCAACGGAATTTTATTTAATCATGAATCTCCTAGAAGAGGAACTAATTTCGTTACCAACAAAGTAGTGAAAACTGCAGTTGAAATTAAGAAGGGTTTAAAAAATAAACTTGAATTAGGAAATTTAGATTCGTTTCGTGATTGGGGACATGCCAAGGACTATGTTCGTGCCATGCATATGATCCTCAACCATAAAACCCCGGACGAGTGGATCGTCGCAACCGGAAAAACACATTCTGTTAGAGATTTATGCGAAACAGTTTTTTCAAAGTTGGATATGAATTATAAGGATTATGTTGTACAAAATCCCAAATATATGAGACCAGAGGAACTAAAATATTTAAAAGGTGAATCACAAGAGGCAAGAGAGGTGCTGGGTTGGCATCCGGAGTATACTTTTGAAAGTATGCTTGAAGAAATGACCCAAAGGTGGATGAAAGAAGTTCAATAAAACATAGGAGAAATAAAATGAATAACGAAATGCAATTATCAGATCAGGCACTAGGCGCAGTAATGATGGCTCTACAGAGATCTCTTTTACAGGAAAGCGACATTGTGCCAATTTTAAAGGGCTTTAAGTTTGTGGTGGATGCCGACGACGAGTTGGCTGTAAAGAATCCACCCATAGTCAAGTTTGATACGGAT
>Ga0098044_1001490_pt1 | contig 12288 bp, 12 predicted proteins | sample 10_taG_FD_75053 | JGI IMG/M metagenome (GOLD analysis project Ga0098044, IMG submission 75053) | Marine viral communities from the Subarctic Pacific Ocean - 10_ETSP_OMZ_AT15264 metaG | ecosystem: Environmental > Aquatic > Marine > Oceanic | place: Pacific Ocean | collected 2015-01-16 | reverse complement strand
CGGGTGTATAATCTTGCGGAAGTACGATTCCTGACGCCCTTTCGGGGGCGTTGTGGGGTCTAAGGTTTATATGAATATATCTGTTTACGGGCTTAAATTCCATTGTGTTCTCCTAAAAAATTGCGCATGATTCCCCATCACAAAATTTGGTCCCACTGCCCTGGACATCTACATCAAATCTATGAATATTTGTTATATTTTTCATCAGTTCTTCATAGCGTTCTTGAGTAATTGGCTCGTAAGGCGCTTGGACATACCCTGTCTCTTCATACTTCAAAAAGGAAACTGCCTTTAGCCTTGTTTCATACATCTCTAAAGCGTCTTTAAGCTGGTGTGCCTCTTCGGGGGTGAAGGTGACGGTAACCGACACAGAATTGTCGGCCCAATAATGTTGATACTGCGCGGCGATCTCTAGCTGCTCCCAAATAGAAACATCCTTCTTTCCTTTCTGGAAATATGGTTCATGGACTGGGAACTCCACACACACAGTGTTGGGGGAGTATTCATCATCCTCAATATTATAGCCTGCTTTCCTTAAAGTGTCAAGTAAATTCGAACCTTTCCCAAATCTAATTCTACGAATGTAATACTCGTTCTCCGGAAAATGAATGCCCGGAGTTGAGCCATTGAGGAGCGAAACAGTGCCGGAAGGTTTAATTGAGGTAGTGCGTACCGACTTGGGGATGCACAACCAATTAGAATATTCTTCATCCAACGATTGAATATAAAGATAGCCCTTGTCACACCATTCATACATTTCTCGACGGCCAAACTTATTGAAAGCCTGGACAACTCCCGACTGTGATAGGCCGATGCGTCGGTTCTTAAGCATCTTGGCATTAGTTTCGGGCCAATGAGTGTTAGAGAGGGTGATAGTCTTCCCGTACAAATATGCGATCTTTAGGGTTCTCAAATAGTCTTCAAAATCGTCGTGCTTCGCGGGAAACGTTTCTACCAAGCAGCAAAGTTCTGCATCTTCAAGCTGTTGTTCGACACAAGGATTGAAGCCGGCGACGTTTATGTCATCATACCTCTCCGGGTCTTTAAACCGTCCACGGGTGCGGGCATTATTAAGCCAAATGTAGCCGGGTTCGCCATTCTGCTGGCTTTGTTCTGCATGCCACGTATAGTCCATCCCAACCACGGCGTTCAAAGAGTTGTTTGATCCCCACCGGTGGTGATAAAGCTTTTCCTGATCGTTCTTCATTTGAAGATAGTGCTTGTCGTCGTGTTCGCCCATCGCCAATGCGGCGGAACGTCGCACATTGCCAGCTACCACACATCGACCAATAAGGTTTTCCGTATCTACAATATCAACTGACGTGATAAGCTCCCCAATTTTTTCAGTGTAAAGGTTTGTTAGATTCTCATGAAGTTCCTTCAAGGGGCCTGCGCCGCTAGACGTTCCTCCAAATCCTTTGATAAGGGCCCCTTCGGGACGAATTGCAGAATAGTCAAATCTGGGAATTTTTTGGCCGAAAAAAAATCCGTCCAAGAGCATATGGACTGAATTTACCCATCCCTCTCGGGAGTCATCAATCACATGTACATCATTGGTGTACTGGGGCTCTTCAATGGTAACGCTGCCGGCGCCTTGGGTATCAAACCCCACGCCAATGCCCACCATCAGTGCGTCCATCATCCACGCAAAAAGATACCCACCCTTGTAGGGAAGATCTTTGGTGGAACGAAACGCGCAATTAAAGAGACCTGCTGCGGTACGCTCTTCCACAAACTCGGTGCCCATCATCCACAACCCACGACCAGGGGGCGTCCACTTGAGGTGGAACAAGCGGTCATAAGCTTCTTTGGCTGTGTCCTGAGCCTTGTTATCGATCCACTCAAGCCCCAATAAGAACACATGCTGTTTTTGCATGTTAAACATACCCTCAATAACACGACGACACGTCTGCCACCACTCCTCAGTGCCGGTGGCACCGGGTTCAAATTCATTCAGACGCCTAGCGTAAGTGCGTTTAAAGGTGACATAGCCCAGAGGGCCCCACGGCACTTCTTCTGTTTTGTAGCGTTCAATGAAGGTGTCTGACAGCCTAAATCTACGGATATTTTGTAACGTTCTCATAATATATTATTTCCCTTTCGCCTAAGCTTAGTATATTTTTGTTTAAGCAGATCTCTCTGCATCGATGCATCTAGAGTGACCGGGTTTAACGGAGTTTGGGTATTCTGCACACTTGGCGATAATATTTTAATATTCACGTTAGATGTGTCCATGTGTATAGGATATACAAAGCCGTCAGGGCCGTTCCTGTTCTTCGCAATGAAGATCTTGCCTAAATTCTTTTGTTTGTCTTCGATGGTCCTCGATACGGAGAAAATGAAATCTGCGACAAAGCACTTATTGAAGGCTTCGGAGATTTGTTCCATTGTAATGACCTCGGCATTAAGTCCCGAACGATTTGTTTGTGAGGCAGTCCATATGGGGCACTGAAACTCGGTGGAAAGGGCCCGCAGTTCTTCATAAATGGATTCTAACTCATTTCTTTTTTCTTTGCGCACTTGAACGGGCCTAAGCAAATCCCCATAATCAACAATAACCAAACCGGGCGTGATACCACGCTTAACAAGGCGCGACAAATGCGCACGAATGGTGTTAGTAGAAGCTGACTTTGTGGGGTATTCTTTGATGATCAAAGAGCCATCCAGTTCTTTAACTTCGTCATAAACCTCTTCCTTAAAGTTAATAATATCAGAAAGAGGATAGCCTGTTAAACAACTATCGTAACGATTTGCGATTACTGTATCTTGAAGCTCCAAAGTGTAATGTACAACTGTCTTTCCCTCGCGAAGTGCTTCTGTTCCCAGGTGAACCAACACCATCGATTTACCTGCGCCAGTTGGCGCGATCACCACCCCAAGCTCACTCTTGCCGAGACCTCCGCCACAGATCTTGTCCATGTCGGCCCAGCCAGTAGTGACAGGGCAGCGATGTTTAGGCACAAACCGCTTCTCAAAATCAGCCAAGTAATCATATCCAAAATTGTTTTCAGACCCAAGTTTTAAAGCTTCATTGATCGTCTGAGAGATTTCGTCAAACGAACAATTCTGAAGGAGGTTCACTGACTTAAGCATAGCTTCCTTCAGCTTCTGCTTCCGACAAAAATCGAGAGACTGCTCTTTGATATAATCGATATCAGTAAGCTCTCGGTTATGAATCTTGTGAAAGTATTCACGAACCTGCTGACGAATTACATCGTCTTCGTTTTCAAGTTCTGTTTTTACAATCGTCATCACAGCCTCAACAGAGGGATGAAGATTATATTTGGCGCGATAAGTTACGATCTTACTCACAAATACCCGTAAGTATTGAAGGTCAAGAAAGTTAATATCTAACACCTCTGTAATCTGATCAGCAAAAGGTCGGTCTTCAAAAATTAATTGAACCAATCCCTCTTGAAAACTCTTCCCATATCTGCTGAAATTCACGCTCTCTGCAGTCGCTAGCATTGTTTGCCCCTTTTTAAAAATATTATAACACTTTTTATGTTACGGTGTCAAGTGTCTTTACCGCTTTCTTTGTAACCACGCACAATTCTATTCAAGTTGGTGCGCAAGTCTTCCCAGTTTAGCTCGCCAAACCCATCTTCTCGCATCATACCAATAATTTCAGTCTTATTAAAGGTGCTTTCGAAGTTTTCAATTGCCTCTTTAACTACCATTTTAGATTGAAAAGACATTTGCGGGGCATACAGCTGCATCATTCTATAATTATGTTCGATGACAGCCTTTCCCTCCACAATATTGGAAAAGAATTTTAATTTACTGCTCGTTTTTTCACAAAAATCTATAACGTCTTGAATTGTATAAGATTTCTCGGCAGATAAAAAGTTAAGCCTCTTAGCTACTGTAGCAAAGCCGGCTCCTTTGATCCCTGGTAGGTTGTCTGAAGCGTCTCCAATGATGGCGCGAGCTAGAGCCATGTTCGTGGGATGAACTCCAGTCTCCTCTACAATGGAGCGCTTATTTAAAATTACCTTTTTAGTCGGGCGCAATAACACAGTCTCTTCGTCGCACAACTGCATAAAATCTTTGTCATTAGAGACAATAATCTTTTGCCACCCTTGATAATAAGGCATCTGGGTGATGTACGCAATCACATCATCCGCTTCAATCTCGGGAATGATTGTTTGAACAATCGGCATTTGGTTAAGATATTCCATCACCCGGATTTGCTGCCATGTTTTGTTTTCTTGTATTTCTCCATCGGACAAGTTATGGTAGGCGCGATTCAATCGCAGGGGTTTTCTGCCCTCCTTATATTTCTTGTCCATAATTTTACGCTTAGCTGACCCATTGGGGCCGTCCCAAATCACAGCAATTTCATCCGGCTGTGTGTCTCGCACCAGTTTCTGTAGAATTTTCATGAAACCCTTGATGCCCCCAATGGGTTGCCCGTTGGAAGATAAGGAGGGGTCCACAATGTAAGCCCTCAAATACGCATTAAGCGCGTCGATAATCAATACTCTTTTCATTTATTCAATACCTCTATTTGATCTCTGAATTTGTTTAAAATGTGTTCGGACCCTGTGGTTATACACCACATCCTGTCAATCACGGAGGTGGGGGTCACTTCAATGATAATTCCTATGTATTCTTCGCCATCAAAAAATTTATCATTTGGATACCGGACCCGCACTAAGTCGCCTATCTCTAGCTTCAAAAGAAAAACCTCCCAACTGATTATATTATAACCAATTGGGAGGCGAAAGTCAATAGTTATTTTTTAAATTCTATAACTAATTTCCCAATGCCCTCTCACCCACCGGCCATCAACCCAGCGTCCGGAGGCCCACCGCCAAACGAAGCCGGCATCTCGATAATACCGATGGCCCCTAAGATGGTAACTCTTAACGTGCGCTGGTTTCGCGTGATGTACGTGGCGATGTGTAGCGTGCGCCTTGGGCGGGGGGTGGTGATGTGGCCGAGCTTCGGCCGTGTTCATAGCCCCCAAAAAAATTAATGCGAATAAACTTGTCATGACTGTTCTCCTGTTTATTATGGTTTAAGAGGGACAGTCAGATCTTCCGGGTCAGAATAAAACGCTTCCGCGTTCCCTTCGCGACGATGAAATTTCTGAACAATCTCCTCATCCATTAGACGCACGACATGCTCTTTAAATTCAATATCAGATGTAATTAATTCTGTCCACTTGGAGGGCTGAAACTTCTTGGTATATCCATCGGGCATCACCAGCGTGTACCATGCGCCAGCCGACGTAAGGCAGTCAGAACCTTTGATTGCATCGAACCAGCTTTCTTCGTCTCGGATCCCAATCTCTTGGGCTCCCCACAGAATGCGGAAAGCACACGATCTTCCTTGGGTGCCAAAACGTGACTTTTCAAGCCTACATTTCACCTCTGACCCGATACGAAAACCTTTTTCATCTTCAATGAAAGAAGACTTGGCCTTGCGCCCGGTCAACCAAATGCGCAAAGAGTATGAATAGTGCATAGCCTTTCCGCCTGGGGTGATATAGGGCGTCGTCATCGCGATGATGCGAGCGTTTGGTCCTTGAGGAATGTTTGTTTTAAGCTGGTTAAGAACAAGCAACGTAGCCTTCTTATCAGCAATGGGGATAACAAGCTTTGACATTCCCTTCGCGAGAATGCGAGCCTTCATGGCCATGGAAGATTGCGGGTTGAAGTCGCCTTCAACATCTGATACCGATGGTGTAAACGCCAGCGAATCCCACACAAACAATAGTTGCTCGTCCGTAGCTGCCAGAAGCTCTTCAATTGTCTCCAGCACAAACTCGACAGAGGATGCTTGGATGTACATTAGGCGGCCTAGATCACACCCAGAGCGCTCTAAAAAAGCAGGGTCGATGGCAGACTCGGAATCGAAATATACTACCATTTTGCCCTGCTTCTGAGCGTTTGCAGCTACTTGTGCAGCCATGTAAGACTTGCCTGTTGATTCAAGTCCTGCGATTTCTGTAACCTTGCCAACGGGAATGCCGGTGACCTTGCCTTTAGAAATAATAGAATCGAGCCACCGGGAACCGGTAGGGATCCACTCCTTTACTTCAGTAGGGTTGTCACCAGTCAGATCATGAGCTACATTTCTGCCGGCCTTTTTGTTTACAAGTTTCATTAGGTCTTGCATAGATACACGACCGGGTTTGTTTTTAAGTTTTGTTGTTGTTTTTTTTGTTCTGGCCATTGTTAATCCTTCAACTGATTATATCGGCGAGGCTTAAGTACATGCTCTCGCATACTGTAAGTTGTATCGCCGCTCTCGATAGAGGGAATATATTGCTTTTTCATCATCTTATATGAGTTTCGATTCATATGTTCGAAACCAGCGCTCTTAAGCATATCATTGGTTTCATCATAATCAAATCCTGCTCGAATTGCCGAAGCAGCAACAAGCCGCTCAGCAGGTACTTTCTTTGCCATTATTCCCTCCTTTTCTTTGTTTCTTTGTTTCCGGTATCCCAGCCCTTGGGCATTTCGGAGAGTGTAAACTTTCCATTACCATTGGTGGGAACTTCATAAAAACCAGTTTCTGCAGTTTCTCCATCAATCTTCTGGGGTGCAATAAAAACTTGATTAATAAACTTTTTACCGCGACCGAGCTTAGAGTGAGAATTGATCTCGTTAATCTTGCCAATTGTTTCGATCCGAGCGTCGTCAATAGATGTCACCGTCTGACCACTAGTTTTGTTTGACCAAACGAGTGCGATAACCGGACGATTTTTAGTTTCCTTATCTGTTGTGGCGGCTAAAGAATTGCCGGCAGCGTTATGAAAAACGTGGTTTTTCTCACGAATGCTAATAATAGCAGGATTAGATGGCAATACTATATCAACCGATTCTGCCCAGCTATGAAATGCAGCGTTAGAGCGCTCGCTATCCCATGTGCGGAACTTCCCCGGAAGCTTCTTTAGAAAACAGCGCACTACATTGTTGCGCCGGCGGGAACCCATATTTGGGAATTGATAAGAGAGAGCTTCTCTCAAATCTGTTTCGTATCCGGTCGGGTCTGTCTTATTGCGACCAGTGCTATGAAGCAATGCCTGCAGGCTAGCCGGGGAGCCGGCGATGCCGGCCGTTACAAGCTCGTTCAACCAAAGGACTGCATCATCGTTGCTGTTGCTTTTCGCTGGCAGTGTGTGATCGTTCGCTTCATGCTGATATTGTTTGCGATCATAATCGCTATCAAATTCTTTGATGCAGGCACGGATAACACCCCATCTGGGGTTTCCCGGGTTCATCTTTGCAAGCTTTTGTATTGTAAGAAGTCGGTGGCCACCGTCAATAAGAGCATATTGGCTCTGGCCGGTAGGGGTCGTCTCCTCGATCTCTTCAATGGTGATCGGCACCTGTTGCCCGTGCAAGATCATACTGTCCTGCAGTTCTGACAAGTGCGCGTTATCAATACCGCCTTGCCTCACTTGCGATAGATTCTCTTCGCTTCCGAGAATGAAGCCGAGAGAAAGAGTTCTAACGTTTAGGTCTTCCCATGTTGAGTCTTTAGCGCACTCAAGCACAAATTGCATGTTGTTCATTTTTACTCCTTTGCGGGCTTTGCCGCGTTAATTCAACAGAAGCTATTGTTCTGTGATGAACTATGCTAGTCATAATGACATACTAATAATACATTTAAAAAGGGTGGCAGATTATTTTATAAACCGATCTGCCAGCGGCGCCCTCAGAGCCTACTTATATTACTTGCCACTCATTAGCTCATCGAATGCACGGTCAACATCGCTCTTACCGTTGGCGGGACCATACTTGGCAGTCTCAGATGAACGGCCCTCAGCGGAACCATCGTTTGAAAGCTGCTCATCGAGAATAGCGTCAACCTGAGCCGAACTAAGACGATCCCAAAGGGAATCAAAGTCAGGCATACGATCAAGAAGGGCAGGGATCGCTTCAGGGTCGCCCAGCAAAGTGGACGTATTACGACGCATTTTGAGGCTCGTCTGGGGATAGGCGCCCGGCTTAGTGGGCTTAGTGTATGTCAGAGTAATGTCGGTGCCTTCATCAGCATCAGTGATGTCGCCATACTCCGGATCAAGGATGTAACCAAGAAGCAATTCGTATGCGGTCTTTCCATAGCCGTACACTTTAATCCCCTCGTCTTCGCGACCACGAATAACTACTGGTGAAAAGTAGCGCGTTCGCACGAACAGGGACTTGGCGAGCTTCTTGCTCTCCTCATCATTGTTGTCAACTCCCTCTCGCCATAGTGAGGAAGCAAATTCACAAATTGGACACCCTTCGCCAAAGTTTCGCTTCGGACAAAGTACGCCGCCTCTGTGATTTCCCACGTTATAGTGGAAGAACATTTCCTTCAACGGATCGCCGTCATTGGTTGGCACGATCCGAATGTCGGTATCACCCTCGGGGGGCTTAAACCAGACAGAATTATCATCTTTGTTGTCACCGCGCAATGTTGCGAGCTTGCGGCGCATAAGCTCCATATCAATAGTCATATCTATTTTCTCCTTATTTTTTTATAGATAAAGTATACTAAGCGTTCCTTAGTATCTAATTTAGCACACTCAACGTAGCCTGTCAAGTGTTTTCTTGTACTGCGTTCGTTCTGGCCACGCAAAAGCCAAAGTCTTGACCGGTTTCGGTCTCGTAAATTGCATACGAAATGTTTCTGAAAGCATTTCGCGGTTTCTTTTTGAGGATTTCAACATATCTTTTGTGTAAAGTTCCATCGGTTTGAAGTTTTTCTTTATTTATACATAAATAATAACACACCTCGCGAGGAATGTCAAGGTCAAAAAACCATTTTTCTTCTAAACTTTCCATGTTCACAACACCGTAAGTTTTAACCCGACAAACCTCTGCAGGCGGGGTAACTACGCCAATCTCTGGCTCGTTGTGTTCAAAATAATTTATGTAATGAATGGTGGATTGAATGGTGCTATTAAGTTTGTCGTAATACTCCTTGATGGGAACGTTTTGAATAATTTCTTCAAGCTTCAAATTAGAGATTAAAGTAATGCTATTAAATAGTCCGGACCGAGCATATTCTTGCAAGACTCCAAAGGCCGCGTTCTCCATCAATCTAGGAACACCAGAGAGTAAGTCTGTATCAGGCTGAATATAGAAGAGGTCAATTGTTTTATCTTTAATCTGTTCTAAGATCCCCAAGGAAAAGTTAGAACTGAAAGAAGCCCCCACCACTATAAACTGAATGCGGCCACCCACATCTTTAAAAAACTTGGCCACGTTGGGTGTTTTGTTTTCACACTCTTCGGGGGTTTCATACTTCTTGAGCTTAAACTTATATTTAGACGTTCTCTTAACCTTGTCATTCAATGAATAGACAGTATACTGAGGGAGGTCTTCAAACTTTTGAGCTATTCTTGAGCCCGCATTTCCGAGCCCCACAATAGAGATCATATCTTTAACTCCTCAAACTCAAGATAGTTTTTTCCTGCGTTGATGTTCGCTTTAAAATTGTCTTTTTCAAAGATCTGCTTAACGTCTAACATTAATTCTCTTTCTTCATTATCAAAATCAATCACGATTTCATCATGAACAATATGAGATATAAAAGACTTGCGCCCCTCTAAGAACTTATCGATCTCAACTGCTCTACTCAACACTCGATCAGACGTAGTGCTTTGGATTAAGTAATTGAGAGCCTTCCGTTCATCAACCACAAGTTTTCTTTTATATGGTGTATAAATATAACCACCATCGTACCACTTGTCAAGTACTTTTTTACGATTATAATAATCTGTCTGGATAACATCTGAATCTGGATTGTAAAGCCAGCTAAAGAACAGCGTTTTCGCAGTGTCGCGGTCGGTATCCTCGTCAAAAATATTCTTCATGTTCCATTCGTGGATGTCTTCCTCTGGCTGTTCTATTCCCGACAGATCAAGGAACGTGCGCACCTCGGCGCCGTTGTAATCCAAAGAGATAAACCAGTCATTGTGCGGCTTTATAAGCCGACGAAATTCTTTCTTAAGTGTTAGTATAGGAAAAGATTTTGGACGGGTTGTGAGGCGCCCTGTGACCGTTCCGAAGAGGTTATAGTCGATGTAGTAGTGCTTCTTCATAAGCTCGTTAGCCTTGCGTCTTCCCACGGAACTGTGGTATAGTTCTCGGCAGCCTTCTTTATTCAAGTTGAGGTTCTGGTATCTAATTTTATGAAGAAGCTTTTGAATGTCGCTTATTAATTCATAGTTCTCTGGGCGTTCGCAGGTTTCAAAAATGTGTTCAGTAATTTTGTTTTTTATCTCACAGAACTCCATCAAAAAGCTTTCCGGCACCAAATCAAAAAAGCAGTGCTCGCGCAGGTTAATCTTTCCAATTTCGAAAGTTTTAAGATAAGCGCGAAAACGTTTTTGAGAAGCCACTAAGCGCTCGTTCAGTTCCTCCGGGCACACCTCTTGCAAGCTGCGGCCTTGGGCATAAAGCCATGCGTACTCAACCGCAGGGTCTGTTATAGAACCAGTATACTTCCACGTTCTAGTGAGACCCGAAGGCACTTCATCAAAGTGAAGGCGCCCATCAGTATAGACGCCAACACACTCGCTTTTATCGTCAAGTGTTTGAAAATACAATCATCGCTCCTAAGCTCAAGTGGAATTCGTTTCTTTTTCTTTCCGCTTATTAATATAATACCCTAAAGAGCCTTCATAGTCAAATGGTTTATTTAAAAAAATTTCAAATTTTCCTAAAGCGACGTTTACGTTTTTTGTCCGCGTTAGTTCCTCCACATCATCAATAATTAAATTCTGTTGATTTTCAGTAAATTGTGATTCTTCTTCATAAAACCTCAGTCGGCAATAAAGCTTTAAAAAATAACTGTCATCATAAAAAGATTGTAAGTGCGAAAGGGAAGTATACTTTTTAGGCTCTCTCTTTTTAAAAATTGACTTTCCGCCACACTCTTCTGAATAGATTATAAATTGAGGCTTAATGTTATTGTACATATTTAAAAGACGCTGAGAAAACGATGAATAATATTGAGTAGGGGCTGCTTGATAACACCGCCTCAAAACATCATCTGTTGATAGCATGCGATATCGAGTGGCGTACTCGATCATGGGAGCCGAGCCGATGTCCGCTACGATGCGCCATGGAATATTTTTATCTACCATGAAGCCATAGGTTTGGCATGCATTAAGAAAAAATTCCCAGTTATTACTTTTAAGAAATTTCTCAACCTTCTCATGATCGTTTGCAGGGTCTAGATCAGCTATCTCTATGGCGAGGCCCGATATTGAAATGGGGGCTTTTCTACTTTTGATGTAAGCGGGCGCCGTAAAGGGGGCGCGCAAGCCTCCGTGTTTTACGGCTTCTGTCAATTGATCCACAAACATATCGAAATTCTCTATTTTGGTTGACTTCTCGTTCATTATCTCTTTAAGGGCATCAACGTAAGGGCGATTGTACGTTTGGTATTGAGCGCCTGCGCTTTCATAGGCTTTATATACTTTTAAATCAGTGAGATAAGGATCAGTAGTATCTATGGTCGCCGCCATGGCACACTTCCGAAACTGTCGTACTAAATCATTAAAAGCATCTACAACAAAATTTAATGCACGCATATTGGCATCAGGCGTTACTGCTTGTGTTAGTCGCTTTAAGTTGACGCTCTTCTCAGGAATTGCTATAGGCACAAACCGACGCGACACACGGCCATACATCATTTTTTCAGCATAAAAATCAATTAAATTAGTATAGTTTGAGTTAGACGCCTCTCCGACATACACGGTGCGCTTGTTAAATAACTCAAACGCCGTTTCCGAATTTTGCTCTGCGTAATAATCAGACATAACCATTCATCTCCTCAGTCATGTTCGTCTCCTTCGTCGGAGCCTGGGGCCGACGCGGCGTCGTCACCGATTCCGAACCACGCCAATACTGTATCCATGGTGGTGGCGTCTTCTGCGCGAGTGTTGTTCTCCGACGACGCATAACACTTCTTGGGCTGTCCTTCTTTAGATCTTTGCCCCTCTTCTCTTTCATTGCCTCCTACTGGATCTATTTCGGCTACCCATTTAGCAGTGATTTCTGTTTCAGAAACTCCCTGTCCAAGAGTGTGGGCCGAGCGAACAATCATATAATAGCCTCCCACCCCCAAGGCCGCCAATTCTTCTTGGTCGGCAGCCGGATCAAAGCCGCGTGGCTCAATAAAAATATAACAACCCGGAAAACTATTCACATCCAAATAGGTTTTTATCTTGGCGTCATACAAAACACGCAACTGTCTCAAGCCATCGTAACCTTCCTGTTCAAAGCGCACTTCCGCTAACCCAGGAGAATCAGTCTTAGAGAGAGTAATCGT
>Ga0098044_1001483_pt1 | contig 12324 bp, 12 predicted proteins | sample 10_taG_FD_75053 | JGI IMG/M metagenome (GOLD analysis project Ga0098044, IMG submission 75053) | Marine viral communities from the Subarctic Pacific Ocean - 10_ETSP_OMZ_AT15264 metaG | ecosystem: Environmental > Aquatic > Marine > Oceanic | place: Pacific Ocean | collected 2015-01-16 | reverse complement strand
CGAGCAACAGCGGCGACTTGTCCTCATTGCCCCAGTCCACGTAGTGCAGACGAAGACGCTGGGAGACATAGAAGCGCGAAACGGGACCGATCAATTGGGACATGGAAACCTGGCTGAATAGTGGGATGAGCTCACACTACCGCATTGTCAGCCTTGAGTTCAGCCCTTTTGAAATTGTGGAATTTGGGGCCCAGTTGCCTATTCGGCGCTGTTGCCGAGGATATTGCCGCTCGTCGGATCGCCGCGGAACAGAAGCTTGCCGTAGGAGGCAGGCACGAGACGCTGGATCCAGTCGAGGATGCGGGCATCCATACCGATCAGAATGCGCGGCTTGTTCTTCTTGATGCCCTTGATGATGGTGCGCGCTGCTTCGTCGGGCGTGGTGCGGGCAAGCTTGTCGAACCCGCTTGCCGCCTGTTCGCGCTCCGTCGTCTGCACGCTTTGCAGAAAGCGCGCATTGCGCAGGATATTGGTCTTGATGCCGCCGGGATGAACGCAGGACACCTGAACGCCCGAACCTTTCATTTCGTGCCGCAACGCTTCGGTGAAACCACGAATGGCAAACTTTGCGGAATTATAGGCAGCCTGCGTCGGCACGGCGAAGAGACCGAAGATCGACGAAACATTGACGATATGGCCTTGGCCTTTTTTCGTGAGCTGGGACAGGAAGGCCTTTGTGCCATAGACCATGCCCCAGAAGTCGATGTTCATCACCCACTCGAAATCTTCATAGGTGAGATCGGTGATCGAGGCGACCTGCGCGACGCCGGCATTGTTGATGACGATATCCGCGCCGCCGAACTGGACTTCGATTTCCTGCGCGAAGTCATAGACAGCTTCGCGCGAGGAGACATCGAGAAGATAGGTCGATACCGTGCCGCCGATCTCTTCGATGAGGCGCGCGGTTTCGGCAAGGCCCTTGCGGTCCACATCGGCAGCGGCGACTTTTGCGCCCTCGCGCGCCAGCGCCACGGCGGTTGCCCGCCCGATGCCGCTCGCTGCACCGGTGATGATGGCCACTTTGCCCCTGATCTCGCTCATTTCGGTCCTCTGGAATTGATGGATGCCCCGCTTCCCAGCCGTCGGGGCGTTCAAGCGGGTTAAATTAGGGGAAATCCCCAAAAAGTCACGCCTCCTTCGCAGGCGCAAAAGGGAAATCCGTCTCGTTGGACCAGATCGGGTGGGCTGCCTATGCTTCCGGCAGGAAGAATAAAGTTAACGTGGGAGGAAGAAATGCAGGTGCAACCGATCGTCGGGCTGGATGACGGGGTAAATGATATTCGTCTGATGACGGCGAAAATCGTATCCGAGGACATTATTCCCGCCGAGCCCATTCTCTATAAGGGTGGAGATGAGGCGGCGGAGACGCGCAAGGCGATCATCGCCAAGGTCAAGGATCAGGGCCTTTGGGCGCCGCATCTGCCCGAAGAATATGGCGGGATGGGCATCGGTTTTCTCAAGCACGCCTATATGAATGAAATTCTCGCCTGGTCGCCCTTCTCTGCGCGCCTGTTCGGTGTTGTAGCGCCCAACTCGGGCAACCAGAAAATCCTTCTGAAATATGGGACACCCGCCCAGAAGAAGAAATGGTTGGAACCGCTTGTTGCTGGCGACATCGAAAGCTGCTTTTCGATGACCGAGCCCGACCAGCCGGGCTCCGATCCTTATTCACTTCAGACGCGCGCAGTGAGGGACGGCGATGAATGGGTCATCAACGGCCACAAGTGGTTTACGTCCAATGGCCGCAACGCCGATATCGCCATTGTCATGTGCCGCACCGAGGAAGCTGACGGCAAGGGCGGCGTAAAAGACAAGATGACCCAAATTATCGTGCCGATGGATACACCCGGCGTGAACATCATTCGTTCGGTGCCTGTATGGGGTCACTCACGCGGCGACCATTGCGAGATCAAATATGAGAACGTGCGCGTGCCTGCCGACAACCAGTTGGGTCGCACGGGTACCGGCCATCAGGCGGCGCAGGATCGCCTCGGAGAAGGCCGTGTCTTTCACTGCATGAATTCGATCGGCCAGATGTGGCGCGCCTTCGACCTCATGTGCAAGCGCGCCATCACTCGCGATGTGCATGGCGGCAAGCTCGAAAAGAAACAATTCGTGCAGGGCTTTATCGCTGACAGCTATATGGATATTCAGGCGGCACGCCTTATGACCATTCATTGTGCCAACAAGATGGAAGCTGGCCACGACCCCCGCGCCGATATTTCAGCGATCAAGGTCTTTGTGCCCGCCGCCTTCTCGCGTGTGGTGGATCGTGCCATTCAGGTCCATGGCGCATTGGGCGTTTCAGCCGATACGCCGCTTGCGGGCATGTATCTAGGCGCGCGGACGCTCCGCATTGCCGACGGTCCCGACGAGGTTCATCGTATTGTCATCGCTAGGAGCGTTCTCAAATGCTACCACGATGGTATGAGTTGGGACTTTGGTGCATGAGTGATTCGCAGACGGGACATTTTCTGAGGTCATGGCGTCAACACACGTGAACAGCAATACCTTGCGAGGCCGCGCCCGCGGCCTTGCCCTGAAGTGGAGTGGCGGACGTACCTTCGTCATTTCCTCGGCGGTGCTGTTTCTCGTGCTTGCGCTCACCGAAGCCTTACCTGTCTGGCTGGCCGGTCTTTGCTTCATCTTTTTGACCGGCATTGCCGTGCTGCGGGCCATTATCGTAGGCGAGGCCGAGGGCGCGATGCCAGCGCCGGTGGCCATACCGGCAAGCGGTCTGGATTCGCTCGCAGGCGGTGCGGGTGGCAGTATCCTCGATGAGATGCCCGACCCCGTCATGGTGCTCGATGGAAGCGGCCGTATCGTTTTCGGTAATCGGGCGGCCGAAGGTCTCATGGGTAGCCGCGCCAGTGGCAAGCATGTTGCCACTATGCTGCGTAGCGCCGTGTTGATGACGGCGATCGAGGAAGTCCTGAACGGCGGTAGCGCAAGGTCGGTAGACTATAGTTTGCCCGTGCCGGTGGAGCGCAACTTCCGTGGCTATGTCACGCCGATTGAACCGGACCCCCATCCCAGTTCTCAGGGCCGTCTGAGCGAAACGGCGCAGCGCCGGCGTTCGCGTGCCGTACTCGTCGTCATTCGCGACATGACGGAAGTGCGGCGCGTCGAAGATATGCGCGTTGATTTCGTGGCCTTCGCGAGCCACGAGCTCAAGACGCCGCTCGCCTCTCTTTCAGGCTTCATCGATACATTGCGCGGTCACGCCAAGGATGACCCGGTCGCGCAGGAGCGCTTTCTGGAAATCATGGCTGATCAGGCCGAACGCATGCGTCGTTTAATCGATGACCTTCTTTCACTGTCGCGCATCGAACTGCGCGAACATGTGCGCCCCAGCAAGATTGTCGATGTGTTGGGGGTCGTAAATGATGTGGTCGATGGCGTGAAACATCTGGCTGAAAAGAACGACATGGAGATTTCGGTGACCTCCCCCGTCAATCTGCCGCGTGTGCGCGGCGATGCCGAGGAGCTTGGTCAGGTGGTTCAGAACCTCGTTGATAACGCGCTTCGTTATGGTCGCACCGGCAAGCGCGTAGAGATTGTTCTCGGGACGGATATCCGCGGCGGCAAGCCCATGCTGCGGCTGGCGGTGAAGGACTTCGGGGCAGGCATCTCGCGCGAGCATCTGCCACGCCTTACGGAAAGGTTCTATCGCGTTGATGCGGCGGCAAGCCGCGCCAAGGGCGGTACCGGGCTTGGTCTTGCCATCGTTAAGCATATTGTGAATCGTCATCAGGGCACTTTGGCCATTGATAGCGAGTTGGGGCAGGGCTCGACCTTCACGGTTCTGATTCCCGCTATCGACGAACAGAAATCGGCCTGAAATGGCCATTACATTCAAGCGTTGACGGTCACCTTCCGCCTGCCACAATGGCCGCTGGAGGGCAGATTCCAGACTGTCAAAAAAACGACATGCTTATGTCGTAAACACTTTGCGGGTCACCGATAGTTTGCGCCGGGCAAAGGGGGCCTACCTGATTTGGATATGCCATCAGGTAAACAGGAGAGACGAAGCGTGACGGATCACACAGTTAAGTCGTTCCAGGAAGAACTGGACGGAATTGCCGCCAGCATCGCCCAGATGGGTGGGCTGACAGAGGCCCAGTTGGCCGGTGCAATCGAGAGCGTTGCCAGGCGCGACAATGAACTTGCCGAACGGACGGTCCAGGAAGACCGCCGTATCGACAGTCTCGAGGCCGAGATTGAAACCCGTGCCGTGCGCGTCATTGCGTTGCGCCAGCCCATGGCGACCGACCTGCGCGAGGCAATCGCGGCAATCAAGATCGCCTCTGATCTGGAACGCATCGGCGATCTGGCCAAGAATATAGCCAAGCGTGCGCTGGTTATTCAGGGCGATTTCGAAACGCCTGCTCGTCTCATTCAGGGTATCGCGCGCATGGGACGTCTGGCGCAGGGCCAGCTCAAGTCCGTACTCGATTCCTGCTCAAACCGGGACGCGCAACTTGCGATGGAGGTTTGGCGCGGCGATGAAGAAATTGACGAAATGTATAATTCCGTCTTCCGCGAACTGCTCACCTATATGATGGAAGACCCGCGCACGATTGGCGTCTGCACCCACCTTCTTTTCATCGCCAAGAACATCGAACGTATCGGCGACCATGCGACCAATGTGGCCGAGACGGTCTATTACGTTGTGACGGGTGAAACCGTGTCTGACAATCGTCCCAAGGGCGATACGACAAGCACGACGCCGGTCGCTATTCAATGAGGACTGAAAGAAACTCATGTCGATCACAATGGAACGTGAAGTCACAACGAATTTCGAACGTCGTATGAAGCCCACCGTCATGATCGTCGAGGACGAGGAGGCGCTGTCCACGCTGCTTCAGTACAACCTCGAAAAGGAAGGTTACAAGATCGTTGCGGTTGCCGACGGCGAGGAAGCTTCCATGATGGTTCGCGAAGTGACGCCAGACCTCGTTCTGCTCGACTGGATGTTGCCCGGCCTTTCCGGCATTGAACTTTGCCGTCGTCTGCGCGGTCGCCCGGAAACCCGCAATCTTCCGATCATCATGATTACAGCCCGCGGTGAAGAAGCTGATCGTATTCGCGGTCTCGACACGGGCGCCGATGACTATGTGACGAAGCCTTTCTCCATGACGGAACTGCTGGCGCGTATCCGCGCCGTCATGCGCCGCATCCGTCCCGCCCTGTCAGAAGACCTCGTAACCTTCGGTGACATCGTTATTGATCGCGCTGCCCATCGTGTTCGTCGTGGTGATCGCGAAGTGCATCTGGGCCCGACCGAATATCGCCTGCTCGATCATCTGATCCAGCATCCTGGTCGCGTCTTCAGCCGCGAGCAGTTGCTGGATGCCGTTTGGGGTTCGGATGTCTACGTCGAAGCCCGTACCGTGGATGTGCACGTCGGCCGTCTGCGCAAGGCGCTCAATGAACTCGACGAACGTGACCCGATCCGCACCGTGCGTTCAGCGGGCTATTCGCTCGACGAGCAGTTCAGCCGTTAATCTTTCGTTTCGGGCAAACAAAACCGGCGTCCCGTAAAACGGTCGCCGGTTCTTTGTTGCCTATCTGCGGTCTTTAGACGGCGAAGCTGTTGTTACGCGAACGCTCACGGTTGCGGCGCGGCTGCATAGGCTGATAGGCGAGTTTGGCATGTTCGGCACAATAGGGCGCATTGCCGTCGGCGCTATGACCACAGAAATGGAAATCCGGGCTGCCCGGATCGCCGATTGGCCATTTGCAGGTTCGTTCCGTCAGCGTTAGCACGGTGGTGAGTTCCGTGGAGCCGCTGCGCACTTCCTCGCGGGGCGTTTCGCGGGGCTTGGCGACGGCCTCGACCTCTTCGGTTTCCTCGCGGCGTTCGGCAACCAGCGGGTCGGGACGACCGCGCACATGGGTCAAATTCCGCGGGGTGGGGGCCTTCGGACGGGCCGGACGGCTCGGCGTTGCGCGGCCCGAGAGGCCCAGACGATGCACCTTGCCGATCACGGCATTACGCGTGACCCCGCCCAGCTGCTTGGCGACCTGGCTTGCACTCAAGCCTTCCGCCCAGAGCTTCTTCAACATCTCAACGCGTTCATCGGTCCACATGGTTTACCTTCCCCTCGCCTGGGTGACATATCCGCTTCATGCGGATGGCCAGCTCCGGGCATTTTCCGGGCACACTGCGCTTCCATCATGGAGCGCCGTGTGGTCCCATAGAAACCCAGCCCAAAAGTCAAAAAGCACACTAGATTTCGTGGGCCTTAAGCTAAAATATACAATATCAGGGTAAGGCGTCGCAACTCTGCTGGGGCTGATGGCGATCCCTTATCCACAGAAAACGCCGGAAATCCGCTGATTTGCTCAAAAACGGCAAGCATATGAGCATGCGAGTGCCTATATGGGCGTATCAGCCATTAATTGCCGACATAAGACGACCTGGGGAAGGGACGCGCCATGAATGTGACCACCGAAATCGAACCAAAACTTTCCAAACAGGAATTTCCCATGGCGGGCGTGCGCCGTTTCGGCGCGGTCAACTGGCTCGGCACGTGGACGCTCTATACCAAGGAAGTCCGCCGCTTCACCAAGATCATGACGCAGACGATCTTCGCGCCCATGATCACGACGCTGCTCTATATGGCGGTCTTCTCGCTTTCCGTCGGCAAGGTGCGCCACGCGATCCACGGCATCCCCTTCATCGCCTTCCTCGCTCCCGGCCTCATCATGATGACGATGATCCAGAACGCCTTCGCCAATACCTCGTCGGCGATCCTCATTTCGAAGGTGCAGGGCAATGTGGTGGACTATCTGATGCCGCCGCTGTCGCCGGGCGAACTCAATTTCGGCATCGCCTCGGCAGGCGTCACCCGCGGCATTGCCGTTGGCGCGGCGACGGGGATTGCCATGATCTTTTTCGTCAATATGACGCCGATGCACGTCTGGGCAGTGCTTTTCTATGCCATTGGCGCCTCGCTCATGCTGGCGCTGCTCGGCATTATGGCGGGTATCTGGTCTGAAAAATTCGACCACCTTCAGGCGGTCACGAACTTCATTCTCCTGCCCTTGACCTTCCTTTCGGGCACCTTCTATTCGGTCACACAGCTGCCACCGGTCTTCCAGACCATTACCCATTGGAACCCTGTCTTCTACCTTATCGACGGTTTCCGCTACGGCTTCACGGGCCATGCCGACGGCTCGCTCATGATCGGCGTCGCCATGACCATCGGCGTCAATGCCGTCCTTTGGTTCATGTCCGACCGCATGTTCCGCAGGGGCTACCGGCTCAAGGGCTGAATATCGGCGAGGGGCCTGTCAAAGCGTCATAAAACCTGCGATTGACAGGTCCCCGCGCACTCCGTAATACTTCCTCACTTCTCGGATAGCCGCCGAAAACGGGCGGCTTTTTCTATTGGGCACAGGCCTTCTTTTGAGGTCCGGCCCGGCGAGGCGCGGAGAGATCAGGATGATCATGTACGGGAGCCGACGACGCTGATGGATTTTAACCGTGAGGCCCGCTGAGGGTTTCTGCGGTTCTTACGCTATCTGCTCACCCGACCCCGACACCTCGCCAGGACCCGATAAGCTCAACTCCCATTCTGAGCGCCCGGTTCCCAAGGATTTTGAGAAGGACTAGACGCTCGTGATTACCCCTGTATTACCCACCTATGCGCGGGCCAACCTCGAATTTGAACGGGGCGAAGGCCCCTACCTCTATACCGCCGATGGCACTCGCTATCTCGATTTTGGCGCCGGCATCGCGGTGAACGCGCTGGGCTATAGCAATCCCAAGCTCATCAAGGCGCTGGTGGAGCAGGCCAACAAGGTCTGGCACCTGTCGAACATCTACCGCATCCCCGGTCAGGAGAAGCTGGCGCGTCAGTTGATCGATGCGACCTTTGCCGACACGGTCTTCTTCACGAACTCCGGCGCCGAGGCGCTTGAGTGCGCCATCAAGATGGCCCGCAAATATCACTATGCAGGTGGTCATCCCGAACGCACCGACCTCATCACCTTCGAGGGTGCCTTTCACGGCCGGACGCTCGCAACGATCGCCGCGGGCGGCAACCCGAAATACCTCGAAGGCTTCGGCCCCGCTATGCCGGGTTTCGTGCAGGTGCCCTTCGGCGATGTGAAGGCGCTCAAAGCCGCCATCGGCCCGCATACGGCTGGCGTCCTCATCGAGCCTCTGCAGGGCGAAGGCGGCATTCGTGTTCTGTCGAATGAAGCCTTGCGCGAGATCCGCGCCGCTTGCGATGAGGCAGGCATTCTCCTCATTCTCGACGAGGTACAGACGGGCTTTGGTCGCACGGGCAAGCTCTTTGCGCATGAACTCGCCGGTATCACCCCGGACATCATGCCGGTCGCCAAGGCGCTCGGCGGTGGCTTTCCCGTAGGCGCATGCCTCGCGACGGAAGAAGCCGCACGCGGCATGGTCGTCGGCACACACGGCTCGACCTATGGCGGCAATCCGCTCGCCATGGCGGTCGCCAGCGCCGCGGTCGAAGAAATGACGAAACCGGAATTTCTCGAACATGTCCGCGAGATGGGAGTGAAGCTGTCGCAAAAACTTGCATGGCTTGCCGATCAGCATCCGACCATCATCGAGAGCATTCGCGGTCATGCGCTGATGGTCGGCATCAAGACACGTGTCGTGAATACGGAACTCGTCGAGGTGCTACGCGCCGAACACCTTCTCACTGTCGGTGCGAGCGATAACGTCGTGCGCCTGCTGCCGCCCCTTATCATTGACGAAGCCCAGCTCGACGAAGCGATCGAAATGCTCGATCGCGCCTGTTCCGCGTTGGAAGTCAAAGCTGCGAAGGGAGATGTCGCATGACGCGTCATTTTCTCGACCTCGATATCGTTGCCGCAACGGATATCCGCGACATGCTGAATGACTCTCTTGCGCGCAAGACGGCGCGCAATGGCATGGGTCACGCGATGCCCGACAAGGACAGCCCCCTCAAGGGCAAGCTCCTTGCGATGATCTTTGAGAAGCCTTCGACCCGCACGCGCGTCTCTTTCGATGTTGCCATGCGGCAGTTGGGAGGCGAGACGCTGCTGCTCAATGGTGGTGATACGCAGCTTGGTCGTGGCGAAACCATCGCCGATACCGCCCGCGTGCTGTCGCGTTATGTCGACGCCATCATGATCCGCACCTCCGACCACAGCAATCTCACCGAGCTTGCTGAATATGCGACCGTGCCCATGATCAACGGTCTGACGGATCGTTCGCATCCCTGCCAGCTGATGGCCGACATTCTGACCTTTGAAGAACACAAGGGACCGATCAAGGGCCGCAAGGTTGCCTGGGTCGGCGACGGCAACAACATGGTGACCTCCTGGATTCATGCCGCGACCCAGCTTGATTTCGAGCTTGCTATTGCCTGCCCGGAAGAATTTGCGCCTGATCGCGAAGCGCTCGACTGGGCGAAATCCAGGGGAGCCAAAATCTCAGTGGTCAAAGATCCCTATAAGGCTGTCGAGGGTGCGGATGCTGTGAACGCCGACACATGGGTGTCGATGGGCATGGAAGAAGACCGGGCCAAACATCGCCACAATCTCCTTGCACCCTATCAAGTGAACAAGCGCCTTATGGCGGCGGCGAACAAGGATGCGATCTTTATGCATTGCCTGCCAGCCCACCGTGGTGAGGAAATGACGGCCGAGATCATCGACGGACCGCAATCCGTCGTCTTCGACGAGGCAGAAAATCGTCTCCACGCCCAGAAGGGCGTTCTCGCCTGGTGCTTTTCGTAAAACACGTGCGCCCACGTCTGGATGAATTGATTGATGGATAGAAATCTGAGCGAGAGCGGTCAGATCGACGAAGGCGACGATCTCGTCCTGCCGTTTCAGATCGAGGGCCTGGGGATCAGAGGTCGCATCGTGCGTCTTGGCCCGCTGGTGGATCGTGTTCTGACGCAACATGATTATCCCGAACCCGTCTCGCGCATGCTGGGCGAGGCCTTGGCGCTCACTGCTATGATCGGCGCGGCCTTGAAGTTCGAAGGCCGCTTCACGCTTCAGGCCCAGAGCAAGGGACCTGTGCGCCTGCTCGTGGCGGACTATGAAACGCCTGATCGTGAATTTCCTCACGGGCGTCTGCGCGGCTATGCGCAGATGGATGACGATCTCGTCGCGGAAAGCATTGCAGCGGGCAAGTCATCGACCGGCGATCTCCTCGGTGAGGGCTATCTGGCGCTGACGATCGATCAGGGCGCCGACATGGAACGCTATCAGGGCATCGTCGCGCTCGACCCGGTGGGTCTGCTGGAGAGCGCACACGAATATTTCGCGAGTTCCGAACAGGTCGCGACAACCATGCATATGGCTGCCGGTCCCCTGTTTCAGCGCGACGCAGAGGGACATGCGCATACAAGCTGGCGCGCGGGCGCGATCATGATCCAGCATATTGCAAGCGATGGCGGGATCACCGGTCACCACGAAACCGATGAACCGCATGAGCCGACGACCGACGAAGAGAACTGGAACCGCGCGACCATTCTTCTGAATACGGTCGAAGACCACGAGCTGCTCGACCCCGCTCTTGCGCCTTCGCATTTGCTCTTTCGCCTTTTCCACGAAGATGGTGTGCGCGCCTTTGCGCCGGTCCGTGTCGATTTTGCCTGCCGTTGCTCGGCAGAGCGTACGCGCGCGGTTCTTGGTTCATTCGCCGATGAGGAAATCGACGAGATGATCGAGGATGGTATTGTTGAGGTTAAGTGTGAGTTTTGCAGTCGGGTCTATCGCTTTGAGCCTGACGAATTGAAAGAGGCTATAGAATGAAATCTGTGCTGCGAGATCTTGTAGCTCTGATCTTCGTCTCCTTTGCCGGCCTGCTTGCCGGTTGCGCCACGCCCCCGCCGCCTGCGCCGCAAGCCACCATCGGTTTCGTCGGCGCGCCGTTGAAACTCAACGTGGCGAATGTCACGATCGACAATCTCTACCAGCCGCCTGGCAAGGCGCCCAATGTCGAACAATTGCATGAGGTGACTCCTTCGACCGTCGCCCGGCGTTGGCTCGAAACACGCATCGTCCCCGTCGGCACGAACGGGCAGGGTGTGATGAAGATCATCAACGGCAGCGTCGTTCAGGAAAAACTCCCGATCAAGGGCGGGCTGACAGGCTTCTTTGGCGATCAGGTCGATACGAAGCTCATCGGCAAACTCCAGGTGCAGCTCACTGTTACCACCGGGCCGGGTGTCGGTCAGTCGATCTCGACCTACAGGATCGACGTCAAGGCGGAAGCCGAGCAGACGATTCTCCAAAGTGCCACATTGAACGATCGTGACCGGGCATATCTTATGTTGATGCAGAACCTTGCGAATCAGTTCGACAAGACCGCGACGGCTGAGGTCGAACGAGTGATGCAGGGTGCCTTGCGCAACTAGTATTTCAATGCGCTGGAGGTTTCGACGTTGATCTATCAGACGGCCTATTTCAGCACGGCCTCTGCTGGCATTACCGACAGGGATATCGCCAAAATCCTTGGTCGGGCCCACATCAAAAATGCGCAGCGCGGTGTGACCGGCATGCTGCTTCTGATGGACACGACCTTCTTTCAGGTGCTGGAAGGCGAGAAGGATGTCGTCGAAGCCTTGCTGAAGCGCATTGAGGCAAACCCCTTACACAGCGGCCTTATACGCGTCGGTTCGAGCGAGCGCGAAGAGCGCATTTTCCCTGATTGGTCGATGGGCTATGAGAAGATTGCGCACGCCGACGTTGCGCGTTCCGTTGTCAGTATTGCTTCTTTCGACATGTCGGAGCTGGCGAAGAACAAGAATATAGCCAGGCTCGCAGCGCTGGCACCCGAAATCCTGATCTTCATGCGCGCCCTCTACCGCTCCCGCGATATAGACGGCGCTCCGGAGCTGTAGTCGGCTAGTTGTTTCACGCCTGACGGATGAAATCCGCCAGCCGCTTCATGAACCGGTCGCACTCCGAGACTTGCGAAAGCGCAATAAATTCATTTGGCTTATGCGCCTGGTCGATGGAGCCCGGCCCGCAAATGACGGTGGGAATATCCGCCATCTGAAAGAGCCCTGCCTCGGTATTGTAGGAGACGGCTTCCGCGGTATTGCATTGCGCGAGTTTCATCACCAGCGTTTCGCCGGGATCGCCTTCGCAGGCGGCAAGGCCGGGGCTTTCTGCACGGACAACCGTTTCGATGGATGACTTCGGGTAGACGGCGCGCATGCGCGGCAGCACGACTTTTTCGGCGAAAGCATTCAGCCGCGTCAGGATTTCCGTTTCATCGGCGTCCGGCAGCGAGCGGTATTCCCAGGCGAATGAGCAGCTCTGGGGAATGATGTTCACCGCCGTGCCGCCCTTGAT
>Ga0098044_1001482_pt1 | contig 12334 bp, 14 predicted proteins | sample 10_taG_FD_75053 | JGI IMG/M metagenome (GOLD analysis project Ga0098044, IMG submission 75053) | Marine viral communities from the Subarctic Pacific Ocean - 10_ETSP_OMZ_AT15264 metaG | ecosystem: Environmental > Aquatic > Marine > Oceanic | place: Pacific Ocean | collected 2015-01-16 | reverse complement strand
TGATCCATATTAGCAGCTGCGATGGGAATACCATGCCAATGTTGATCAGCATTCCTAAAATAAAATTCACGCACCAAATCTACTTCTTTTCTAGATCCAAGCACAGAGCGCTTTGGTCTAAGAAGCACGTCTTTATAATCTAACTTAATGTCTTGTTCGATTCTCATCAGCTATTTACATTATACAATCACATTGATAATATTCTACACTGTTCTCGATATATTCTCATAATTTTAGCTAAAACAGTTACTCCAACACGGTTAATAATATCAGGAGAAAATTTATCCAACACAGTACTACCATTCCAAATCTTCTTCTCTCCAACAAAGTGTAGCACTCGAGCGCGTGCTAATGTTTGCTCAGTAGCGCTCTCCATGGTGAGGTTGTAAGCCGCAGGTAACAAGTCTGCTGTCTTTCGAAAAAAATGGTTTAATACTGGCTGATTGCCGGCCCATTTGCGCGTCTTGCATATTTCAACCAATTCATCTCTTACTGCGGTATTCAAGTGCTTGTTAGAAATGCACATCACCCCTGCATTAAACATATGCGTGTCAAATCTATTCATTGAACTCTGCAAGCTTCTAACACTAATCTTATTAGAATATGGAGCTGCAGCAAAATCGCCGCTATACTCAAACAGCTTAGGTAAAGGCTTAACAACTAATATATCACTGTCAAAATAATATATTCGATCATATTGTTTAAACGTAAACAATTCAAACCTGTCGCTAGGATTAATACTCCATTCTCTATTGCCTCTGTATTGACTGCGAGAATCATTATATTGGCTTGGATTCACTTCATGAAAGGTAATCTTCTTATATAATGATTCAATCTTTTTTCTATTTTCATCAGTGAATGTTGGGTCGATAAGTACAATCATATCACAAGATATGTCGTTGTAATGCATAAGAGATTTTATTAACATCTCACCACCAACTATGAAATCGTTTGTCAATTGAGTAACAATAGCACTACTCATATTTTTTCATCTCCTCTTTATACTTCTTATTCTTAAATTTATTGGTACCTGTACCTGACCAAATAAATGTATCACCATACTCCTCATCTTTAAACGTTACTGGTAGGTGACCTCTATCAATTGATATTTGCTCATATGCTGAACTTATTGCCTTGTCTTCAACAACCCACCCTGCAGGGTGGCTTGGTCCATGTGCATCAATAAATTCATTAACCTTATCAAAAAACTGTTTTGAGCTGGGTGTGCTTTTTATACCAATAGCACCTTCTTTCCAGCCTGCACGTTCACGATCATACACGATTGAATCTTCTGTAATGTTATCCATGATAGTAATATCATGGCAGTTGATAACATTTCTCAATGATGTTAAATCTTTTCGAATAATTGAATCAGAATCAATTGAGAAAATTGCGTTGTAACCTTTGTCTAGAAGGTTGCTTATATCTTTATACTTAACTTGCACGCAATGACACATTTTATCACTGACCAGCTTCGGATGAAATGTCTGTCTCGATTCACCAGTCCAATCCCATTTGCTATTAGGTATAGGAAAGCGATTCTTAGTAGCATTGTGCTTAGAATAATCGAATGTCAATATAACGTTCGGATTTAAATCGAGTAGCTCGCGTTGGCGGTAGTGAGACCCACCATTCACATCAACCAGCCGAATATGTATCGGTAGTGTTGGATTAGAAACATATAGTGATTTTACCAGCACATAGATATACTTCAAATATGCTTCATCAGCAACTGAAGTTAAGATCATATCATTTGGTGGATTCGAAAGGTGAAAAACCGAGCTTAAATTCATGGTATGGGAAATTGTTCTGTTCAAAATAATATTTAAGAGGAGCTTTATAATTGCTATTTTTTAGAGTATGTTTTAAGCTTAAAAACTCTTGAACGACTTTTGTATCCAAATAAGGATATCTTGCTTCAATGCCATGTGCTCCGCAAACATGCTCTTCTTTCATAAGATAGTTCTTCATTGTACCCCCGTAGAAGTTTTTCCATGGAAAGATATCACCTAGGTCTTCTGGAAATACACCATTAAAGCAGCTATTTGATTTAAAAACTGGCTCACCTTTATATGCGTAGTCTGACATAATTTCATCTGCCCCGCAGCCTGAGATATATATTTTGTGAGGTATGCCGGATAGAGCTTTTCTACAAATAGAGCTTAAACCAAGTGATGCGTAATCCTTCTTTACACCATATGCATCTGATTTATACTCTTCAACTCTGCTAGCTATAACCCCTGCTGCAATTGATGTGTCGACCCCACCAAATTTGTATGTAAGGTTTTCATGATGTCTTTCTAGCCGCTTATTAATGATAGCTTTATATTCATTATTCAGAATACTGTATGACATGAACCGAGTACCTTGCATACACATCTCTAGAAATATAGCACCACTATCATGCCCACTGCTTAGCCCAGTAAATATCTTCTCTCTAGCTCTATGCGTGCGCTTGTGAATAGCGTTGCGAAATGCAGCTATCCAATCATCATATGTGTCGTTATATTGTGTTAAATTAAAATCGTATACAGATGATTTACGCATACTAGGTAAACACAAGATTGTGTTGGCGGGAAATTCTTTGATATTTTCGAAGCCTAGCGCTATTAGAGAGCTCTCATATGTTGCGACTCCAAAATGATCACCATTTAAGGCATAGTGTAGGGGCTTAGTTCGAAACGGATCTGAAGCAATAATTAGATTCTTACTTTTGAAATCATATAGACACAGCGCAAATTCACCATCTAGCTTTTTAGGGAAAAGATATCCGTTTGATAGATATAGATCAGCAATGCAGTCAGTATCTGATTCATAGTCCCCAAACTCTTTATAGTTGTAGATCTCTCCGTTGAATGCATATAAGAGATCATTCTTATATACTGGTTGTTCTGCTTCTCCAGTTATGCTGAGTAGGTTGTGAACAGCTGTAATTCCATTTATTCGAACCGTCTTTGTGCCGTCTGGACCTCTGTGTTTCGCGAATTTGTTTGCTTCTAGAAGCTCCTTGTCTGTTACAGATTTATTAGTAATGAGAAAGCTACACATGGCACAGCTTGTCTGCTTCCCATGTATGGTGGAGCTTCATACCATCCTCAAACGACATTGTTGGCTCCCAGTCAAGCATCGCTTTAGCTTTAGCTGTGGAAACATTTTTACCATCAAATTCTCCAGCGCGACCTGGAGTATATTCTATGGTTACATCACGATTTGTTAATTTCTGTACAGTGTCGGCTACTCGCTTAACCGTAACCTTTTCAGATCCTTCAATATTAAACGTTTCATTCCGAGCAATAGGTGACATGGCTAAAATATTTGCTCTCACGTGATCGGTAACATACAGGAAATTTCGATGTACATTCCCTGTACCACATATAACTAACGGTTGACCATCTAGCGCTCTATTTATGAATTTAGATATAACCGTTTCATCGCTAGCTCCAGGTCCAAACGCAACACCATATCTCAATATCGTATAATCTAGATCATAAAATTGTTGGAAATTTCTTACTAAACCTTCCCCGACTACCTTCGTGTATCCATATAGAGAACCTGGAGTATATGCTGGTATTTGTGTTGTTTCATCCACATCATCCCCTGCGCAACCGTTATACACCCACACAGAGCTAGCGAAAATTACTCGAGATACCTTGGCCACCCTGCATGCTTGCAAAACATTAGATAACCCTTGAATATTCGTATTAATCCCGTACACTGGATCGTTATAGCACACGCTAACATACTTGCAAGCAGCCAAAATGTATACGACGTCTTGACGACACACAGCACCTTGGATTTGGTGGAGATTTGTTGTATCTGCATTGATATACCGCACATCCTTATTGCAAGGTTGCACAATATCAGCAACTGTTACATCATGACCATCCTTGACCAATTGCTCTACTGTATGTGACCCGATAAACCCGGATCCACCTATAACTGCGATTCGTGCCATTGTTTTTGCTCCTCTAATTGCGATACTAACGGAGGCACATCTAAGTTAGCACTCAACTCGTATATAGAGCCTAGAGTCCTATTTAAATGACCATCTTCTTCTATCTTTGTACCCATGATGTTAGTAGCTTTTACAGATTCTATGTTTAAGCCTAAATCATATACATGATCAATCCATGCGCATATACCTTTCTTACTATGCTTGGCAGGGGTATGTATATGATATAAACCATTATCATATAAATTATCTTCAATAACAGTTCTAATACACTTCATCAGCTGATAGCACGTCATACCATTCCACCAGCAATTAGTATACCCTTCTATAGTAGCTCCGTGTATATGATTTAACACCCACTGCATAAGACCTCGAGTTTCTTTTCTATCCTCATGACCAATAAATGATGTTCTAAGAGTCATGCCGTATTCAGGTACAAAGCTTTTTGTTCTACCGTATATATCATTAGCATCTGGAGTGTCTGTCTCAACATAGCTCCCGTTCAATTCAAGATTGCCAGAAAAGACACAATCTGATGAAATATGAATAACTCTAGCTTTCCTGCGCTCGCAAAAGTCAGATAGCAGCTGCGGAAACAATGCATTTGCTAGAATCGTGTTAGCTGCGCCTTCTTCTTCAATCGTCGGCTTCAGGACACCTATGCAGTTGAGAACAATATCATCTTCTGAATGCTTATTGACCCAATGCATATCAAGTGATGGGTTTGTTAGGTTAATGTTGAAAGAAGAAGAGCTTCCTGGGCGACCGTACGTGTACACCTCGTAACCTTCTTTTTGTTTAAAATACTTGGTTGCATAGCTTCCAAGTAAACCGTCTGGTGCTATTACATGAATTTTCATTTCAATAATTTTCTAATTTGCTTTGCTTTATTAAAGATTTCAATACATTCTGTTACAGGTACTGCATTTAGCTTATCCACAGCAGCCTGTTCAGGTTGTGTATGTGTCTCTATTATAGCTCCATCTGCCCCGGCTGCAACTCCTGCATAGGTAATAGGTGCAACAATATCTCTGTTAAATGTAGCATGTGACGGGTCAATTATTACCGGTAGGTGTGTGTATTTTCTAACATACGGTATCACGTTAATATCTGCTATAAACCTTGCATTGCTATCGTGAGTGTGAGGCACTGCAATGCCTCTCTCACATAAAATGACTTGATTGTTACCTCTATTTAAAATGTATTCTGCGGCTCCTAGCCAATCTCTAAGGCTAGCTCCAAAGTGACGCTTTAAGAGTATTTTTTTCTTAGTCATCGCACATTCTTCTAGAAGTGGGTAATTATACATATTTCTAGAACCAATTTGTAGCACATCAGCTACTTCAGCAACTCTATCTACTAATCTGACATCAACAACCTCTGTCACGATTTTTACATCCAAATCATCTCTCACAGCGCTTAAAATATCTAGACCTTCCTCGCGGAGCTCAAACATGTTCTCACTTCGGTAAGGAAAAGTTAATGGTTTATAAGCACCACCGCGGAAATAATTTATACCAGCGGCTTTAAGCAGAGATGCTATACAATGCGTAATATGTTCTGATTCAATAGTGCAAGGACCACCGATAAACATAAACCCCTCACAATGTTTATTGGCATCGCCCGTGACAAGAGGTATATTATTAACCAAATCTGTTGCTGTAATATCTTTCATTTATCTTTAACAAGAAATATATTAGTATACGTCCACGGAACCTCCACTAGCTGCCAAACATCATCTACTATGTGGTTGCGTATGCTGTCGATGATCGGTCCAGAGCGCTCCGGGAATGATCGAGCTCCAGTTCTCCAATTCATAAGCGGATAAGCCACCTCCACATTGCTTATTGATATAATACCGGGTCCATTAAACTGCCTACTTACATTTCTATAGTCTTGTATCAATCTATCAGTAGCTATTCGAAAAGCTCCTGAGTTGCGCGTTGGGTTTTCTACGATTGTTGCACGAGGCCAATCTAAATAGCCGCCATCTAGAAATGCAAAACACAAATCTAAACCTTCAATGATTTTTTTACCATGCTCATCTGTTGAGCCACACTTATACGCTTTAACATTATCATAACCACCAACCTTTTTTAAAAAATATTCTTCATAAACATCTGTATGTGCAGGTAAATCATCAAAATCATGTTCAATTACAGTCCATGGATCAATTACATGGACTGTTTTATTCTGAGATTTGGCTATATCAAGCAAGATAACTGTATTGTCTCCCTGATCACCTCCAATCTCTAAAAAGTCGCCAGATATATCTGAGCATTTCAAAATTTTTGCCGTAATGTCCCGTCTATGAATACTAACGGGTGAATCGATAACATGCTTTTGAACTTGTTCTGATAATTTCATAATAACGCTCTTGCAACTGTTAAATCATCTTCTGTATGTATATCTAAATTAAACCTATCAACTTCAATAATCTTACAATTACTACCTATTCGTTTTCCATTTTTAATAATCCTAGCTCTTGTTGCACTAGCAGCTCCTGTATTCTCTTCTAGTAATGGTTCACGCTGTTGTCGGCTTCCATATTCTTTCCACCAAATTTTTTGATGTCTTTGCTTTGCCGGGTTGTACCAATAATTTTTGTGAGTTTGATATGCTACGAAAGCTGAGTCTAGCTCAGGATCCGCTATCAATGCATCAACACACTGATTGATCCACTCTACTTTACGATAGGGCTGCGTGCAACTGAGATATACAACTACATCGTATATTGCGCCGCTACTTATTTCAAGAACATTAATACAATGCTGTAGCACTGCCTCAGTAGTTGCTTCATCAGTAGCCAAATTTAGCGGTCGATTTACTGCCACAGCTCCACACTCTACACTAACATCTAAAATTTCTGTATCATCACTAGTTACTGCAACAACATCAACACCTTCGGCCTGCAACGCATGCTCTATAGTATATGCAATGAGAGGTTTACCGCTAACATATGCAAGATTCTTACGCGGTACTCCCTTAGACCCACCTCTAGCTGGTATTATTGCTAACGTCTTCATACTTCCTTTGCTCACTTATATAAACTTCATTATAGCTTTTAATGTCACCATGACCTGACCACATAACTGATTCAACATCAAAACTGCCATTACTACCTTCATCTTTGTAAGTGTGAGTTAAAGCTTCTATACGCGGTTGCACTTGATCATACACATCTTTCATAGCAATCTCATCCCCAGTTATATTGAACAAATCTAGCTGATTCTCCACTTCGAGCATATATATTCTGGCACGGACAGAATCAGGATTAACCCCGATAAGACCACCTTGTTTAAAATCAGTCAAAGTCGGTGTATCATTAACAATAGCAATATCTGTATTTTTTATAATAGCTTCGAGATCACATAAATCCTTCCTTACAACAGTATCAACATCTAGATAGAGAAGAGGTTCTCTACATGTTCTTGCTAATTTATTCAATGTATTGAATTTTATGTTTGTGCAATACGCTGCTGCATCAGTATATAATGTTTGATATGTTTTAAAGGCGCTCTTACGATCTGCTCTCTGTTGATTGTAAGGCCGATTCTTTTCCCGAGACTTTAAAAAGCTCTCCACTAAGTTAGGCGTTTTCTCGAAAGTTTCCTCTTCTAAACCTTTACCATCATCTCGCTCAGTTTCAACTAACGAATGAATAGCCTTTAGTTCAGCAATTTCTTCATCAGTAATCTTTTCCTCCCAGCTTACTAGTCGAGCATATATACTAGTTTGTGGGGAATTTCTAGCTACAGATGTAACCAGAGTCCGAAGTAGAGGCATGTACTTTTTATCACTGGTGCAAACTATTTTCATAGAGACCACCAATCTTCCCACACATTAGCCTCACTAGCAAGCGTGACATTTGTACCGTCTGGCCTATCATCACCTTTCACCTCATTTAATGTCTCAGGCTTTATCATATAATTTACCAAGAAAGAGATTCTGTCACGCGTAACCGGTCTAGTCACACCATGCCATTTAGGCTTCTCACCTAGCCGCGGAAACGTAAACCAACCACAATTTCTCATAAACGGTACTGTACCGCAAAGTGTCATATTTTCATCATATACCTCTGTTCCCCACTCCTCTTCCTGCTCCGGTAAATACACCTGAAACGTGAATAACTTGCTATGTCTATCTAAGTGTGGTTTCAACTCGTATCCAGGATGGTCTACCGTGTAATCTACACGCACATAGGAATCTTTTAACAATCCTGGTTCACTTAGCTGCTCTAAAAAATTAACATTTTCAGGTTTTTGGAAGAACTGTACAATTTTTTCTAGGAATGGGAATTTAGCACACGCATCTCTCGTGATTCTCAGCGCGCTGCGATTCGTATCATACACCAAATCAGGGTTTAAATCTTCTGGTAAAATGCATTTAAAGTGCTGTAGATAATCAGTGCTAAAAAAGTCCTTAATGTACCAATGTTCCCACGGCCATGGATGGTGATCTAATAGATCTTTTTTCTGATATTCCTGTATTGTAGAGTGTTTCATACATACATTGTAACATATGATTATGAAATTTCAACAAATTTTTTGTATGATTCTTCACCACACAAAGTACCACTACAATCACAAGTTTTGCATGGAGACGTTGACCGGTCTTTATCGATCAATAATCTTCTATATTTAGCAATTTTCTCTGAAAACCATATTTCTGATACAGTATGAGTGTTTATATTTAAATTTAAGTCGCTTTTACGGTTCCAATCTTGAGGGCAAAGGAGAATATCACCATTCCAGTCAATAATAAATTTATAAAATGGTAAATAGCATGACTTCTTAAGAGGTGTCTGAACTTCTCTATCCTTTACTGCACCAGCTCTATTATTAATATTCAATCCGTAATCCTCTCCCGGACCATAATAATGATGTCTGAGCATGTATTTATCTGTTTGTGCCTTTGCAAACAGGTCTTCAAATTGTTTTATCTGTTGCGGACCATCATATAGGTTAACTAAAATATTTGTTATGCCAGCATCTATCAGCTGTACAGCTTTATCAGCTGTTAGCATATCACCATTGGTAATAATATCAAATCTGGAAAGATCAGGTAAATAGCTTCGAATCACTCTCACAATATCACTTATTGATGTGTGTAATAAGGGTTCCCCGAAACCGGATACACCGATACCACCTTTATATTCTACAGCAGCTAATTTATTACCAATTGAATGGGCGGTGCTATTTGATATATGTAGAGATTGGTTTTTATATCCATGAGCTCTCGGACAGAAAACACAATTGCGCGTGCATAATTCCACCGGGTTGATCTCTATGCTATTAAGAGCTCTCAGTTGATCCTCAACTGGCTTATCAAATTGCTTTCTGTAAGAAATGATCGTATCGCGATACATGATTAATAATTTCAGCAACAACAACTCTATCAGCGCTAGAAATTCTGATAAACTTTTGTTCATCTGCGACTACAGTCTTAAAAGAAATAAGCTTATATAAAACTTCAGCTAATGCATTATTATATTCTACAAGAGTAAAATTGCCATGTGTTCTCGCGACATGATAGCCACGGTTCTTGAACCATTGCTCCAATTTATGTTTGCCAAGCTTCAACGAAGTGACAGAGCTATCTAACGTGGAGGGAAATCTGCAAGCCATTTTTAGATACTCACATGCAATAGAGCTTATCTCGTACATGGGTCGATATTGATATAAGTGTTGTATGTTCTGCTTGGTACTAATTATATAACCAATTCTAAGCCCCGCGGCGCCGCCGCATTTACTAAACGTTCGGATAATATATAAATTGTCATATGTATCTAACAAGTGCTCAGTAGTGTATGGGCTGAAGTTTTGATACGCCTCGTCGAGTATGACTAATTTGCTCGTTTCACATGCATCTATAAGATCGTCGCAATCAAATACATGCCCTGTAGGATTGTCTGGAGAGGCAATATATGATATTTGTTTTGGCTTATAATTAACAGAGAATCTTTTCTTTTTTCTGTTGTATCTATATTTGCATCGCGTCAATTTATATTTCCATATATTTGAGTACACCTCAGCCATACCGAATGTTGGATCACATATAGAAAGTGTTTTGTAAACCGGGCGGTGAGTTTCAAGTATGTGACGAATAGCTAACTCAGACCCTGACGTTAAAAATAATCTGCTACTGTGAATTCCTGTAAAACGTGAAAGAGCTTCATATCCTCCACGGATATCAGGATACTGTATTATTGCACTAGCTCTCAAACCAGGGAGAAATATATCATCAAGAAAGTTTGAGAGTTGAGTATCGTAATTCTCATTACGATCCAGTTGAAACTTTGAACCGCGCGGCTTGCGATCAGACCAGTGCGGGCGGTTTATTTCAATTTGCTTATGATTTGGCTCGAGCTCTCCCATGTTATGTTGGTTTGGTTTCTAAAATCAGCAATAAATCTTTCTACAGCGTTATCCGGGTCTGTAACAACAGAACGATCAAGCTTAATCATCTTATAGTCTCCGGCCGGCGTTTCAACAATATTCTCTAAACTCCAATCATCTGGATTCCACATTCTCTCTGTGCCAGGTATTTTCCAGATCTCTAACCACTCAGGTTCATTATCTAATTCCTGATATGTCATAGAAGTAAAATCTACTTCTTGACTACACCTATAAAGCTCAATAAACAGTGATTCAACAATATTCTTTACCTTTATTATATTCTTAAAGTTGACTGAATCGATCTTACCCCAAAAAGATGGAAGCCTACCCGCAACAACGTCCGGATGACCTCTGTCATAGTGCTTACCTGGAATAGAGTACAATTCTTGCAAACTCTTTCCCTCCACATATTCAAATACAGCCACGTTTATGTTATCTCTCCACTCCGGAAACCAATATAACAACTTTGGTATACAGGATGTGTGCTTGTTGATTTGTTTTATACTATCTCCCCAATGAGATCCTTGAAAAATGTGAGCGTAATTTTTACGAGCCTCTGTAGAATAAAACTTTGTGACAATACCCTTTTTGGCGTCAATTATACACACTCGCTTGTAATATGGGTGCATTAATTCACCTAATTTTTCATGTACATGTTCAGCAAAATTCTGACCATCATATTTATCTTCAAAGAGCGGCTGTCTCAATTTCCACTTACCTTTGGGAGTGTCAATCGAGTGTAGCACCCACGGTTGTATGTATGGTACAGTGATGATGTCATCAACACCCGTCTCGGCTTTAATTTTATCTATTAACGGGTTCGCTGTTACACCTGTCAGTATATCCCCATATAGTGCATTATCCTTTTCTTCCATAATGGGTATAAACTGTGTAATGTAATCATTCATTTTATACCTAATACTCCAACAAAATTAAACTGCTGCCAAAACACTTCTATCGTTTTAAATCCTGCATCTTTTAATTCTTTAATTAAACCGTACTTAGTAACTGGTTTAAGCATATGTCGTAATGACACTTCTTTAGATAATATCTCTTCTTCTGTAAAATGTTGCTTTTTAAAATCATAATACATCATAGATAGCATGTCTTGAAGTTTTGAATTCTTTGAATAGGTTTTTTCACAGATAACAAACGCACCGCCGTGATTAAGACCATTGTATACATTTTCTATAACTTGTGTTCGATTTTTTTGTGGTATAAACTGCAGTGTAAATACGGAAGTTGCATATGAGAGATTTTCAAACTTATCATAATCACAGATATCACATTTATGAAACTCTAAGTTTCTAAGTCTGGCCATATCTTTTTGATAATCATTGAAAAAATTCTCTTCTATCTCAACTCCTCTATAATACGCATCTGGTGCAAATGTGTTAGCATCAATCATGCGCTTTAGCAGACGACCAGTGGAGCAACCAATATCCAAAACATTTGTATTATCTTCTACAAAATATGAAGAGAACGTAATGATATCATCTATCAACCCATCATATCCACGTATGCTCATGCTGATGTGCTCGTCGAAATTTTTGACGGTTGCGAAGCTGAATTCAGGACACTCACTCATACCCTCTGTAATTATTTAGTCAAATACTTAGCTAACTCATCTTTATAAGCGCCGCTATCTTTAACAGAAAAAGAGCCAGACCAAACTAGAGAATCACTATCCAGCTTATCATCTTTATATTTTGGAGATAAATCGTAAAGCTCTATATCATCTTTCATAATGCTATATGCACTAGCCAACGCATGGTAATCGCTATCCCAATCAAACATATTCTCCGTAACATGATCTAATACAATATTCCAGAATCTTCTATTTGTATCACAATTCTTAATACCAATAAAGCCTTCATTATCAAATTCAACACCACATCGATCAGATTTACTGTACCTAATACATATGTGATGCGTCTGCATTTTATCCTCTAGCGCGCCTATATTACCTCTAACTATTGTATCC
>Ga0098044_1001480_pt1 | contig 12340 bp, 14 predicted proteins | sample 10_taG_FD_75053 | JGI IMG/M metagenome (GOLD analysis project Ga0098044, IMG submission 75053) | Marine viral communities from the Subarctic Pacific Ocean - 10_ETSP_OMZ_AT15264 metaG | ecosystem: Environmental > Aquatic > Marine > Oceanic | place: Pacific Ocean | collected 2015-01-16 | reverse complement strand
GATCGAAAACCATGTTCGGGTTGTGGTCATTGGCCTTCAGTTCAGTGGCATCACGCCACACGATGTTGTTGATTGGGTCGTTGTTCATTTTTGGCTCGCCTTGTCAACGGGCATGAGGTTCTTGCGGTATCCCCCGCGAATGATGTACTTGAAGATGTGGTCGATTGGGTAGGCTTTGGGGGCTTTGGCGTGCAGCTTGCGGTATTCATCCAGCTTGAGGCACGCAAGGTCGAACTGTTTTTCTTCGGTCAAATTCTCCTCAACATAAGCTCGCATCCCCTCAAACGTGCTGCCGTACTGTTTCATCATCAGGTTCGGATCAACTTCACGCTGATACCGCTCCTGCACTAACATCTCAGGGAACAGCTTGACCAGTTTCTGGTAGTAGTCAGGATGACTCGCCCTCAGATGGTGAAAGTCCTTGGCCGCCTCAGATTGCAGGGGCGACGCCACGCGCAACTGACGGCCAACGAGGTGCTGCATGTTGTAGATATCTGAGTACCGCACCCCTTCCTCCATAAAAAACTTGAACACGTCGTTCTCGCTCCAATCGTAAATCGGCTTGGCAAGTTTCAGCCTCTTCTCAACCGTGTTGGTGATGTAGCACTCGCGGCCCACCTTGTTCAGCACGCTGCGAAGCCTCAGAATGGACTCACTGCACCTGATGCCGGTGATGTAAGCCACACGGCCCTTGTGTTTCTTCAGTGTTAACTGGTCAAAGTTGTCCCTGCCATACACCTCGCCTGAGTCATCCCTGATGGCCCACTCTGGCATGGGCCGCAGATGTTCACGGTCACTGTCCCATTGCACGTAGTCATAAATGCGGCCAAGGATATACTTCGTGCAATGCAGGGGCACACAGTACCAATCCAGATCAATCCAATCCTTTTCGCGGTATTCCTCCACAAAGCCGATCACGTCATCAGGGATCAGTTCCTGATCCTTGAAGAACACCTTGAGGGGCCGCTTGATGCCACGCTCCTCCATGACGCGCTTGACCAAGTGCAGACATACAAGGCTGTCCTTGCCCCCGCTGAACGCCACGACCACAGTGTCAAATGTGTCGAACACGTGATGAATCCGCTCAAGGGCAGCGGTCAGCACGTCCTTGCCCAGAGGCTTCTGGACGTTTCTAGGCATCGTCGAATGTGGCCATGAAGCCGCTGTCGGCGAACAGCTTCAGGGCTGCTGCGGCTGTTTCTGTCTCTGGGTACTTGCCCCTGATGCGTCGAAGCAGGCCGAACCAAGCCTCCTGCTGCTCCTCATCCTCGAAAACAAGGTTGAACTCCATGCGAGGCTTGAAGTCCCGCACAGCCTGTTGCACGTCCTCTGCGGTGGGCAACTCATCGAAGCCTGTCAGTTCAATGTCAATTCGCCCGTTCAGTTCGTCCAGCAACTCATCAATGGTGTCCTGCTTGAACTCGGACAGTTCGGCGATCCTGTTGTCAGCTATCAGGTGGGCGTATTCACTGGCCTCGTCACTGAAGTCCTGAAAGTCCACCGGCACTTGTTCCACGTGCAACAATTTCGCCGCCTCAAGCCTGCCATGCCCTGACACGATGAAGCCACTGCGCTTGCTCACCACGATGGGCGCACGCCAGCCTTGGTTTTTGATCACCTTGGCCAGCAGTGCGATTTGCTTGTCATCGTGCGTGTTGGGGTTGCGTGGATGCTCGACCAATTCAGTCACGTCCTTGGCCTTGTCGAAGGCGCAAGCCACTTGTATTCCGCTAATTGTCATTTTTTCCTTGGTCATCCAACAGTTTCCGCTCAAGAGCGTTCGCGTAGAACCACTGATCTGCGGCCTCCTCCTTCATGGCGCGGCACAGTTGCAGAGGCGACATGCGCCAAAGCCCCCTTTCCCCGTCAGGATTATGCTCCTGAATGCCTCGGTTAAACTTGGGCATGGCGAATTGCAGAAATTCAGCCAGCGCGACGTCTCTCAGTTCTGGGTCGGTCATATTTAAGGGGTCAGGGGTTGCGCCAAGCTGTTAAAATTAAAATAATAAATAACACCCCCCCTTTAGGGGGGGTATTTTTATTTTCATTTTTACACGGCGCACGTGGGGGTTTTTCAAGTCAGTTTCGAGTGTACTTGTCATTGGTTTTTTTCAACTTTGCCTCGATTTCAGGCCAGTGCTTGTTGGTGAGGTAACGGCTCAGGCCGTGATCAACAGCAATGCGCCTGACTTCCTTCGCCGTCATGGGCTGGATCACCTTGGCCACGATGGCGTCAAGATCTGGCCCGACTTGCTTGGGTTGACGCCCAACTGTGAACCGTGGTTCACGCTCTGGCTCGTCGGTCTGTTGCCACAGAATGCGCCCGTCAGCGTGTTTCAGGTGGATCGCGTTTGTGGGGTCACCGTCGAGGTCTACGGCTCCAGCCCGTCTGCCGCGCTTGGCCAGCATCAGTTCAAACGCCTCCTCGTTGGTGCGCCTCAGCAGACACACGGCGCGTGCCCAGTTTGTCAGTTCGCTGCTGCCCGTGCCTGAGTAGCTGAAATCGGTTGAATGCCAGTGCTGCCGTGCGGCCTTGTCACTGGGCGGCTTGGCAGTGTGATGAACCATCATCCACACCACGCCCGTCTCATGGCTGATCGGGTTCAGCCAGTTGCGCAGGAATTCGCTGCACACCTTCTGCTGGCTGATGTCATCCCCGATGAAGCTCAACAGGGGATCGAACCACACAAGGTCGGGCTTGTGCTTGGCCACCAGCTTGCGCACAGCTTCACAAAAAGCGTGGCCCGTGTGTACCGTGTCGGTGACAATCACAAGCCGATCCTCCAACTCAGAAAATTCGCTCTGTGACGTTTTTATATTGAGGGCAGTCAAACTACCCTGAACCATCTCAGAAACGTCACCAGTGTCGTTTTCCGCTTGAATAAACAGGCTTCTGAGAGGTCTGGCTGGTCTGATTCCGAAGGTTTGCCTGCCTATGGCCCAATTGATCGCCAACTGCAACGCCAGAGACGACTTGCCGATGCCGCTCTGGCCAACGAACAGGCATGAACCGCCCTTGCACAGCCAGCGGTTGCCAAGCACCGTGTTGGGGTCATTCAGTGTGTCGAACGTGGCAAGCTCCCGCAGGCTTACGGTCTCCCCGATGCCCTCTGCCTGAATGGCCGTGGCCCACTCCAACCAGTTATCTGCCCCCATGTTCAGGGCCAGCAATTCCTGCCGGTTTTCAAACCTCACACAGTTCGGGAGCCTGCTTAGGCGGCTTGGGTTGCGGTTGCTCTGGTCAATGCCATACGGCTCAAAGTGCGCCCACAACATCCGCACCCTTTGCTCGAACTCAGCCAAGTCCTTGGCGTCCAGCTTCACCCAAGCGTGAACACTGCGCCCCCCACTGGTCATCACCGCCGTGCAGGGCACTTTTGACTCCCTGATGAGATGCCACTGCTCACGCACGTCAATGTCATCGAACTCCAGCAGCGCGTGGCGGTAGCTGGTCACGTCCGCATCCCTTGTGCCTCCTACCTTGAGCGGGTTCACCGTGATGTAGAGGCCAGTGCGCTCGGTGGATCGCAGGAACCCGTTGGGGTTGCCGCCGTGTTCGTCCAGCCTGCGCAGCCAATCCTCTCGGCTGAATGTCACGCCTGCGTCTTTGGGATGATCCTTACCATCTTCGCCCTTGCGCCCCTGCACGATGCGCACGCCTTCACCCTCCTGAAATGCTGTGCGCAGCAAGGCACGCGCCCCATCCTCAAGGGGGTCGGGCAAGTCCAGCTTCTTGACGGTGTACTTGCCCACGGGTGCTAATTGGTACTCAATGCCCCTCGGAAGTGCTGACCTTCTGCCGTCCCTCCTGACGGGGTCACGCGCTGTGCGGCTGAACACGCTGCGCAACGTCTTGTAAGCTTCCCCCATCGGGAGGCCGTCACGCTGTGCGCAGTCCATCAGCATCGGTTCAGCTTCGTTTTCAGCGCACCCCGCGTCCCTCATCTGGCAGGCTGCATTAAACAGGGCTTCATTCCGGCCACCTTCAGGGGTCGGGTTTTCAAGGTAGTTTCTGGTTATTTGCGGGATTTGTGTCATTTGCTTTTCGTTGTTGTTGTTTCAAGGTATGTGGCCAGCTTTTCAGCCGCCACTGTCGCCTCATCGCGTGTGTCAAAGGTGAATTGTGTGATGGGCCAAGGTTCGGTTTTGAGAAGGCGAGGGCCAGCGGCGCATACGCCGACAGCACCAACGGTGAACAACCGCCAGCCCCCGCTCAGTTCCTCCCTCACGGCAATCTGGCCGCAGAATGGCCGTGAAAGTTTTTTGCGCCTCCTAGACATCCTCGATGTAAGCCCTCATGAGCCGCATGAAGTCCTCCCCTTCAAGCGTGACCAGCCAGCGGTGATCGTTCTTTCGGTGGGCCACGTATGCTATTTGACCTGCGCTTGAATCCCTCTCGGCCTGATCAATGGCGTCATAAATGTTCAGCTTTTCAACCCGCTTGACTTCACAATGGAAAGCAGCCAGATCGTCACACACAACATCAGGTGAGTCAGGGCCACCACTGTGCTGAACGCCGCGACGAGCAGAGTCCCACCCGCCAACGTCACGCAGCACGCCTGCCCATTCTCGCTCACCTCGTTTGCCTTTGTCTCGCTGTAGTTTGCCCATGAATTTTTTCAGTCCTCGCCCATGAATTTGAACCCCGTGAACGGGATGTGAAGCAGTGGCTCAACATCATCCTCGTCGCACCGCCTGAACGTGCCGCCTTGGCTGACGTTGGCGAAAGGCTCCTCAAGCACCTTGTAACCAAAGGCGTCATCCCACTTGACGGCGAAGATGAACTTGGTGGCCGTACACTTTGCCAGCCGCACCCCTTCCATGACCTTGTGCAGTGACAGGATCACCGTGGGATATTTCTCAACGCTGCACTGCCTGCGCTTGAACTCGGCGAAACCCTCCAGCCTCCCCCCTGCGTACAGCGCAAAATCCACGATGTACTTGATGGGCAGCTTGTGCGCCTCCACGTGCTTCCACGTTCGCAGGAGGCGCACAGCTTCCATTTCGTTCTCGATGTCTGATGGCCTTTCGCGCTTCATTCCCCTCCCATCCAATCCGTCACAATCAATGACCAAAAAAGCAGGAGCATGAACAGTGATGTCGCCGCCAGTATCATGAGTATCATTTTTTCACCCCCCACTGCTTGGTGAGGAACCGCTTGGCATCCTCAAGCGTAGCCTGTTCGGGGTTGGGATAGTTCAGCCGTCTCAGCCAGAACATCTGCTTGGGCGTGGCCATGCCAATCCTTGAGCGTGTGATGATCTTGTCGATCATCGCTGATGCGTGGCCCCGTGACATCACCGTGTCTGTGTCGATGCCGTACTGCTTCAGGATTTTGGCTTGCCCCTCTGTGATGGCCTTCATTTCCCAGCCCATCGTGGGTTCGTACTCAGCAAGGCTCACGTCATGCAGGCCAAGACTGAACTCCATCGCGTCCATCAGCTTGGTTTTGCGTTTCCGGTTCTCCGCAATGGCCCTCCGCAGTGAAGCCTCCCGCTGCTCCTTCGCGTTGCCCTCCAATTCAAACAGGTCAACCAACTCATCGCCGCCTGCAAATGACTCCTTGGTCATGATGTCGGCCACCTCGCGTGACTCAGCAATCAGGTTCGCAGGGCGCACCAAGTCGTGCCGCTCATGCTGCCAGAGGAAGTCCAGCACCATCAGGTTATCCTTGCCTTCGGCGATGCGCGTCCCTCTGCCAACCATTTGAGCAAACAGCGCACGTGATTTGGTTGGTCGAAGGACGCACACACAATCAATCGTTGGGCAGTCATAGCCCTCGGTGAGCAGCATCGCGTTTGATAAAAGGTGTGTGTCACCTCTGCCAAAATTTTTTAAGATACGGCGTCTGTCCACTGACGTGCCGCACACGTGTTCAGCCTTCAGGCCAAGGCTCTGCGCAATTCTGGCGAACTCCTCGGACGTTGAAACAAGTGGCAGGAACACAAGGGTCTTGCGCCCCGCTGCGTGTTCCCTGATGGCTTCTGCGCAGGCTCGCAGATATGGTGTGATCGACGCAGCCAACTGGCCCACGTGATAGTCACCCGCCACGCTCGCCACGTTGCTGATGTCCAGTTCAATCGGCACAGCCTTGATCTTGATGGGGGAAAGGTAGCCGTCCCCGATTAGGTCACGCAGATGAACCTCATGGGCCACGTTTTCAAAATACTGGCCAAGGTTCTTTTTATCACCTCGGTCAGGTGTGGCCGTCACTCCAAGCACATTCGCATCAAAGTGCGTCAGCACCGTCTGCCATGAATCACTGATCGCGTGGTGCGCCTCATCGGCCACGATCAGGCTGAAGTGATCCCTGTCCCATTCGTCCAGCCTGTTGACCATCGTCTGCACGCTGCCAACCACAATGGCCGCATCGCGGTTGGCGTGTTTCTTGCCTTTCTCGACAGTGGCCCACATTCCTGTGGCTTGGTCGATCTTGTCCACCGCCTGCCTCACCAGTTCATCACGGTGGGCCAAGATCAGCGTGCGCTTTGGCAGGACGTGCTTCGCCAGTTTGGCAAAAATTATCGTCTTGCCGCCGCCGGTCGGAACCACTAGCAACTGCTTGGTGAAATCCTTCCAGCCCTCGTTGACTGCTGAAACGCAGTCCCGTTGGTATGGTCTTAATGTCATCATCGCTTTTTCCTTTCGTTGTTGTTGTTTCTTATGCGCTGAAAAGTACAGCTTCGTGTTTGAACGCCCCCCCTCTCGCCACCTTCTGGCCCACTCAATATCGCTCCAAAGCTCGCTGTTGATTTCACCCTTGAGCCAAACTTTGGTTGCCACCTTGGTTGCGGCCTCAAGTGATCTGAAGGTGTGCCTCAAAACCAAGTCACAAGGCTCAATTTCGCCGTCTGTGTTTTCACTTGGATGCGTACACTCAGCCCTCACAAACCATGTTCCATCGTGAACAAATTTGTTTGAGTTTTTGCGCCTGTTCAGCTTGCGCTCAACAGAGATGGCAAAGTGGTCAAATAATTTACTTAATTTCATTTGTGCCTTTCTTTTTATGTTGTTGTTGTTGCAGGGGCTGTTCCCCTCTGGAGTCAACATAATACACAAGCGGCTTGAGCATTGCAAGCCCTATTTGATGCGGGTTTTCACGGGTTTCAACTTGGCCAAGGCGGCGTTCACTTTGCGCTTCGTGGCTCCCATCACCTGACGCACGCGCTCCTCTGGATCGGGAAAGCCCAATCCTCGCAGGGCACTGCAAAGGGCTTCAGCGTCTCCACCGTAAAACCTCGGCAGTGGCTCACACAGGGACAGCAGGGCGTCACCGGCTTTGTTGTGGGCGTAATCCCACCAAGCGATTGAGGCAACCCACGCACGGAGGTTGCCAGCCCTGATGTGTCGCTTGATCCTTCGCGCCCACTCCTCTGGCGTTCGCGTCTCGCAGTCCACCTCATTCACGACTCTCACGAACATGGGCAGGACGGCCTGCGCAAGTCGTGCCGGTAGGTCAACCTTGTAGTCAAATGTGTGCCGCGTTTTAGCCGATGACCGTGAGGCGTTGGTGTCCCTGTGTCGGATCACCAGCCGCCCCACGACCTCAACCTTGTGGCCGTTGACCTGTTTACAAAGCCCCGCCACTGCTTGGCGCATCGGCCAACCATTCGCCGACCTTGTTGCGCTTCTTCTCGTTCCACTCCTCAATGACCAGTGAAACCCAGCCACGCTTGCCTACCAGCAATTCCTCGCTGATCTCAAACGCATCACCCTTCGCCTGTGCAATGCCAAGCGACTTCAATGCCTGATCAATTCGCCAGAACGCACGCTCCGTGAATGTCAGTGTGTCGTAAATGATTTTGCCGTCATGTGCCAGCACGTTTAGCTGAAGGTCAGCCTTCTCGTTGCCAGCCTGACTGAAACCGAACTCAACAGATTTGACCTCGATTTCGTAATCACCTGCGTCCAACAGTGCAGGGATCGCGCCCCTGTCCTCGTATGTATAGCTAATCATGATTATGATTTTACCAGCGACTTGTACTTTTTACCTTCTGAAATGACAGGGGCCAGACGCTCGCTGATTTCACGCCTAGCCGCCGCCTTGTTTACCCCATTGGCCTCCGCATACGCTTCGACCAATGCCGTCATTTTCAGCGAGCAACAGTTCACGAATTGTTCATTCGTGAGGCCGCTCGCCTGAAAAGCCCTCGCAAGATCGCTGACCTTGCGCGGCGTTGTCCGTTCCTGAACCCTGAACCCTTCAAGTTCGATCCCTGATTCAACGGCCTCCTTGGCGTGCCTTTCAACGCCCTCCTGCCATGACTTCAAAGCCCTCGCGAACTTCAATGCCTTGGCCAGATTGGCTGGCTCCAAGAGTCGATTCGGCTCAAACAGTTCAACCTCTCCGTTGAAGCTGTCGGCCACCTTCAATGCTAGTTTGTTCATGGCTGGACATTGCAACACCGCCCCGCACCAGTTGCAGTATGGGTTGGGCGTTGCCTCGTTGTTCTTGATTGACTCAAGGAGTCGTAGAATGATTTCGTCACAGCGGTTTTTGGAGTATTGCTGAACGTCTGCCCACCGGCTGAAGCCATAAAGAAGGTGAAACGTGATCGGCCCTTTTTGGCCTCTGGCCATGTTCATGGCCGCATAGATCGCGCACTGGGCCTCGTAGCTTTTGCCGTCACTTGGCTCGCGCCACTTCATGTCGAACATCTCAGGGCCGTTGGCCAAATCCCAACGCCCTGAAATCGTGACATCACTGGCCACGTTGTTGGCCATTACCAGCCTGCCAGATTTCTCCCACTCCATTGGCCACGATTCAGACGTGTGCGCCCTGATGTAATCAGCGGCCCACTCAACCCCTTCACGGTCATCAGGCTCCAGCTTGCCGAGTGGCTCCTCGTTCCCCTTAAACAACTCCTCAAGCGCGTTGTGTCTGTCGTTGCCTGTGGACTTCTGCTTCGTGTCAAAAGGCTGCGACTGCCACGCGCCACATTTGATCAGGGCTGGCGCACTGCTTGAGCGAATTTTCATGCCGTCGGAGCCTCCTTCAATTCAGCCTCAACACGCTTGAGTTCGGGCAGTTCGCCATCATTGCTGAACAGTGCCTTGGCCTCACCGCCACCGGAATCCTTCTTGATGTCCTTCAACTCCTCTGGCGAGTACAGGCCACTGTTCACTTCTGGGCACAGCATACGCACCGACTTGCTGATCAACCTCGCACGTAGCATGGCGTTGGGTTGAGTGATCCACTGTGAGCGTGGCCGCACCAGCCCAGCTTTCTTGGCGTCATCGATGGAGTACCTGACCCGTGTGGTTTCACCCTCGAAAATGAAATCAGCCTCAGCCGCCTCATCGTCAAACTGAACCCACTTCACCTTGCCCCCCCTCTCGCGGTAGCCAGCCAGCATGGCGTCAGCCTTCATGGACAGGCGACCTTGAATCAGGTGATGGGTTCGCATCAGGTCAAGGGGGTCTTTCCGTTGGCTGACACAGTGCAGCGCAAGGACGATGCCCTGTTCGACCTTCTCGCAGCCATACATGCCCGATTTCGCAAACCATTGTCCCAGCTTCTCAAGTGCGCTGGTCGTGTCATTTAACTTGTCGTAAACAGACAGGCCGTTTACCCTTTCGCCCGTTGTTGTGATGGGGGTTGCTGGCGTCGTTTCTATTTGCTTTTCCGCGCCTGTGGCCCCCGTCCTTTCTTCAGTCATTTCGTTTTCCTTTCTATTAACTTGCCGAGTTCATTCTCGGAAATGCGTTTCACCTTGTGCCCCAAGTCCACGATCTTCAGGTCACGTCTGGCCACCATCTTGCGGATGCCGCTCACGGACATTTGAAGCGAGTCAGCAACCTGTTCGTAGGTCATGAGCTTCATCGGGTGTGTGTCACCTTCGGTCAAAAAATTATTTGGTGTGCTGAAGCTGCCGCCTGACAAGCTGTGACAGGGTCAAATCCCTGCGCTTGGCCAAGCGGATCAGCTTGGTCTTGAGCTTGACAGGAATCATCACGCCCAGCATCTCCGTGGTCATTATTGAGTTGTTGTTCCGCTTAGTCATCGGGTGTGTGTCACCTTCGGTAAAAAAAATTATTGCCCAGTGCCCGAATCCTTTTTTCGCAACTCATTTAAGTCCCTGACTGCCTGAAGCCGCAACTCGGCGATCTCCTCACTGAGCCTAATGTTCGATTCACGCAACTCAATAATTGAGTCGTTGCTGAAAAGCACTGAACCTTTTTTGTAAACATACAGACAGGTACAGCACCATGTCAACAAAACCGCCAGAACCACACTAAGGCAGCACCACAGAAGGCAGTGGCATTTTTCCACGCCAACTCCCACCACTTCCGTCAGCCTTTCGTGCGCCGTTTGGCAGGCGCAGTTGTAATCATTCAACGCTTGAGCTTCTTCACTTGTCATGTTTTTTGTACTTTTTCCCATATCTCTCAGTGACCTCCTCGGTCAGTTCTCTCAGCAATTCTGTAAGTGGGATTCCTCGCTGCCGCGCAATGCTTTTTAACTTGTTGATGTTGTGTTCCCACTCAAAGAAAGTGATTTGCTTTTTTCCTTTTTTCCTTTGATTTGGCATTGCCAGCCCCGAAAGCATGAGCGGTGTGTGTCACCGAGTCAACCCCTTTTTTTAAATAAAATTAAATTGACCTTACAGTTGCCAGAACGCTTGCGCCTCGGCCTTGGTCACAATCTCCCGATAGTTGGTGAACAGCACCTTTTCCGTGTGGCCAGCCTGCATGGCGGTGCGTGCTGCGTTCTCAAAGGCAGCCAAGTGGTAGCTGCAAAAGCTGTGCCGCATCACGTCCTGCGACCACGTGAAGCCCAAGCCGCCCTTTACGGTGTCGAATCTGCGCCTGATGTTGCGCAGGGGCAGAGGTTGCCCAAGGTCGAGCCAACGCTTGGCGGCAGGCTCAAGGTCTACGATGCGGCGGCGTCTGGTCTTGCCGATCACCTCGACAATGTCACCCCTTATGGCGTCCGCTGGCAGTCGCCCAATCTCGGCTGGCCTGACCCCACAAAACAGGGCCAAGGCCAAATACGTCAGCAAGCCACAATCTCCCTGCATGGTAAGGCATAAGAGTGCCTCACATTGGGCCACATTTAGCACCAGAGGGCGTTTTAATTCCACGGAGGGTGAGGATAGCGCAGCCACTGGATTCGATGCCCTAGCGCGTTTTTTTACACAATCCTCGAAAAGCGTGTGAAGTATCGTTTGGTAGTTTTTCAGCGTCTGGCCCGACCAACCGCCCTGACTCAGCCACTGGTCGCACTGCTTCCAATCCACTGCGGCCACGCTAGTGTCAGCCCCGCACCAATCCCTGAATCGATGCCACACGGTGCGAAGGTTCAGGATCGACTTGTGCCGCTTGCCTCCCCGCTCCCGCTCACGCAGGCCGATCTCCACGGCCTCCCCGACAGTCATGGCGATCAGGTTTGACCTGTCCGTGCCCTTGAACCCTTCCACGGCCTCCAGCATCTTGAATCCGTGGGCCTTGGCCTGACCGTGGGCGTTGATGATGTCCACGCGCTCTGGCGTCTCCAGCGAAAGCCACCAATCAGAGTGAGTACGCTGGCCCCTCTCATGTTCCCGCACGAACTTCTCGGCCTGTGCTTTAGTGTTGAACTCCAGCCGCCTGCGCTTGCCTTCAATGCGACCATCAACAACCCACTTGGCCTGACCGTGAACCTTCCAGCGTTTCGCCTTCACAGGCGAAGCTCGTCACACTTGGTCACACTTTGCAAGGCTGGTTTGGGTTTTTATAGGGAATTACCGGAAGCAATAAAGATTGATAAAGTTCAATGTTTATTGGTTTTTATGGAGCCAGTGGTCGGGATTGAACCGACGACCTGCTGTTTACGAAACAGTTGCCATCGCGTCAGATGCTAATAAATAGAGCCTTATGCGATCGCGTCACACTTCTCGTCACACTTTTCCAGCAACTCAAAACGGTTGCGCCATGCGTCCATCGGGTCGCCCCTTTTCGCCGGTCTCCATTGGGGGAAGATTGGCAAAATTTCAGCAAAGGGGATCACGAAAAAAACATGATGCTCAAGGGCCACAAATATCCAAAAATCAAAGTCGTTGTCTGCGTAGGGGCCAGAGTTGTTGCGGTGAGTCTTGAAACGGTAGCGTGTAGAGGATCGCCCTTTCTCAATATATGGCTCTCCGCTCTTTACCTGAAGTCGAACGCTGTGCCCCCCCTTGGTCGCCAAGGCATCAAACGGACAGGGGGCGAAGGGAAAAGAGACTATCCAGCCACGCCTCATCAGTTCAGCCGCCGAAAGCAGTTCCCCCACGTGGCCGGTAGCTAAATCATTTTCTTTTTTCGACTTGATACTCAAGATCGGCCACTTTGTGGAGTGCCGACCTCGTCCACAGTGGCG